>ENA-ORCY01000528-ORCY01000528.1-marine-metagenome-genome-assembly--contig:-NODE-528-length-22366-cov-8.685899_pt1 | contig 22366 bp, 18 predicted proteins | sample MGYA00248634_ERZ508507 | MGnify/ENA primary metagenome ERZ508507 (study PRJEB26178, sample SAMN06266269) | marine metagenome | isolation source: Columbia River Estuary | place: USA:Columbia River Estuary... | reverse complement strand
AAATCACACAAAGGCTAACAACAACGAGTCTGACCTTTCGTATCTTCTTCTTTTTCTTTGGCTTTGCTTGAGTGACTGGTTTGGTCGCAGTTACAGGCTCAGGATTAATACCAGGTACTTGTGATAGCTTGATCCAATTTGCACCATCGTGGCATGCAAGATCATTAGCTGTAAAGTTACCCGCCTTCAGGTATTGGCGGGCTTGCTCTAGAGAATATGAACCGTAGGTCTTTCCGTCTTTGTGGATGTGGATCTGCATGCAAAATTAATGCTACAGGCGGCTTTAGTCACCAGTCAATGCAATCAATTATGCATGAATTACAAAAAAAAGATATTTTTTATAAAAAGCATTTAAAGTATTACGTAAATTATTGTAATACAGTAACTTAAATTTAAAATAAAAGCATTTAAAATTGGAAGTGGAGAATGTAATAATTATCCACTTATTAGCCATATAGCTTCTTTTAAAAAACCAGTAATCATAAGCACTGGAATGAACGACTTAAAATCAATTAAAAAAGCAATAAATATTTTGAATACGTTCCACCGATATAAAATTGAAACCTGAAGTAAAAAAAAGATATAAAGAATAAAAAATATTCCATGAGCTAAACCTACAATATAATTAGGCTGTGGTATTGAAAATTTATATTTTAAAATCATCGTTATACCTAAAAGTAAATACGAGCAACCTTCTATAAATGCAACAATTCTTAATCGACCCAATGGTGTTTCTATTAATTTTTTTATCATTTTTTTAATTATCGTTTTGTAAAAATCATGCAGTGCTGCCATGGAAGATTATCTATGTTTTTATCAAACGTAAAACCTGCTGCTTTAAATTCTTTAATGGCCTGCGCTTCACTCATTTTATGAATGGTTTTAATGGGTACAGCTGAATCTTCGGACCTAAATTCTACAAGCACTAATTTACCACCCGGTTTTAATGCAGCTCGCATGGATAATGCCATTTCATAAGGATAAGAAAATTCATGGTATACGTCTACTAACAACATCATGTCAACGGAATTTTCTGGTAAAGACAGATTTTGTTCTGTACTCAATACAGGGACTATACGCGACAATTTTTCCTGCTTGATTCTTTCGTTTAAATAAGCAATCATCTCTGGCTCAACGTCTACTGCAAAAACTTTACCCGTTCCCACCATTTTTGAAAGTAGTGCACTATGGTAGCCACTACCCGCTCCTATATCAGCAATAACCATTCCTGGTTTAACGGCTAAATTTTTTAATAATAGAGAGGTGTTTTCTTCCATTTCTCTTTCTTCCCTTTCTAGCCAATCTATTCCATAATGACTCATTACTTGTGCAATTTGTCTACCCATGTACCACTTATTAATTCCGTTGGGATCCCCAGACCTTAGTTTATAACGGTCTTGACCCAATGAAAATAAGCTCAGAGACAGAAAAGTAAAAAGCAGTATATAGGGTTTTAATGTAGGCATGGGACTATTTTGGATAACGAAGTTAATTCTATAAGTAATATTTTTTTATTTTTTATACTACCAAATGTTAGTATAATTGTACCTGATTTGACCTTCGTTGGCTTTGTTTACCCTTTAAGATTTATATTAATAAAATGAATACATTTTTTGACTATCAAAATACACAAGTAGCAAACTTACCCTTGCATCTTAGAAAGTATATTGTGCCTCAAGACTATGAAAAGTATACCCCTATAGATCATGCTGTATGGCGTTATGTGATGCGCCAAAATTATAGCTACTTAAAAAATGTAGCTTATTATCCATATATACCTGGTCTTAAAAAAGCTGGATTGACCATTGAGAAAATTCCAAGTTTACAAGAAATCAATGATGCGCTGACGCTTATTGAATGGGGCGCAGTCACAGTAGACGGTTTTATTCCACCTGCTGCATTCATGGAATTCCAAGCATACAGGGTTTTAGTGATTGCTGCAGATATTAGACAACTAGAACATATTGAATATACTTCGGCTCCAGATATCATACATGAATCTGCAGGGCATGCCCCTATCATTAGTGATACTAAATATAATCAGTACTTAAGTTATTTAGGCTCCATTGGAACCAAAGCGTTATTCTCTTCTAAGGATTATGCTTTATATGAATCCATCCGTGCGCTTTCTATTATAAAAGAAATGCCTAATGTAGATCAAAAGGAGTTAGCCGAAGCAGAAGCCTTGGTTTTATTCAATCAACAAAACTTAGGAGCTCCTTCTGAAATGGCACTATTAAGTAGATTGCAATGGTGGTCTGTGGAATATGGTTTAATTGGTGATATTAATAATCCTAAGATTTATGGCGCAGGTTTGCTTTCCTCTATTGGAGAAAGTGCTTCTTGTATGCAACCAGAGGTAAAAAAAATAACATATACCATTGATGCTTTAAAAGTTGGGTACGATATTACTAAAGAACAACCTCAACTTTTTGTTACACCCACATTTCAAAATTTAATAGATGTGCTTGAACAATTTGAGTCTACGATGGCTTACAGAGTGGGTGGACTTGAAAGCGTTTCTAAAGCCATAGAATGTAAAAATATTTGTACAGCAGTATTTAGTTCAGGATTGCAATTGTCTGGCGTGTTTAGTAAAGTATATACCGACGCCAATCATGCAATTAAATATATCAATACACAGGGCCCAAGCTCGCTTGCTTTTAAGGATCAACTCATAGAAGGCCATGATGTAAATTACCATGCGCATGGATTTGGATCTCCAGTTGGTAAACTAAAGGGCGCGTCTAAGTCGTTAGAGGACTACAATACAGAAGATCTTGCATCGGCTGGTATTATTGTAGACCATGTGATTGCGTTGGCATTTGAGAATGGCATTCTAGTAGAAGGAAAATTAGTAGGTCAGACTTATATGGAAGATAAATTGGTCATACTCAGTTTTGCAGATTGCAAAGTGACAGACATGGAAGGCAATGTATTTTTTGAACCAGCATGGGGCATGTTTGATATGGCCATTGGCGATACCATTGTATCTGTATTTAATGGATCGGCAGATAAAAAAATATTCGAAGACCAATTGCATATTTCCGAACAACCTACCCACCAACAAAACTATACTACCAAGGACTTACATTATCAATCTTTATTTAAACAAATAAGAGTGTATAGAGAACAAGGCAAGTCAGATGATTCCTTGAATGAAATTTGGCAACAAATTAAAAATGATTTTAAAACAGATTGGCTTGGCACTATGGAGTTATTAGAATTAGCCGATACGATGCCAACACAAAAAGCATTAGCCAATGATTTGAGAACTTATTTGAATGCACAGTCTAATACTTATCCGGCTTATTCAAAATTAATTAAGGATGGCTTAAAAATAATAGATACTAAACTGAGGTTTGAATAATTGCCCAAGCAAGCTCAGTCTCGTTATTAGAGAGCGCGGCTTTAATTTGTTGAATTTTTTCTGAAGACAATTTTAATTCATTTGAAGCATTGAATACAGGTACAGTATTGGTATTGGCTAATTGCGCTTTTTCATTAGGGGTGAATGAATCACTTTCTTTTATTGCATTAGGTAACTGATCAAATCCAATCCCTAATTTAGTATTTGGCTTTTCTACTTTAAATAAGTTTGCTTCTGTAATTCTTGCATACCAGTCTCCGCCAAGACGAGCCACTAAATCCAATTTAGCTTGATCAATTTGATTGCTTGCATCAAGGATAGATTCGTGTAAATGTATTTTTTTAATCAGTGCTATTACCAAGTTACCCGCACCTGCATTCTCTCCTAAAGAAATTACTTCTTGCACAATACATTCCAATTGAATGGGTGCTTCCGCTACCCTTGGTGGTTTTACTAATTCAGATGCCAATTGAGTAAAACCTGCTTTTATAAATTCATTGGTTCCTTTAGGATAATCACAACTTGATAAAGACATTTGTTGCACCATATTATAGTTCACAATATTAATCACACATTCAGGTACAACTTTAATATTTTCAAGGGTATGCTTAGTGGTATTATCTCTTACTCTTCGGGATGGAGAGAAAATACAAATGGGCGGGTTCATGCTAAACAAATTAAAAAAACTGAAAGGACTTAAGTTCACATTCCCCTCTAAGTCAATGGTGGATGCAAAGCAGATAGGTCTAGGCGCAATCGCATATTGTAAATACTGTTGTATTTCTTGTGTGCTTAGTTGATCTGTGTCTAATGTTAACATGAAAATATTTTATTCAATTATTTTTTTAGTGCCAAGATAGACCAATCAGTTGCTTCGGCCTTGATGGTATTCACTAAAGTACCCAATCCGTCGATGGTCATTTTAACTGTATCATTTGCTTGCAGCCATTGTGGTTCGTAATTTGGGTTATGCAATTTGCCTGTTCCATTTAATTCCAAAAAACAGCCTGTACCAACGGTTCCAGAACCAATCACATCACCAGGGAAAATCGTCACTCCATAAGAACATCTTTCAATAATTTCTGCAAATGTCCAGTCCATATCTTTTACATTCCCTTCTGATACTAATATATCATTCACCCAGCACTTCATAGATAAATTATAATTATTACCAACATGTCCTTGTTTTGCAGGCACTAAGTAAGTACTTAATTCATCAGGTGTCACCAACCAAGGGCCAATCACCGTAGAGAAGTCTTTTCCTTTTGCTGGTCCTAAGTTTAAAAGCATTTCTTCCATTTGTAATTTTCTAGCACTTAAATCATTCATGATGGTAAAGCCAGCAATATAAGCGTCTGCGTCTTTTGCTTTGATGTTTCGACCTTCTTTACCAATGACAATCGCTACTTCTAATTCAAAGTCGAGTTGTTGAAAATGATCTGGCATACAATAAACATCGCCTGGACCTTGCACTGCATTGTGGTTGGTGAAATAAAAAATGGGGTATTGATCAAATTCTTTAATCATCTCTACGCCTCTGTTTCTTCTTGCCGACTCCACATGCTGACGAAATGCATAACCATCTCTGCAAGAAGTTGGTCGAGGCACTGGTGCTAATAAAGTAAAGTCCTTAACAGGCGCTATACTCAAACTTTTATCTGCAATTTTTGAAAGTTGCTTTTCTGTTTGTTGAATTAGCTCATTGCTAGATTGAAAAAAATCAATGATATTTTTGGGCAAGTTTTCATTCACAGATTGTAGATTGTAGAGGCCTTCATGCACAATAGCGCCTAATTGGATTTCACCCGCTTTTAAATAACTAACTAATTTCATTGATTATCAATTGTTTATAATGTAATTCATTCAAAAAAAACGACTTTTTGAGCCGGATTCCTCTAAGTAAAACAAAGTTAAAAATAATTATTTTATAATTTCCTAATAATTGTTAGTATTGTATTCCTTCAAAATCTAAATTATGCCAATATACCACAGTTTGGGAGAGATTCCCCATAAAAGACATACCGCATTTAGACAACCCAATGGAAAACTGTATGCAGAAGAGCTTGTATCTACCGAAGGTTTCTCGGGTATGTATTCATTAGTGTACCATACGCATCCACCCACTTTTGTAAAAGCTTTGGGCGAGCCGTATTCAGTGGAGCCAAAAATTGCAAGAGAAAAACATTTGCGTCATACAAGTTTATTAGGTTTTAATATTAAAGCAGAAGACGATTATTTAAAAAGTAGAAAACCAGTTTTAGTGAATGCCGATTTACAAATTTCATTAGCAGCACCAAGACATTCCATGACAGACTATTTTTATAAAAATAGTCAAGCAGATGAAGTTATTTTTATTCATAAAGGGTCGGGTACTTTACAAACAGGATTTGGTAAAATTAAATTTTCATACGGCGATTACCTTGTAGTACCTAGAGGTACTATTTATCAAATAAGATTTGATGACGAAAACAATCGTCTATTTATTACTGAAAGCTATAGCCCTATTCGTTTTCCAAAGAGGTACCAAAATCAATTTGGTCAGCTAATGGAGCATGCGCCCTATTGTGAAAGAGATATAAGAAGACCAAGTGATTTAGAAACTTTTGACCAAGAAGGTGATTTTAAAGTTTTAATCAAAAAACAAGGATTAATTTATCCATATATTTATGGCACACATCCTTTTGATTTTATAGGATGGGATGGATATCATTATCCATGGGCATTTTCGATTCATGATTTTGAACCCATCACAGGAAGGGTGCATCAGCCACCACCAGTGCATCAAACTTTTGAAGCGAAAAACTTTGTAATCTGTTCCTTTGTACCTCGTAAATATGATTATCATCCACAAGCCATACCAGCACCCTATAATCATAGCAATGTAGACAGCGATGAAGTGTTGTATTATGTGGATGGCGATTTTATGAGTCGAAAGTCCGTGGTGCAAGGCCAAATTACATTACATCCTGGAGGGATACCACATGGACCACATCCGGGCAGTGTTGAAAAATCAATAGGTAAAGAAAAGACAGATGAGTTGGCGGTGATGATAGATCCATTTAGACCATTAATGATTACCGAAGAGGCATTATTAATTGAAGATGAAAATTATCATAAGAGCTGGCAACATAATATTGAATAGAATAAGAAAAAGTAGAAAGTAAAAAAATAAACAAAGTAAAAAAAGTAAAAATTAAATAATAAAGATGGAAAGCAATCCGAATGACCAAGATTTTTTACCCTTACTTGGTACAGATTACGTAGAGTTTTATGTAGGTAATGCAAAGCAAGCAGCACATTATTATAAAACAGCTTTTGGCTATCAGGATTTTGCTTACAGCGGTCCAGAGACGGGCGATAAAGAAAAAGTATCTTATGTTTTAATGCAAGATAAAGTAAGACTTATTTTAACCACACCATTACATCCAACATCAACCATTGCAAGCCATGTGCATACACATGGAGATGGCGTAAAAGCCATTGCACTTAATGTGAATGACGCTTATGATGCTTTTGAACAAACTGTAAAAAGAGGTGCTAAGCCTTATATGCAGCCCAAAACAATGCAGGACGAACATGGTGAAATAAAAATGAGTGGTATACATATTTATGGAGATACAGTGCATTTATTCATTGAGCGTAAAAATTATAAAGGTGTTTTTATGCCTGGCTTTAGAAAGCATGAAAGCAATTATAAGCCTTCTGCTGTTGGTCTTAAGTATATAGACCATTGTGTGGGCAATGTGGGTTGGAATCAAATGAATACATGGGTGAGTTTTTATGAAGAGGTTATGGGCTTTAAAAATATTTTGACATTTGATGATAAACAAATTTCAACAGAGTACTCTGCGCTCATGAGTAAAGTAATGAGCAATGGGAATGGATTTGTAAAGTTTCCAATTAACGAACCAGCAGAAGGAAAAAAGAAATCACAAGTAGAGGAGTATTTAGATTTTTATAAAGATGCAGGCGTACAACATATCGCTATTGCCACAGATAATATTGTGGATACGGTTACCCAATTAAGTGGTCGTGGTGTGGAGTTTTTAAATATACCATCTACTTATTATGATGATTTATTAGATCGTATAGGACCTATTGATGAAGATGTTGCACCTCTAAAAAAATTAGGTATTTTAGTAGATAGAGATGATGAGGGCTATTTACTACAAATATTCACAAAACCAGTAGAGGATCGACCAACACTTTTCTTTGAAATCATTCAAAGAAAAGGGGCAAAGTCTTTTGGAGCTGGTAATTTCAAAGCTTTATTTGAAGCATTAGAAAGAGAACAAGACCTAAGAGGTAACTTATAAGTTTTTAATTTAATCAAAAACCATTTCTGGGATCTCACCTTCAATGATGAGTTTTCCCAGCGTGGCTTTTTTGATTGTTTCAACTGAAACACCTGGTGCTCTTTCCAACAATTTAAAACCCCCTTCTGGTAAAACAGCAAGTACTGCTAGTTCTGTTACTATTTTTTTAACACATCTAATGCCAGTCAATGGTAAAGTGCAATTGGGTAATAATTTACTTTCTCCATCTTTATTCACATGCTGCATGGCCACAATAATATTTTTTGCAGATGCTACAAGGTCCATTGCACCGCCCATTCCCTTTACCATTTTACCAGGAATTTTCCAGTTAGCGATATCCCCATTTTCTGAAACTTCCATTGCACCTAAAATTGTTAAATCAATTTTTTGCGCATGAATCATACCAAAGCTCATGGCAGAATCAAATAAAGCTGCCCCAGGTAACATGGTAATAGTTTGTTTGCCTGCATTGATTAAGTCTGCATCCACTTCTGCTTCTGTAGGGAAGGGCCCCATGCCAAGCAGTCCATTTTCTGATTGAAAGCACACAGCAATATTTTTAGGAATATAATTGGCTACAAGCGTTGGGATACCAATACCTAAATTCACATAAGAATTATGTTGTATCTCTTTTGCAATTCTTTTTGCTATCGCTTCTTTATCTAACATGGTATAAAATTTGAATCATCTATTATTTAGAAACTGTTTTCTTTTCAATGCGCTTTTCATAATCACTACCCTGAAAAATTCTATGAATATACACTCCGGGTACATGAATTTGATTGGGATCTAATTCACCTGGTGCTACTAGTTCTTCTACTTCGGCAATGGTAATTTTACCAGCCATAGCCATCACAGTATTAAAATTGCGCGAAGTTGCCTTAAATATTAAATTACCTGCAGTGTCGCCCTTCCATGCTTTTACAATGGCAAAATTTGCTTCAAAGGCTTTTTCTAATAAATAGTCTTTGCCATTAAAATTTCTAATTTCTTTTCCAATCGCCACTTCTGTTCCAATGCCAGCAGGTGTAAAAATTGCAGGCATGCCATATCCAGCAGCCATACATCTAAATGCCAAGGTACCTTGTGGTATCAATTCAACATCCAATTCTCCAGAAAGTAATTGTCTTTCAAATTCTGCATTCTCCCCTACATAAGAGGAAACCATTTTTTTAACTTGTTTTTGTTGCAACATTAATCCAATGCCAAAATCATCTACCCCTGCATTGTTGGAAATACAAGTAAGGTTTTTGATTCCTTTTTTAACCAATGCAGCAATACAATTTTCTGGAATACCGCATAGTCCGAATCCGCCTAACATGAGTGTATCTCCGTCTTTGATATCCGAAATAGCTTCTTCTGCATTAGCCACTTTTTTATTGATCATATTACTAAACTTTAATTGAAATTTTTAATTTTAAAGATTGCTAGATTAAAAATAATGTATTGAACTGATAAATTAGTTTTGTTGACTATTAAGTAAAGAATCATAACCTAAGTCCTTGATTTTCATCTAGCGATACCCAGATTTGAACCCGGAACCTGGTTATGAAGATATTTTGTATAAACGAAGGTATTAAATTGTTGTATGTTATAAAAAACCGAAATCGAATAGAAATAGACTATTATGTCTAAATTTAGTTGTAAATTTTAATGATGATTCAAAAATTAACTAGCTCCCTATTAATCTTGTTGTTAGCATATCAAGTGAATGCTCAAAAAATCAAGTATATTATTCTCAGGCATGCAGAAAAAGATACCACCATTGCTAATGCTAAAATGATGGCATCGGATCCTCCACTTAATAGTATTGGCGAAATAAGGGCATTGTCATTAGTGGACAAACTCAAGGCGCATAAAATCAATCAGATTTATTCAACAAACTATAAAAGAACAAAAGCTACCGCTTCGCCTATTGCCAAAGCTCAAAATTTAAATATTGCCATTTACGACCCTAGAAAACTAGATACATTTGCGACTCAACTTCTGTCATCAGAAAATAGCGGGAAAACTATTTTAATTGTGGGCCATTCTAATACAAGTCCGAAATTGGTTAATTTACTACTTAAAAAAGACCAATTTAAAGATTTGGATGAATCCATCTATGACACTTATTGGATTGTTACAAGTAAAAATGGTAAAATCAGGGCGAAAATGATGAAATACTAATTATTTAATAATCCAGCCCCTCTAAAAAAGATAAATAGACTCATTGTACAATGGGTCTATTTTTTTGCTTAAATTTAATCCATCAAAAACAACCTTATGATCAAAAAAATAATTGCATTACTAAGCTTAGTCGTATGCACTCAATTGGGTTTTGCCCAGGATCTAAATAAAGAATTATCTCCCTTAAAATGGAGAAGTATTGGCCCCTTTAGAGGAGGCAGGTCCAATATGGCATCAGGAGTAATCAATAATAGAGATATCTATTACATGGGCACTACTGGTGGTGGTTTATGGAAAACAGAAAACAGCGGAATGAGTTGGAATAATATTTCTGACGGATTTTTTAAAACAGGTTCTGTAGGTGCGGTGGCTGTTGCGGAAAGCGATGCTAATATTGTTTATGTAGGTATGGGCGAACACGCAGTTAGAGGTGTAATGACACACCATGGAGATGGTGTGTATAAAAGTACAGACGCCGGAAAGACATGGAAAAAAATGGGACTAGACGCCACACAACATATTTCAAGAATTGCGATTGATCCAAAAAATCCAAATATTGTTTTTGTTGCAGCGCAGGGTGCATTGTATAGCAAGTCAGCAGAGCGTGGTATTTATAAATCTGTTGATGGTGGTACAACATGGAAAAAAGTATTGTATGTAGATGATAAAACAGGTTGTGCAGAAATATCAATGGATATGCATAATCCATCTATTATGTATGCTGCCATGTGGGAACATGGTCGTTTGCCATGGCAGGTAATTAGTGGTGGACCAGGAAGTGGATTGTATAAGTCTACCGACGGGGGTAACAACTGGGTGAAAATGCAAAATGGTTTACCAAAAGAAATGGGTAAGATGTCGATTGCAGTATCAAGAGCAAATTCAGAAAAAGTATTTGCATTAATTGAAAGTGATTTTAGTAAAGATGCAGGTGGTTTATATGTGTCTGATGATGCAGGTGCAAGCTGGTCACAAATTAATAAGAGCCATCGCTTGATTCAACGCGCATGGTATTATATCGAACTATTTCCAGATCCAACAAACGAAAACACAGTGTATGTGATGAGTGCTCCTTCCTTGAAATCAATTGATGGTGGTAAAACTTTTACAGATTTTGCTCGCACACACGGCGACTACCATGATTTATGGATTCATCCTAGCAACGGCAAGAACATGGTCATTGCAGATGATGGCGGTGCTGCTGTAACACATGATGGCGGTAAATCTTGGAGCAGTCAAAACAATATGCCCACTGCACAATTTTATAGAATCAATGTAGACAATGAAACGCCTTACAATATTTATGCAGGACAACAAGACAATAGTTCCGTTAAAATTGCGAGTCGCGCCATTGGTGCTGGTGGCATAGATGAAAGAAATTGGACTTCATCTGCAGGTGGAGAGAGTGCATTTTTAGCATTTGATCCAAACAATCCAAGATATGTTTTAGGTGGCTCTTACCAAGGAACAATAGAAGTATTAGATACAAAAACAAAAGGTAGCACCAATATCATGGCTGCGCCAATTCAATACTTGGGTAGGGATGCAAAAGATATTAAGTACCGTTATAACTGGAACGCTCCAATCATTTGGAGTAAGCATGAAGCCAATACTTATTATCATGGATCACAATTTTTATTGAAAACTTCCGACATGGGAAAAACATGGAAAGAAGCTTCTCCTGATTTAACGCGCAACGAAAAATCTAAACAAGGAAAACCTGGTGTACCATTTACAAACGAAGCGGTGGGTGCAGAAAATTATGGCACACTAGCCTATGTGATAGAGTCGGTGCATGAAAAAGGTGTGATTTATACAGGTAGCGATGACGGTTATGTATACTTAACAAAAGATGGTGGCGCTAATTGGAAAAATATTACACCAGCAGGATTAGCTGAGTGTTTAATCAATGCCATTGAAGTGTCACCGCATGATAAAGCAACAGTATACATAGCAACAACTAGGTATAAGTTCGACGACCATACACCTGGTTTATATAAATCCACTGACTACGGAACCACTTGGACTAAAATAAATACTGGTATTGCAAATAATGCATTTACTAGAGTGGTGCGTGAGGATAATGTGGTTAAAGACTTATTATATGCGGGTACCGAATTAGGCGTGTATATGTCTAACAATGGAGGTAAAAGCTGGAGTCCATTCCAATTAAATTTACCCATTACCCCTATCACAGATTTACGCGTGCATCAAAATAATTTAATTGCGGCAACTTCAGGTAGATCGTTTTGGATATTAGATGATTTAAATTTAATTCGTGCATTTAAGGCTGATACAAGCACTGTAAAAATATATACGCCAGATGCTGTTTTATTAGTCATGGGGTCAAGCGAAATGGATGACAACGACGCAGATTTTACAGGCGCTAAATCAAAAGCAGGGGTCAATCCTGCAACGGGCTTGGTCTTGTATTATCAATTGCCTAAGATGGAAGACGGGGTTGAACTCAGTATGGAAATTAGTGATGCATCTGGTAAATTAGTTCGTCGTTTTAGTTCTAAAGCAGGCGAAAACCATAAGAGTTATGAAGGAGCTCCAAGAAAAGATCCAACGCTAAGCAAAGAAAAAGGATTGAACCGTTTTGTTTGGAACCTTCGCCACGCAACAATGTCTGCCATACCATATGTATTTATTGAAAGTAGTTTTAATGGACACAAAGCCATCCCTGGCAATTATAGCATTCGTTTAATGGCAGGAGGAAAAATGGTTGGCACCACAACAGGCGTTATTCAAGCCAATCCAAACTTTGGCACGACTGCAAGTGAATACCAGCAGTATGATGATTTGATGCGTTTGATGGAAGGTACAGTTACTGAAATGCACCAAATGGTCAACCAACTAAAAGACAATAGCAATCACTTAGAAACATTGGTTAAAAAATTAAAGTCTGATGCTAATTACAGCAGTGCACAGTATGCAAGCTTAAAACAAAATGCAGCTGACTTAATTGCAAATTTAAAAGCATGGGACGAAGACATGATTCAAAGAAAATCAACTTCATATGATGATGTTGAAAATTTCCCTAATAAATTTACAGCCAACTATATGTTTATGATGAATCAAACAGAAAGTGATATTCCTCAAGTGAATCAACCCAACTTAGATTTATTGAAAGAGTATACTGCTGAGTGGGAGAAATTAAAAGCAAGAGGACTAAAATTAAAAAATGAAGCCATTCCTGCATTCAACAAGCAATTATGGGATTTAGGTATGGGTGCTATTTGGTAATTCACAGTTCAAGAGCACTTAGTTATCGGCATTTATAATGCGAAGCGTAGAATTTTATCGAAGGAAGGGCAAAAAAATAAAGAATTGAATTAAAAGTAACAAAATTCTTTCCTTTAATTTAACATTTCCTGCAGCGGAAATTAAACTAAAAGAAGGTAATTTTGTTACTATATTATGAGATTGAATAAGAATGGTTTTCTACGTTTTTTTTGCGTGATTATTTGCGTTTTACAAGTACAATTTAGTTTTGGGCAGGACAAATTCGTTTTAAACGGAAATGTAAAAGACCAAGCAACCGGTGAGGCCATTATTAGAGCCGTGCTCAGGATTGAAGAGTTGCCAAGTCTTGGAGTGCTTTCCAATGAATATGGGTTTTATGCAATTTCTTTACCAAGGGGGAAATATACCCTTGTTGTTTCACAGTTAGGGTATGAAAAATACAAGGAACAGCTTCAGCTTGATAGTAATTTAAATTTAACTATTTTATTAAAGTCTGCTAATACATTAAAAGAAGTAGTCGTTGAAAGTGGGAGGAAAAATGACAACCTTTTAAAAGCACAAATGGGAACAGAGACACTGAACCTAAATACCATTAGCAAACTGCCTGTTATATTTGGAGAAAAAGATATTTTAAAAACATTGCAACTTTTGCCTGGCGTAAAGTCTGCCGGAGAGGGTAATAGTGGTTTTTATGTAAGAGGCGGAAGTGCAGATCAAAATTTAATTTTATTAGACGAGGCGCCAGTCTATAATGCCTCTCACCTACTTGGTTTTTTTAGCACTTTTAATAGCGATGCTATAAAAGATGCCACATTAATTAAAGGCAATGGACCTGCACAATACGGTGGCAGGCTGTCTTCTGTATTAGATGTAAAAATGAAAGACGGCAATAATCAAGACCTTAATGTAAATGGAGGCCTTGGACTAATTAGCAGTCGAATTAGTATTGAGGGTCCGCTTCAAAAAGAAAAGTCTTCCTTTATTCTTTCAGGAAGAAGAACCTATGCAGATATTTTTCTACGTGCCTCAGATGAATTTAAAGACAATATTTTATATTTCTACGACTTAAACATGAAAGCGAATTTTAAGATCGACGAAAAAAATAAAATATATCTTTCTGGTTATTTTGGAAGAGACGAATTAGGATTAGGCGATGCCTTTGGCATTGATTGGGGAAATAAAACGGGCACAATTAGATGGAACCGAATTGTATCTAGCCGCTTATTTTTAAATAGCTCTTTAATTTATAGCGACTACAACTATAATGTGAAGCTTAAAAACGGCTTGACTAATTTTAATGTTAACTCCAATATTAAAGACCTCAACCTAAAGCAAGATTATACTTTTTACCTCAACCCTAAAAACACATTACGTTTTGGATTCAATAGTATTTTACATACCATTACGCCAAGCATATTTAGCGGAACCGTAATCAATAGTAATCCGAAAAAGGGTAGAAATGGACTTGAAAACGCCCTTTATTTAAGCAATTATTATAAAGCAACAGATAATTTAAGTGTAGACTATGGGATGCGCCTTTCTGCTTATAGCTTAATGGGCGGTGATGCCTATAACATATATGAAAACGATTTGCTTGTAAATACAATACAATTAAATAAGCAAAGCCTTGGCAAGACCTATGTGAATCCTGAACCTAGGATGACGGCCAACTACCGTGTAACAGACCAAGCAAGTATCAAGGCGGGGTATGCTAGAAATGTACAACACCTGCACCTACTTAGTAATTCAACGGCTTCAAGTCCCTCTGATCAGTGGATTGGAAATTCTTACAATATTAAACCTGAAATTGCGGATCAGTTAAGCGTTGGATTTGTGCAAGGATGGAAAAATAATAACTATGAACTAAGTACCGAATTGTATTATAAAAATTTACAGAATCAATTAGACTATAAAGATGGGGCTGAAATAAATACATTAGCCGATGTCGAAACAGCAATTCTATTTGGGGTTGGACGCGCCTATGGTCTTGAACTATTATGGAAGAAGAAAGAGGGCATATTGACTGGATGGGTAAGTTATACCTTATCAAAAACAGAAAGAAAAATTACTGGTATTAATCAGGGCAATTGGTATAATGCAAAACAAGATAGAACCCATGATATTGCTATTGTAGGTGTCTATACCCTTAATTCAAGATGGTCTATCTCTTCTGTTTTTGTATACAATACCGGCGATGCGGTTACCTTTCCAACGGGGAAATATTCCATTCAAGGACAAACGCTATATCAATATGCTTCGAGAAATGGAAACAGAATGCCCTCCAATCATAGAATGGACCTGAGTGTGACTTATGATAAGAAAAGAAAAAAACGCATTCAAGAGTCTTGGAACTTCAGTTTATATAATGTGTATGGCAGAGAAAACGCGTATCAAATTAATTTTCAAGATGACCCAAAGGACCTTAGTAGAACTCAAATTATTCAAACCTCTTTATTTAGATGGGTACCCAGTGTCACTTATCAATTCAAATTTTAATGATGCTTAAAAAATATTTTAGTACAATTTTAATGGGGATTTTTTTATTGGGTTGTGAAAAAGAAATTCAACTACCCTTAGACCCTAACCAGTCTTTACTTGTCATTGATGGAAGTATCACAGACGATGCCGGCCCTTATTATATAAAGCTTAGTAAGTCAAATAGTATTTCAGCCTCCTCCAATTTTTTAGCTGTGACTGATGCGCTAGTCATTGTGAAAGACAATATTGGACAAATTGATACGCTCAAGCATGAAAAAGAGGGCGAATACAAAACCAATAAAATAAAAGGTATTTACGGGAACACCTATTATTTAGAAGTGCAAGTTGCAGACAAAAAGTATACGGCCAATGCGACTATGCCAGAAAAAGTTTTCTTAGATAGTTTAAGGATTAATCCCTTAGCAATCAATGGTGAAATTAGATATAATGTCATCCCGGTTTACACCGACCCAATTAGCTTGGGTAATAGCTACCGTTTTATTCAAAAAATTAACGATACCCTTGATAAAAGCTTTTTCGTGTTCAATGACAATTTGAATAATGGGAAAGTAAATCAACGACCACTTAGAGGAGGGTCAGATTCTTTAGAAGTAAAATTAAAAGATATTATTGATATTGAAATGCAGTGTATCACAAGGCCTACTTATTTATATTACTACAGCCTAAATCAACAATCGGGCGCTGGACCAGGCGGTGGCACAACCCCAGCTAATCCTCCTTCCAATATTGTTGGTGGCGCATTAGGTATTTTTTCCGCACATACAGTTCAAAGAAGACAAGTTCAAATCAAATAATAAACCACCTACGCAAAAACGCAAGTGGTTTATTTTCATTTAGCGAGACCGGGATTAAAACCCGGGACCTCAGTCAATTACAAAATTCACTGAAAGAAAAGTTAATCTTATTTAGAAACATAAATAATACCTTCCTTCATAACGAACTTTACTTTTTTCAAATCTGAGATATTTTTACTTGGATCACCCTCAACTGCTATTATATCAGCAATGTAACCAGGCTTAATATAACCTAAACTATCATCAATATGAAAAGCCTTTGCATTTATACTAGTAGCTGCTTTTAAAGCATCTATAACAGGTAAGCCATACTCAACCATAAGTTCCATCTCTAAAACATTTTCGCCATGAGGATAAACGCCAACATCTCCACCCATTCCAATCGAAACACCAGATGCTATTGCATCCTTAAAACTTTTTCTTTTATTTAATACATTGATTGGTGGGTCGGTAACTCCTTTTTTCCAACCGCGATATTGTGAAATTACATCAACAGCTGAGATTGTTGGTATATAAGTTACATTGTATTGTTTCATTAGTTTCCCTAATTCTACATCAATGAAATCTCCATGCTCAATAGTTTCAGCACCTGCCAATACAGCACGACGTATTGCCTCTTTTGATTTCGCATGGCAAACCATCACCCTTCCACTACTTTTTGTAACTTCATTGATGAGTTTTAATTCGTCAAGTGTAAATGAAGGACGATCTTCCCCATTAATTCCCCATCGATAATCAGCATATATTTTAATAAAATCTGCACCTTTCCCAATCTGATCTCTCACAACCCTTATTAAATCATTTCCATCAGCAGGTTCAGCCCCTAACATGATTTGTTGATCACTATCATAACCTTTAGGACCGTAAGAACCTGTTGAAACAATCGCTCTTCCAGCAACCATTAGCCTTGGTCCAATAATAATGCCTTCATTAATTGCCCTTTTTAGTGAAACATCAGAATAGCCTGCGCCTTCTGTACCTAAATCTCTTGCAGTTGTAAAACCAGCCAATAAAGTATTTTTTGCATGAACAGTAGCCCTTACTGTTCGGTAAGAATCTGGTTCTTTCAAAACCTGCGTATCCCAGTCAGTGATATTATATGGGTACAACATTAGGTGAGAGTGCCCTTCAATTAATCCGGGTAAAATTGTTGCATTAGGGTAATTAATTTTTACAGAACCCTCAGGTACTTTGAGTTGTTCAACTGGTCCAACATTAATAATTTTATTATTCTCAATTATTAATGCCCAATCTTTATGCATGACTTCCCCATCAAATAAGCGAGGTGCAGTTATATAATATTTAGTTTGGGAATTTAATTTAATTCCAAAAATAAATATAATGGTTAAAGTCATAAAGTACTTTAAGTAATTAATTTTCATTTTTATACTATTTTATTAAAATTTAATTTATCAATCAAATATCTTATGTTAAGGTACTTAATTTATATAATATTTTAGATTTATTATAATTGATTTTATAAAAAACTTAATTATAAGGATCACGTAGAAGTCAAAAATAAAGCGTTACAGTTTTTCGCAAAGAACAAACATATTTAAATTGTACCAAATAGTTAATAGTAATACCCGAAAATAATATTCATTTCATCCTCACTGGTTAAACCAAAATTGACTATTTTATTGGTGGTATTGTTATAGGTCACCACACTGGTTAATCCCTCTCCTGCTTTCAGCAGAATGGGTGTGGCAAGGTTGATGACTATGGGATGCTCCCAGTCTGTATTTTCATAAACGACCTCTCCATTTCTCGTTCCACCCAGAATTTTAATTTGAAATTTCTCACCCAACTTATGGAAATGCGAGGTAAGTGTAATTACGGTTACTGCTTTGTTAAACGTATAATCGGTTGTGATAGTTTTGCGTGAATTAGCAGGAATAGAAAAATTATAGTTGGCAAAATTTATAGACTGCGCCTCTTTTACAACATTTGCTTGAGATACTGTATACATATTAATATAGTTCTCACCTGTTAAATTGGTAGTTTGTTTATTAAAATAATGTGCATTCAGGTCGAGCGCTCTAGCCGGGGGAACTTTCAGGGCAACGCCTGCAGGAAATGTATAAGTTGTATTTACATCTGTACCGCCACCCAAAAATATATGGTTTTGCATTTGTAAAAAAGTGGTTATGTTAACACTTGCATCTGCATTATACAAATCCCTTAATGTGTTCACTGGTGGCAACAAAGTAGTACTTTGAAACCCATATAAAACAAAATGGTGACTGTTTGGTCTCCCCTGCATGATAATTTTATTGACATAGACTGTGGAAGTATTGGGGGTGGTTCTGTTGACGAATACTTCGCGTTCTGTGTTGGGACTTACTGTAAAAGCATTGATCCCTAATTGAAACCCTTCTGAAGCAGCTGGTGCTTGCATGGGTACAAAAACCTTTTGGCATACTTCTTTATTGACTAGTATGGCTTCATCAACAACAGTGCCTGTTTTGGGCGCCCCTTTTATTATCCATTGTTTGATAAATTCTATCTGTCCCAAGGTCAAATTAGCACCCCCCAATGGCATCGATGCTCCATATTGAGTGGTTGCCTGACAATCAATTTTCTGATACAACAAACTACTTATATAATCACCCGGCTTTACCCTTACCAGGCCGGCTGTTTTTGCTGCAGCATTTTTTGAAATGATATTAATTAAATTATCGTATGCATTAGTTGAAGTTAACAGTAGGTTATGCTGAACGTAGTTAGCATCGTTAGTAGATGCATGACAACCACTAGTTGCACAAGAAGGTGTAAGAATATTGTCCTGTATAATTGTCCAAGTATCTTTTGCAGAAATGGCACCAGTACCTGCCTGATTAGTATCTTTTGCAGAAATGCCATCTGCAACTGCCTGATTAGTATCTTTTTTACAAGATTCCATAGAAAAAGAAACGATTGCCATTGCAGTTAAAATAATTACTGCCTCAAAATATTTCATTTGTGGATGTTTTAAAATATTTTATTGAATTAATATCCCCTTCAAGTTTTTGCTTTTAATTTTTTTGATAGCGGACTCAATAGATTTTTCAGGTTCTATGATATTATATTCACCCCAAAAATCTACGTCTGCAGATTTAGATATTTTATCAGACATAATTACGTAGGGACTCAATTTTTGATTGTTTATTTGCAGCTTACTATCTTGATTTTCCCAATTAGTATTAACCAATTCAAAAGTAGTACTATAGGTAGTATTAAATATCCATTTATTCCAATTTAGTTTAAATGAAATATCTCCACGAGAATACGAAAAAATCCATTTATTATTTTGTTGTCGGTAATCAATCTGATAGCTAACTTCTGTTGGGTAAATAACAACTCCTTTTGGTTTTCTACGTGTAAAAATTAGTCCTGCTTTGATTCTATTTTCAACATTAAGTTGGAAATTTGCACTTATGATAGCAAGACTTTTTGCATCGATAAATAATTTTCCGCTATAGAGGGGATCAGGGTCTTCAATGGATAATTTTTGTTTAAAAGAGATAATCAAAACCTGCTTATCATTAATTTGGGTAATATCCTCAAAGTGAAAATTATACAATTCAAATACATTTTCTGAGAATATATTACTTGGATCTTTTATTAAATCAATAAATAAGGCTGAAAAAAGACCTCCTTCTAATTTAAAGTTTACAGTATCTAATTTAGTGTAATCAGCATTTTTCCTACCCTTTAAAATATTGACTTGGTCTTGAATACCTATTGAAAATGGCATTTTTTGAATATCGACAATAGATTCTAAAACTGAGACATAATTACGTCTTTTTTTTATTGATTCTCTGTAAAAACCAATTATCTGAATAGCGCTATCTCCATAATTTTTTGAACGATTATTGAGTACATTTACAAATATTTTATTGGCATCCATCACATTTACAACTACATCTTTGAGTAGAATATTGACAGGTTCTAAATACAATAAATTTTTTTCTTGATTCAAGTCTTTGATTGAGATAACTTTATCTTTATACCCTAAAAATGAAATAATAAGATTTGCGTCTTGTCTATCTGTAGGAATTTTGATTAAGAAATTTCCTTCACTATTGCTAATGGTAGAAATGTTTGATCCAGAAATTGTAATACTTGCAAAAGTTAATTCATTCTTTGTTTTACTATCAAAAATAGTTCCTTTAAAATATTTAAAAGAACTAGAATCTGCATTGTTAATAGGATTTATTTGTGCTTCTGATTTTATTATAACAAGAAAAAAGAAAAACAATCCTATTATGAACCTAAGATAAAATAGGTAAGATTTCATTTTATTCATACATATGTATATTTAATCATATTAAAAATTAATACTCTAGTAAAGTTAATCAATTTATAATAATACAAATAGGGCCCACGATTTAACGTAAGTTCTTGATTTTCATTTAGCGAGACTGGGTATTCAATAATATTTGCATCAAAAGGGAGATTAAATAATTTAACAAATTCAATAGATGTTTTAGGGTAAGGTTGAAACCAACTTACTTCCGTCTCTTGTTTAGTTGTAAATACATTTTCCCAATGCTCTTTTTTGACATTACTATCCATAACTTATAATATTATAATGAAGTTACAATAATATAAAACATCACGCAAAACCTCACGCAGAGGTACAAACAAGAAAACTACACCTTCAACTCAAATAAACTAACCACTGCGTTATGGTAATGTTGAGGTAAGCCATCCGTATTAATTAATTGAGAGAGACCTAAGAAGTCAAAACCACAAGACGTATAGTGCTCTATTAGTTTATGATTCTCTCCTACCGTGTCCATGCGAACAAACTTCTTGCCATTCTGAGTTGCGTAATGTTTAGACCATTCTACAATTTTTTTGACCAATCCTTTTCCTCTAAATTTAGGGTTAGTCGTTATCCTATGAATATAAACCGATGGGTCTTTATCCTTGTCTTCCCAAATTAGAGGGTCAGAAAATGTAGTAGCCCAAATACATACCACCTCTCCATCAATGATCATTTTCCATTGTCTATTCTCTACAATTTCATTTATAACCATCTCTCTATCAAACTCCGGCCAATGACTAATGAATCTTTCTTTTTGATATGCAGTAGCAGACTTGTATAAATCAAGTATGAAATCTATATCCTCAATTAAACTATTTTGTATTTCCATCGATAACTAATTGTATGGGTAAAAGTAAAAAACCTCACGCAAAACCTCACGCAAACCTCACGCAGAAACTAAAAAGGACCCACGATTTAACGTAAGTCCTTGATTTTCATATAGCGAGACCGGGATGAAGAGTGTTTTCATGACATAGAGGTAAAATGCTACAAAGCCGCTTACAAAATGAGATCCCAAAATCATATTCTGATGGGTTGTCCAGTATGTCTCCCCTTATAAAATGAAAGATGCAACTATAATAAGATGATTGAGTATGTAACTATTAGGAAATTGAAGAGTTGAGCCATTTATCTGTTCCTCCACAGAGCCAAATCGCATCCAGTCCATACTCTTTCAATAATTTTGCCCCGTCTGCTGACCGTCCGCCACCTTTACCGCACGCAGTAACGAATTGAATTTTTTGGTCAAGTTGGGAAGTACAATTTTTTAAATCTAGGAGTGAAATATTCAAGGCATTTGGAATGTGTGCTAGGTCATATTCTTCTTTGGTTCTTACATCAATGATTTGTATTTTTTTATTGGCTTGAAATGCTTGTTTTACTTCGTCAACTTCAATACAATTTTTGATTACTTTTATTTGTTCAGGCATACGGAACTTGATTATAAGTGAAGATATAATTGTTAATCCGCCGATGAGAAAAATAGCGTATTCAATACCAAATAAGTCGGCAGTAACCCCTGAAATGATTGCACCAAAAGCATAACCTAAATCTCTCCAAAGTCGAAATGTACCAATACTCTCTGCTCTTTGTTTGGGACTTGTCGCTTGAGCAATAGTTGATAAAAATGTTGGATAAACTAATGCAGTTCCTAAAC
>ENA-ORCY01000519-ORCY01000519.1-marine-metagenome-genome-assembly--contig:-NODE-519-length-22701-cov-8.242530_pt1 | contig 22701 bp, 24 predicted proteins | sample MGYA00248634_ERZ508507 | MGnify/ENA primary metagenome ERZ508507 (study PRJEB26178, sample SAMN06266269) | marine metagenome | isolation source: Columbia River Estuary | place: USA:Columbia River Estuary... | reverse complement strand
CTTGATATCACCGATTCTATAGCCTTTACTCAGACGCTCATTTGGCGAGGGTGGGTTTTCCCTGTTATTGGGAATTAACAGGGAATTTTCCCCCTTGTTATTTTTTGTTTCTGCAGCGACAATACTTTATGGAAAATGGTACTCTTCAATCAATGCAAACATCCGCTCGCAATGCATGTCAGCGTTTGCTTGCAGTTCGCTCCAGGCGTCCAGGCCGAATTCCATTTGCCAGAATGCGTGCAGGTCCAGTTTATTATATACTGCCAAATCTATAAAATAACGCATTCAATAAGGAATTAACATGTCATCATATAACCGTTCATTATATCTGCGTTATGCAGATGCCCTCCGCCATCCTGGACATTTTTCAACCGCTATTTCTGAGTTCTTTGCCAAAGACGCTAACATCAACGTAGTTCATCCGTTTAATGAAATTCAGAGTGCAGACGCTTTTTTCTTAAAGTTTATGGCTCCACTTCAACAAGCATTTGAAGGGCTTTACCGACGTGACTATATTTTCATGACTGGTCAGTTCGAGGGTAAGGACTGGATCAGTTCAACTGGTTATTATGTTGGACGTTTTGCGAAAGACTGGATCGGAATAAAAGCAACAGACACACTTTGCTATTTACGCTATGGTGAGTTCCACCAGGTCAAAAATGGAAAAGTTGTCGAAAGTTATATTTATCTGGACATTCCTGAACTAATGATTGCATGCAACGAATGGCCTCTTAAGATGGGCCCAGGCCTATCACGTGGATATACTGGATTAATACAGGGGCCCGCGTCCCGTGACGGTGTTATTGCTAAGGCGTCTGATCCCAATGAAGGGCAACGCAGCTACGAAATAGTCAATAATATGCTCAACGAACTGGCGACTAAAGATGAGGCATGGCGACCCTACTGGCACGAAAATATGATGTGGTATGGTCCAGGTGCATTTGGCAGTTTTATTGGTATAGATGAATTTGCATCTTTTCAGGTTCCTTTTGAGTCACAATTTGAAGGATGGTCAGGTGGAGCAAAAAACAATGGGATGACAAAGCACTTCACGCGATTTGGTGACGGCAATTATACCTGCTCTGGCGGATGGCCATCCCTGACCGGTATCAATGTGAAATCTTTCCTTGGACAAGCTCCATCACAGGAGCGAGTTTTCATGCGGGTTTGTGATTGGTGGCGACGAGAAAATGAGCTTCTTGTCGAAAACTGGGTTTTCGTCGATATTCCACATGTTTTGTTGCAGTTGGGATATGACCCATTACCATACTGGCAGGATTAATGTGCAAAATACCATCATTCAGTAATTTCATGTAGCAGATTTAATTCTCTATAAAGGAAATCAACAGTTAATTTTATTTTTTTTAACTGAAATTTTGGAGGGTGATAAAGTAGATATATGCTCATCTCTACATCACCATTGGTTGATAGCCTGCCATCTTGAAGCGCAATTTTTTGCAATTCTCCTGCTGCTATTTCTTTTGCAACCCCCCAGCTCGGTAGAAGAGCTATGCCTCGTCCCTCGACAACACTTTCCAAAAGTGATGGCCCATGATTAGTAACATATTTTGGTGTCAGCTCTATATTTTTCCATATTTGGTTTTTTTGTGCCTGCCAATTTAATACACCGTGGTGCGTACGGTACATAAAAACAGGAAATTTGTTTAGATCATCAGACGTTTGTGGACTTCCATTTTGATTTATAAAATCAGGTGCAGCTACCAAAATGAAGTTGTGTTTACTTAATTGGCGAGCAACGACTTGGTCAGGCAAATTTGATGTAGCTCTGATTGCTATGTCTGCGTCGTTGTTGGATAGATTTAGCATCTGATCTGTAACGTTTAAATCAAATTCCAAATCTGGATATAGAGCTCTCATTCGATCTATTGCGGGAAGTACATAAAGCTCAGCATAGCCTGGCATTGCAGTAATTCTAACAGTACCAGATGGTGATACAGACTGTGCTTTACACATTTCGTCAGCGATCTCGATAGTTTGAAGTGCAGTTTTTATTTCAGCTAAATAAAGTATTCCTAGATCAGTTAGGCTGACAGATCGTGTGGTTCGCAAAAATAATTCAACCCCAAGGGTTTCTTCTAAATCTTTTATCCGTCGCGATACTGAGGATGAAGGTACGCGGAAATAGTCAGCAGTTTCGCTAAAACTTAGTGTTTCTGCTAATTTTGAAAAGTAGCGAAGTGCGCGCAGTTGATCCATAATGCAAAGCTTTTATTATTGTCTATATGGCAATAGTATTATTAAAAAATGATGTATTGTCCATGTTTATTTATAGTTTTATGTTTGTATAACAATTATCAAAATTCTAGGGAAAGCCTCATGAAAGCCGTAGCTTATCAAAATTATAACTCAAATATTGAAATTATTGAAGTCGCAAAGCCAGAACTTAAAGATAGATCTGTCCTAATTGAAGTGCATGCTGCAAGCATCAATCCAATCGATAATATTCTTCATGCAGGTTATTTGCATCAAATGTTGGAGCTCAGCTTTCCACATATTATGGGCTATGATGTATCAGGTACTGTGGTTGAAGTTGGTAAGGGCGTTCGAAGTGTCAAAGTTGGTGATGAGGTATTTGCTCGGCCAAATCAAGAAGATGCTGGCTCAATTGCTGAGTTTGCGCGTGTCCATGAAAATGAGCTTGCAATTAAACCTAAAAATATGAGCCATATAGATGCAGCTTCTGTCCCACTTGCCGGACTTACAGCTTGGCAGGCCTTAGTCACAAAAGGTGAGATTAAACGAGGTGATAAAGTCTTGATCCATGCAGGATCTGGTGGAGTAGGTACATTTGCAATTCAGATTGCTAAGTATTTTGGAGGAATGGTAACCACAACCACAAGTTCAAAAAATACTGACTTAGTAAAAAGTTTGGGAGCTGACTTGGTAATCGATTATACAACTCAGTCATTTGAGGATGAGTTGTCAGACTATGATTTAGTTATTGATGCGGTTGGTGGTGATACATTAACCAATTCTTTTAAAGTTTTAAAAAAAGGTGGGAGATTAATTTCTATCAAAGGTCAGGATACCGAAAATCTTGCTAAAGATTATGGTGTAAATTTTGAATGGTTTTTCATGTCTCCTGATGGAGAAATGCTCACAGAACTTGCCACATTAATTAGTCAGGGCACAATTAAAACTGTCATTGATAGCACATACCCGATGGAGCAGGCACCGAAAGCCTTTGAGATATTAGCAAAGGGACGAGCTAAAGGTAAAATCGTCATTACAATGAAATAAAAAGTTAGCATTATATAATAACAAAAATTTTTCATAAATTTGCTAATGAATCTTATAGGAATGAAAATATTATGTTTAAGAAACTATTAGGTATCGCACCAAATCAAACTGAAGACGGCGCATTTAGCCCTTCACGGCTTTCTTTGAAATTGGCGACATCTGCCAAAACTAATTATGATGGAGGAGTTTACCAAAATCCTTACACGGGTGGAAAAGCTCGTGTACTTGTGGTGCTTACAGAAGAACGTAACATGATGATGGCAAACGGTAGGAAATTTTCAACTGGAAACCATCCTGTTGAGATGGCGTTACCAATGCTACATCTTATTAATGCAGGTTTTGAATTAGATCTTGTTACACCTACTGGTGCTCCAGCAATTATTGAACAGTGGGCAATGCCTAATAATGATAAATCAGTCGCTAAACTGTTTGCTAAATATGATGATGCACTGGCTAAGCCCAATAGCCTTATTGATTTTGCAAACAACTTATTAATAGATAACTCACCATATGTTGGTGTGTTTATTCCAGGTGGCCACGGTGCGATGCTTGGCTTGCCAAGTGATCCAAATCTTGGAAAAATTTTACGTTGGGCGCAGAAAAAAAATATACATATAATTACACTTTGTCATGGCCCAGGAACATTGATGTCTGCAAAAATTGATAATGAATTTATTTTTAATGATTATGAAATTGCTTTGTTTCCTGACGCGGTTGATAAACAAACTCCAATGATTGGTTATTTGCCAGGACAAATGCCTTTTGAATTAGGTGAGAAGTTGCAAGAACTTGGTATGCATATTATTAACAAGAAAGCTGATGATACCTGTCATATTGATAGAAACCTTATAACAGGTGCTAGTCCATACGCTTCTAACAAACTTGGTAGGCTAGCTGCTGAAACATTATTAAAAGTAGTAAATTAAAGTGCCTTCTTTTTGAATACTAATGAATGGACTTTGTAATTAGCCCTCCGAGCTTGAAATAATATTAATCTAGGACTAATGAATAAATATTATAGCCATCCAAGAGTAGTCCAAGGTCGACGAACTTCATCTAACCAAAAGGCCAAAGTCCAGACAAATGTAGCTGTGGCAAAATTTGATGCTTATTGTTTTTTATTCTCTGATGCGTCAAGATGTGCATACAAAAACCATTGGGATAGGCATGTTTGGAACAACAGGTTGGCTTCGGTTCGAAGCCAATGATGAAATAAAAAAATGGGCAACCGCAGCGCAAAAATTTGCCAGTGGCGCCGCGCAAAACCCCGCCTTGAAAGAAAAATGGTTGCAATGCGAAGGCACTTGGTATGTTGGCGTAGACGTCTTGCCTTCGGATGAAGACGGGTGCTTTAAAGGTTTTGAGCTGGCTGGGCCTGTCTCTGAGCTAATTCAAAGCGTGGTCACAAAGCCCTTGCACCCTGCGCAGGTTTCAATCATTTATCCGGGATATCCAAAACCACGGCAGGGCGAAACCAAGGCTGGGTTTACTTATCGGCTGACGAGGGACGCGGCGCATGTGGACGGGCTTTTGCCCGTTGGTGCAGAGAGACGCCGTATGTTGCGAGAACCCCATGCCTATGTGCTTGGATTACCCTTGAACACATGCGATATTAAAGCTAGCCCGATGGTTGTCTGGGAGGGCTCGCATCTGATTATGCACAAAGCGTTTCAGGCCGCACTCAACCCCTATCCTGCAGCGCAGTGGTCCGATATTGATCTGAGCGATGTGTATCATGCAGCGCGCCGAGAGGCTTTTGAAAGCTGCCGACGCGTGGTTGTTCATGCCGAGCCGGGCCAAGCTTATGCGATTCATAGACTGGCTTTGCATGGGGTTGCCCCATGGCAAGCAGGTGCCCATGCCCCAAGCGAAGGCCGCATGATTGCTTATTTTCGGCCAGAATTAAATGATATCGAGGAGTGGCCAAACCTATGAGTGCTAGGGGTTTTTGACTGGTTTTATCCCAAGATAGATAAGGAGAGCTGAGATGTTGGAATTGCGGCCAAATTGAGAACTTTGCAATAAAGATTTGCCACCACATCCTTATCATTCACATTAGAACTACAGCTCTTTCAAAGCTAGTATCCCTCCCGTCGCAGTTGGTGCGCGTAAACAAGCAGCTGCCATCTTGTTGCCCAAAACAATGCAATCGTGCGCATTCCAGCTTTCGTGCAATCCGTGAAGTATACCTGCAGCAAAGGCGTCACCGGCGCCTACGGGGCTTAATATATCATTCTTTGGAATTTGAGGTACTTCGAACCAAAGCTCATCATCAACTGTCTTCCAAAGTGATAGCTTAGGTGTATGAATTACACATCCCCGACTTAACCCTTTCGACATCAAATGTGTAGCGGCTTTGGCCATATTGGGACGATCTTCTTCACCGTTTAAAATAACTCCAGTAGCTCGGGACGCCTCAACTTCATTCAAAAATAGCCAATCGATGTCCGCCAACGTGCCCATAACCGTTTTGGCGTAGGTGTCGCTATGAGATGACACGAGATCAACGCAAGTCATCATTCCCACTGCTCGTGCTTGTGCCAAAAGCTTGGCGGCACCTGTTCGGCCTTGGCCGTCTATGGCATCTAAAAGTGGTAAAAGGTTCAGATACCCTAAATAGAATATGCTAGGACGATTTGCTGCAATGGCCTCCATTGATAAAGTGTGTTCATCAAAATGTGCATTGGCACCGGCGTTGTAGAAAAATGTTCGGCTGTCACCTGGCACATTCATTACATGGGTATGTGCCGTACAAACATTAGTAATTGATCCTAACTGCTCAACTGGCAAACCAACGTCGTGGCATGCGCGACGAACTAAATCACTGTGATTATCACAGCCCAGCAAACCTGCAGGCCAGATCGGATAATCAACTTGCAATGCTGCCAGGTTGAATGCAACATTTGCTGCGCCACCGCCAACGCCGACCGTTTGGCTCGTGATGCTTACAAGATCAGATTTCTCAGGCCACTGTGAAATATCATGAATAATATCTACAATCCAGTTTCCTGCGCATACAATGCCGCGTTGCGCAGTCATTACAGCACCTCTTTAGATAGCTTGCGTAGGGCTGCAGCCTCTTCAGTGATAATTGTGAACTGCCCCAGAGGTTTTAGGAAGTATTTTTCGATTAAACCATAACTGCGCATAATCATATTTTTTAGCTTGGTTTTGTTGGTATGAAATTGTGTTTCTTGACACAGAATATCCCACCTGACCCATTTTGGCTGAGCCCATTCGTTTTCGATGAACGTTTTTTTGGCAACTATCAATGTGCAGTTGATATGTGACTTTTTCACGCCAAGTATTCCACGTCTTGAACCTGACCAGATTTGCCTGCTGCGAGTGCTGCCGTCAGGATAGCATGATGATCGCTAGCCTCGGATGGTGTAGCACAATGAAAACCATTCCCATCCCCCCCAGCAAGCTCATCCACATAGGCCGCCCACATTTGTTGAATTGCATCGGCAAAACCGAATTCAAAAATACCGCCTGTAATTGCTGGAAAAAGCGACTGATAACCAAGGTCTTCGGTTTGCCATGTTTGTTTGCCACCTCGTTCATATTTCATGAACTGCCACTGGCGTGGTGATTTAGTAGTGAAAAAGGCTGACCCTTTCATACCTAAAATCCGCAGGGACCATGTGTTGGATTCGCCTGGTGCAATGCGCCATGTTTTAAAGACCAAAGGGAAATCTCCATCTTGCGCTGCGACGTGTCCGGTGATTGTGGCATTGTCCCAGGTTTCGCATGGAACAATATTACCTTTGCCATCTGGCCGATTTGCTACACGCTTCAAAAGGCTTGCGTGGACTGTTTCTGGCTTCCACCCCAAACGAAGTGGTACATGGCAAACATGCATTCCCAAGTCGCCCATGCAGCCGTATTCGCCATTAATGTCAATCATCCGTTTCCAGTTGATGATTTTGTCTGGATTGATGTCAGATGAATGCAGGAATGCAGACTCCACCTCAATGATATCACCTACTTCACCAGATTTAACAAATTCAATAACCCGTTGTGCGCCTGGAAAGAACGGCATCTCAGAGGAACATCTAACCAAAATATCAGGGTGATCATAAATTGCCTGCGAGATGATTTTATTTTGGGCCATATCCATACCAAATGGTTTTTCACCAAAAAGATGTTTGCCAGCTGCCAATATTTGTGGATAGATATCTCCGTGCAACAGATGGGGAACGGCACAATAAATTGCATCAATATCCGGATTACTCAGTAATTCGCGAAAATCTGTTGTTGTTTGTTTAACGCTAGGCAAATGGGCTTTAAACCACCCCATCAACGCTTCATTTGTGTCGCAAACGCCTACGATTTTGGGACGCGCTCGGCTTTCAGTTAGGTGTAACCAGCGCGCAGCAGCGGAGGCAAATTCTCGCCCCATCAAGCCACAGCCAATAATTCCAAAGCGAATAGTTTTCATGAGCCTAACCTAATATCGATATAGCAGCATCGACTGATGAGCCGTCGTGGACTACAGCCATCAAGGCGCGGGTCATTGCACCGGGATTGTCATGGTGAATAACGTTGCGGCCATAGACGATACCACGGGCACCTTGATCCATTAGCTCTTTGGTGCGTGTAAGGATTTCAAAATCGGACACTTTCCCGCCGCCGCGCACCAATACTGGAATGCCCTGCGCTATTTCGATAACTTTATGATATTGGTTTATATCGACACAAGGATCAGCCTTGATGATATCAGCTCCCAATTCGACCGCTTGACGAACAAGTGGTAGGATTTTATCCAAATCCCCATCCACCATGTAGCCACCATTGGTGTTATCTTGCATTACCAGTGGTTCAACCATCAAGGGCATCGATACTAAATCACAGGCATGTTTTAATGCATTTATGTTGCGAATACACTGGCGATAGACATCAGGTTCGTCTGGAAGACTAAGTAAGTTCACGACTACACAAGTTGCATCTAGACGGATTGCTTGTTGTACAGGTTGATCGATTGTTTCGGAAAAAAGCAATCGAGGTAGTGGAGTACCATAAACGTTCGCTATATCTGTGCGCAACACTAAGGCTGGGCGATCCTTCCCAGCGCGTTGTTGGAGCAGGGGTGCCGTACCTGGTGGTAATTGAATGGCATCAGGTGCTGCCTTAGCCACAATATCGATAGCAGTTTGCATATTTTCGATACCACCAAGAAATGTCTTTTCGTTAAACATCCCGTGATCTATGGCTACATCAAAACAGTTTCCTGATGTTCCGAATAGTCGGTTTAATCGAGCAGTTTTCATATCAAAATCTCCAATGCGTGTTATTGTGTGGAAACCTTACCAAAATCATACAGTGCCAAAAAACTAAAGTAAGTTCCATTTCTCATAATCAGACACCAACAAATGTATTGCATCCACATCTTCTTCAATTTCTGAAAACCTTCCAATAGGTTCTGCAAAAACGTTATCTGTTAAATCATCGTTTACCGTTGAGACTTCACCAATCAGTACGTCCCCATTTTCGCCCCAAAACTTATGCCAATTACCTGGAGCAAGAGTTACACTTTCTCCTGGTGCAAGCCGAAGAATATCCCCAGCATTAAACATCTTTGCAACTCCATCACAAAATACTGGTACTGGAGCTTTTAAGTCAATCTCACCATTTGCATTACTTTCAAACATCTCTATGGCTAAGGTTGCTCCACCTCGATTTATTATATCTTCAGTTTTAATTATATGGCGGTGTGATGGAGATACCTGATCTTGACGTGATATCATTATCTTTTCAGCATAGCACATTCCCTTACCACTTCTTAGATCAGACATTGAGCCGTTTCGAACAGTAAATAGGAATAATCCCTTTTCATTAAAACGACCTTCGCCATAGTCTGTTATATCCCACCCTAAACGTGCATCAAAAATTGCTTGAAACTCAAGCTTTCGTGCGACGAGTTCACTAGGTTGAAAATAAGCAAATGGTGGCAACCTAAATCCATATGACTTTATAAATTCATCGGATTCTTGGATAATCTTATTAATAATTGAGCGTTTCATATTTTATTCCATTTTACTTGGGTAAATAACACCCTTGCGGATAATGAGGTTTGCATAAAGACAAGGTTCACTTGTTGAAACAATTGCATGACACTTTTTTACACGATCATAAAACTTATTTCCAACCAATGCTGTAATAGGTTTGTTTGGTGCATATTTTTTACAAGTCATGAGCATTTCTTGATGTATGTCATGCAATTCTTCTGGGTTTTCGCCAACTGTTGATCGAAACAAAGCTTGATCCGTAAAATCATCAAGAGGCAGAACACTTAATATAGCATCTATAACAGGTACTAAATTCATTCCATCCAGACGAATAAGTCTACGAGCATTTTCCAATGCAGGGTAATTGCCATCAACAATAGCAATTTCATCTCCATGACCCATGGCTCGCAAAATAGCGAGGAGTTCAGGGCTTAGTATTGGGTTGATACCTTTTAGCAAAATTAGGCTCCTTTAAACAAAACATTTTGGTCAAGAAGGTAAAGCGCGAAAAGTGGTAAGCTTGCGCCGCCAAGTGCTCGGGCGCCGCGACCTACCATACCTTCAAGAATACTTATTTCAGTGATTCCACGTGTGTCTAACTTTTCAATTTCAAGGCGAATAGCATCTACTATCTTTTGCCTTATGTCACTTGGAAATGCCCCATCAATTACAGCTGCCTGAAAATCAATAACTGAAGAAGACGCAACAATAGCCCAAGCTAGATGTCTCGCTGTATCTTCAATCCATTCATCGAGAAGTGGCCCAATTGAATGCCAATCTTCAGGTTCAGACCACTGGTGTGATAGGGTAAACCCGTTTGCTCTCAAGCGCATTTCAAGTGTATAAATAGATGCATTGTCGATAAGTGTGGTAACTTCTCCATCACTATTCATTATAGGCATTGGCCCAATAGCTCCGGCGTTACCGGTTCGCCCAGAATATAATCCATGATTTAATACAACACCACCACCTATAAAAGTGCCAATGAAAAAATATATAAAATCAGCCAATTCTTTACCATGGCCAAAAACAAGCTCTGCGCCACAAGCAGCAGTAGCATCATTTTGCATACTAACCGGCAAATTACTTATAGTTTCTAATTTAGATTCAAAGTCGTTATTTTTCCAAACATTCATTAAATCTTGAGGTGCGTTAATTTTTTCAGCCCAGTTCCATAATTCTGATGGGATCGAAACACCTAGTCCTGCAATGCGCTTTTGTTGAGATGGCGATAATTGTTCTCGGAGAGTAGCAATGCCAGTTTCAACAAAAACTATAACCTCTGATGGGATAGGATAGTCAAAAACTTTGCTAATAGATCCTAACTCTTGGCCTAGAAAATCTACCAAAACTAAATCAGCACTTCTGCGACCAATTTTCAATCCAAATGAAAATACTCCATTTGGATTTAGGCTCATCGGAATAGAGGGTTGCCCAACTTGCCCACGTTGTGGCTTACCTCTTAGCAAAAGCCCATCTTTCTCTAATGACCGCATAATTACTGAAACAGTTTGTGCAGATAGGCCTGATCTACGCGCAATTTGAGATTTTGCAAGGTAACCATGTCGCCGAACAAGAGATAAGACAAGTCGTTCATTATAATCTCGAACACGACTTTGATTGGCTCCTCCACTTGGATCATTCTTTTTTTCAGAAGGTTCATTCAACATATAAAAAATCACTTTTTAGAATTTTTAACCTCATACATGATAGTATTCTGAGATTAATGTTCATTTATGATGGCTTAAGAAGCGCATTTAATCAATATAAATATACTAAATTAATTAATAAATCAAAGTGATTTATCTATTGACAGGATGTATGTCATTATGATTTGTATATTTGGTGAGAAGCAAATCTATGCTTTTACCTAACTGGGAGAACGACTTATGAAAAAAACTATTATCAAATCAGTAATAAGCGCAATTGCTGTAACAACACTTTCGACAAGTGCTTTTGCAGCAGGCACCGCAGCTTGCTTGATTACTAAGAATAATACGAACCCCTTCTTTGTGAAAATGAAAGAAGGCGCTGAAGCAAAAGCAAATGAATCTGGTATAGACCTCAGCTCATATGCAGGAAAAGTTGACGGAGATGCTGGACCACAGATTACTGCAATAGAAAATTGCATGGCATCTGGTGCAAAAGGGATTTTAATTACTGCATCAAACGACGCTGTAATACCAGCTTTGAAAAAAGCACGTGCGGCAGGAATTCTTGTTATAGCACTTGATACTCCAATAGCTGATCCTGAAGCACAAGATATGACTTTTGCAACTGATAATTTTGAAGCAGGCTTGTTAATTGGCAAGTGGGCAAGAGCAAAGATGGGCGACGCTGCAAAAGATGCAAAAATTGGTATGCTAGATATTAATAAAGACAATATTTCTGTTGATGTTGCTCGCGATACTGGCTTTTTAGTAGGTTTTGGTATCGATGTGCCAAATCTAAATGTAATGGGATCTGAGACAGATTCACGCGTGATCGGTCATGAATCATCAGGCGCAAACCCTGAAGGTGGAGTTACTTCTGTAGAAAATCTACTTGCAAAAGAACCTGATATGAACGTTGTTTATACAATTAATGAACCGGCTGCTGAAGGCGCGTTCCAAGCATTGAAAAAAGCAGGAAAAGAAAAAGATGTCTTAATTGTTTCTGTTGATGGTGGTTGCCCAGGTGTTGCCAGTGTTAAGTCAGGCGTAATTGGTGCAACTTCTCAGCAATATCCGCTACTTATGGCATCTAAAGGTATCGAAGCTATTGCAGCATTCGCAAAAGATGGCACCAAACCTGCTGCTTCTGATGGATTAACATTCTTCAATACTGGCGTAAATCTTGTAACAGATTCACCAGCTGATGGTGTTCCGTCAATTGACTCTACAAAAGGCACCGAACTCTGCTGGGGTTAATTTGAATAATTTAAAATATATGATTAAAGTAAAATTAAAGGGCGGTGCATTTGCCGCCCTTTATGTTCAAAGTTTATAAATAAAATATATGCTGGGGAGCTCGGGTGTAGTGAGTCAATCTGAATTTGAAACAAACTTAAACAGTGCAGATAGCGCAGTTGCTGTATTTGAGCGTGATGATCGGACGTTTCTATCGAATGTGCGAAATGCTGTAAGAAATTATCCAACACTTGTCCCTGCATTAGTTTTAATCGTTAGCATTCTAATTTTTGGTATCATAGCACCTAGATTCTTAAGTCCTGGTGTTTTGTCTTTAGTTCTTCAACAGGTAACTGTTATTGGCATTGTTGCAATCGCACAAACGTTGATAATACTAACTGCAGGGATAGACCTTTCAGTTGGTGCAATTTTGGTTCTTTCAACATTCGTGATGGGTCGGCTTTCTGTGTCATATGGGGTCCCACTTCCAATTGCGATTGCCGCTGGTATGGCAATTGGCACACTGATGGGTGCTTTTAATGGCCTCCTTGTAGCTAAGATTAAACTACCTCCGTTCATCGTAACGCTGGGAACGCTATCTGTATTTACAGCACTAAAATTGTGGTATTCTGGATCAGAATCTATTCGAAATTCTGACATTGAAGCAAATGCACCTTCACTTCTTTGGTTTGGTGAAGCAGCAGCACGTCCTTTTGGGGCTACTATTACATATGGTGGAATTGCATTAATTTTATTAGCCGCAGTTTTTTGGTTCATTCTGCAACACACCGCTTGGGGCCGTCATGTTTATGCAATTGGAGACGACCCAGAAGCTGCTGCCCTATCAGGTATTAAAACTGATAGAACATTAATTTCTGTTTATGCTGTAGCTGGACTAATTTGTGGTTTTGGAGCCTGGGTTGCTATTGGACGCGTTGGTTCAATTTCTCCAATCTCATTTGAAGAAATTAATTTGGCTACCATTACTGCCGTTGTAATTGGTGGCACATCATTGTTTGGAGGACGAGGATCTATACCTGGCTCCGTGCTAGGTGCATTAATTGTGGGAGTATTCACTACAGGATTATCGCTAGCTGGTGTGGATGATTACTGGCAAATGTTTGCCGTGGGTAATCTTGTTTTAATCGCTGTTGCCTTAGATCAATGGCTGCGGAGGGCTACACAATGAAGAATATTACTCATAATTTAGAGCCCGTACTTCAAGCTAAAGGTTTGATGAAAAGATATGGCACGGTTGTCGCGATGAATGGTGCAGACTTTGATCTTTATCCAAATGAAGTTTTAGGAGTTATAGGTGACAATGGTGCAGGTAAAACTACTCTGATCCGTGCCATTTCTGGTGCTACTGCACCTGACCATGGGGTTATAGAGCTCGACGGAAAACTTGTAAATTTTCATACTCCAGATGACGCTCGGAATGCTGGTATTGAAACAGTATACCAAAACTTGGCTTTGTCGCCAGCCTTATCAATTGCAGATAATATGTTTCTTGGCCGCGAGATTCGTGAAAAAGGGATAATGGGCAAGCTATTTCGCAAATTAGATCATAAACAAATGGAAACATTTGCACGTGATAAACTTTCAGAGTTGGGACTGCTTACAATTCAAAATATTAACCAGGCAGTCGAAACTTTATCTGGTGGGCAGCGTCAGGGAGTAGCAGTAGCAAGAGCTGCTGCCTTTGGTTCTAAAGTTGTAATTATGGATGAGCCTACAGCAGCTTTAGGTGTAAAAGAATCTCGCCGAGTTTTAGATTTGATTCAAGATGTAAAATCTAAAGGTATTCCCATTGTACTAATTTCGCATAATATGCCTCACATTTTTGAGGTTTGTGATCGTATTCACATTCATCGCTTGGGTAGACGCCTTTGCACAGTTGATCCAAAAATAATTTCGATGTCTGATGCTGTGGCCATGATGACAGGAGCAATGGAGCCACCAACTGAAGCTTTGGATGCAAGATGAAAACAAAGGCTCTCAGCGATTATATTATTGAAAATTCTGAAGGTCGAAAACGCTATATCGTGGCTATTGCGGGGCCACCAGGAGCGGGTAAGTCTACATTTGCTCAGGCGCTTCTTTTATTGTTAAAAGAAAAATCTATTCAAGCAAAAATTATTTCTATGGACGGATTTCATTTGGACAATTCAATTTTGGTGGACCGCAATCTATTAGATCGCAAAGGTGCACCAGCTACTTTTGATACTGCAGGTTTTATTCACTTAATGAACAGGCTAAGTAATTTTGAAGATGATGTAGTTATTCCAGAATTTGATAGAAATAAAGATTTATCTATTGCTGGATCGAGCATCATATCAACAAAAGACAAGGTGTTGATTGTTGAAGGAAATTATTTGCTCATTGAAGAAGAACCATGGACTAAATTAAAAAAAACTTGGGACCAAACAATTTTCATAAATCCTGGTATAGATACCTTAGAGCAGCGTTTGCTGAATAGATGGCTTAGGCATGGGTTGGATACACAAGATGCAAAGAAGCGCACGTTAAGTAATGATTTACCAAACGCACGCTATGTAATTGAAAAATCTTCAGATTCTGACATTCAAATTTTCTAATTTTTTAGAAGAACTGCTTTTGCTAGCTCTATAATCTTGTCTTCATATGCTAATTGAGACCAAGCACAGTCTAGCGCCAGTTTTTCCCAATTCTCTACGGTTAAAAGTTTCCAGTGAAGATTAGTCGCAATTTGCTCAGAAAAATTCGATTTAAGTTTTCCATCTTTTGCGATTGCTATAACTGTAGCAAAACTAATTCAACGCCAAGGCAGGCTTATACTCAATCTATTTGTTTGGTTTTGTGAATTTTATTAACCTACCAGATTGACCATCCTCTAACACCCAAATCGCACCTTTATCGTCTATTTCGACTTCTCTCACTCTTTTAGACCAACTGAAGCGTTCAGCCTCAAACGGCTCTCCATTATTAAATCCAATTCTAACCAGTGCCTTACTTTTCAATCCCCCAATAAATGCATTTCCTTTCCATTCAGAAAATTCATCTCCTTCATAAAAAATTAATCCTGATGGAGCTACCGTAGGCACCCAATAAAGTTTTGGCGCCATAAATTCTGGCCTTGTTTCATGAACTGGAATTTTTGCTCCACTATAGTGATTGCCTTCTGATACTACTGGCCACCCATAATTTTTACCGGCAACTATTAAATTAAGCTCATCTCCGTGCCTTGGACCCATTTCGTGCGCCCAAAGTTGACCATTTTTGGCAAATGCAATTCCAAGGACATTTCTATGACCGAGTGTCCAAAAAGTCTTTGCGAGGTCACCTTTGTCCTGAAATGGGTTGTCTGTAGGTATGGTTCCATCCTCATTAAGGCGGATAATTTTTCCTAATGCCATGTCCCATCTTTGTGCAGGAGATTGCTCTTGCCGATCGCCCGACGTAATAAAAATTTTTCTGGCGTGTTGTGTTCCTTCAAGGCCAAATACAATTCTGTGGGAAAAATGCCCTTTCCCTGATCGAGCGGGCGTTTGCTTCCAAATGGTTTCAATATTTTTCAGCTGAGGTTTATCTAACCTCTCTAGCGTGCCCCGTATTATGGTCGCATATCGTGTTTTTCCTGCATTGTCTGAATTTATGTAAGAAATATAAACTAGTTTATTCTTTGTAAAATTTGGATGAAAAACGACATCACCTAAACCTCCTTGACCACCTGCAAAAACTTTTGGAACTCCAGACACTAAAGACTTTTTACCACTCCTATTTACGAGCCAAAGCTTTCCAGCTTTTGTAGTGATAATTAGGTTGTCACTGTCAACAAAAGACATCGCCCAAGGGCTGTTGAATTCAGAAACAACTTTTCCTTCTAATTTGCTACCCTCACTTCCAGAAACAACATTATTGGCCCAAGCATTTGAAGCAAAATTAATTAGCAATATTATAATAACTGTACGCATTAATTACTTTCCCTATTCATTGTACTTCTATCAAACTATTCAAAACAGTATTAGTAGTAGAATAGAGAGTATTCTGTTTATGTTTAGGTTCAATGGTTTTGTGTAACATTAAGAACGATCAACGCTTAACTATACTTAATATTATACGACTGAAAGCGTCGCCACTTACTGGCTTTAAGTAATTGTTTTAGATCAATACAATTATATCATATATATTTAGTTCCTATAGTAGTGCCCATGTAATTAACTTGAGCTATATCTTTGGATAGTTGCACGCGCCTGCGTATAGGCGTCATTTAAATCGAGAGACTTGCTGCTTAGAAAAATAAAAGTATTGCTAAAATATTAAACGAGATGAAGGTTATAACAGTTCTTGGGGGTAAATAGCATATGTGTACTGTTGGGCTATATGATTTAAGTTTTTTAGAGCTACAGCCTAGAAAAGGATAAGAATATCAAATACTTATTTGCCATAATTATTATTTTATTTTCAATTTTAGCCTACGTTCGTCTTGCGCAGGTTCATCCACTTTACAACATCCCAAATTCAACTTCAAACCAACTTTCAAGCAAAGGTTTTGTATTTATAAAAGCCTATACAGGGATCAAAGATGAATTGTATGAAGAAATAACAAAAGTAGCATTAGGGACACCCCGCACATTATTACTTTCTAATGATCCATTACAATTTATAACCCGGTCAAAATTTTTAGGATTTCCTGATATCACAGCCATAGACATTCAAGATGGAAATTTGATTATTTATGCAACTTCAGTATTTGGAAAACTTGATTTTGGTGTTAATCGTGCGCGAGCCTTAAAATGGGTAAGCATAGTAAAAAATTCATTACCTGTGGATTCCATTATTGATTGGTAATGATATGATTTGCAGGTGTTTAACCATTATCTATATACCATCATAAACTTGTCAAAAGTGAAGGTGCGATATACATCAATCGATGTAAGGAGTTTATCATGGTTCTCAGATTAGAAGGGGTTAAAAAATCTTTTCGTAATAACGATGAGCTTATTCCAGTTTTACAAGGGGTAAGTTTTGAGCTTGAGGCTAGTGATACTTTGGCCTTGAGAGGAGAATCTGGTAGTGGGAAAAGTACGTTACTTCATATAGCAGGCGCTTTAGAGGCTGCAGATGCAGGTCGAGTTTGGGTGTCTGGTAAGGAGTTAACACAGCTCAATGATGGTGAACGTGCTCAATTACGTAGAACAGACATCGCCTTGATTTTCCAACAGTTTAACCTAATTCCTTCCCTTACTGTGGCTGCTAATATTGCATTCCAATCTGCGTTATCAGGAACGCCAGACTTGGTTCATATAAAACACATTGTTTCCGCTCTAGGCTTAGAAGAACAAATGCAAAAATATCCAGAGGCTCTATCTGGTGGGCAACAACAGCGCGTTGCCATCGCACGGGCAATTGCAGCAAAGCCGAAGTTGTTGCTCGCAGACGAGCCTACCGGTAATCTTGATGAAATAACTGCCCAAAGTGTGTTAGATCAAATGCTAAAACTAGTTGCACAAACAGGTACTGCATTGATGATTGTAACTCATTCCACAAACATAGCTGCCCGCATGAAACGTCAATTGTCACTTCGTAATGGGCTTTTGGAATGATTGCTTGGTGCCTGAAGGCGCTTTTATCGCATTGGTGGCGTAATCCAGTTCAATTATTTGCATATTTAGCAGGCCTTGCTTTAGCTACGGCACTTTGGTCTGGGGTACAGGCTATTAACTCTGAAGCTCGTGCAAGCTACGATGCTGCGGCCAAAACATTAGGTGAGGGACAGTATGATCTGTTGATCTCAAAGCAGGGTAACCGCATTCCACAAGATGTTTATGTTTTGCTTAGAAAATCAGGTTGGCTAGTCTCACCTGTAATTGAGGCGCGTATTGATGATGTGCGCCTTTTAGGCATTGATGTTGTGACTTCTGCTACAGCATTACCTAATTTAGCTAATGGGCAATCTGCGATTACTTACGATACCTTATTTGCAAATGAAGAAACTGCGCTTAAAGTTTCTATGTTGGCTAATGTTACAGTGGATAAAAGTATTGCACCAGGCATAGCCATAGGTGACATTGGTCTTGTTCAAAGGATCCTAAAGCGGGATGATTTGACCCGCCTCATTTTATTGCCAAATCAACCTATTAAACAGCCAAGCCTAGGTATGGTTGCTCCCAATTTACGGATTCAATCCGCACATGCAGTTGCAAACGTTACGGAACTTACGGGTAGCTTTCATTTAAACTTAACTGCCTTTGGCTTGTTAAGTTTTGTAGTTGGTTTGTTTATAGTAAACAGCACTATTGGTTTAGCATTTGAACAAAGGCGGGGTATGATCCGCACTGTTCGCTCGCTTGGCGTGCCAATGCGCACTCTTATTGCGCTAATTACTTTTGAGATGATGACTTTAGCTGTGATCGGGGCGGGGCTTGGTATTATTTTGGGTTATTTTATTGCAGCTTTTTTGCTACCAGATGTTGCTGCAACATTGAGGGGTCTCTATGGTGCGCAAATCTCAGGCACACTTGAATTACGTGCCTCTTGGTGGGTATCAGGCATGGTGCTTGCATTAATTGGTACAGCTGTAGCACTTTCATCAAGGATTTGGCAGATTGTACAAATGCCACTTTTAGCAAGTGCCAAACCTCGCGCATGGGTTGTTGCCACCGCATCACGTTTTCGATTGCAATTAATTATAGCAATTACATTGTTATTTTCTACAGTGCCATTAGCCATGACCTTGGAAGGTTTGCTGGCTGGATTTATTTTGTTGGGGTGTTTACTAATTGGTGCAGCATTGGCTTTACCCCCCTTGCTGGGCGGCCTTCTAACTTTGGTTCAAAAGTATACTGTTGCGCCAGTTTGGGAATGGTTTTGGGCTGATACTAGACAGCAACTGCCAGGGCTTAGCCTTGCGCTTATAGCTCTTTTATTAGCAGTCTCAGCCAATATTGGCGTTTCAACTATGGTGTCAAGCTTTCGACAAACCTTCATAGCGTTTCTTGATCAAAGGCTAGCACCAGAACTCTTCGTGGAGGTAGATACCGCTGAACAAAGTGCTGCATTAGAAATGTTTTTAATGAACCGCCAAATTGAGGTTTTGCCCTTACTTTCAACGCAAGTCGTAATAGCTGATTTACCTGTAGATCTATATGGTATCCGTGTTGGCCAAACTTATCGAAATAACTGGATTTTTTTAGATAATACTCTCAATGCATGGGATGTTATTGAGAGAGGTAAGGCAGTTGTTGTCAATGAACAATTTGCACGACGTGCTGACCTCTGGGTTGGAAGTCTAGTACAAGTGAGCCGTGATTTAATACTACCTATTGCAGGAGTAGTTGGTGATTATGGTAATCCGAAAGGGCAGATTATTATAACTGAACGAATATTTAAAGATTTATATCCAAATCTCTACGCATCAAATTTTGGGGTGCGCACTAAAGATGCAGCTCAATTACGTAGCCAAATTGTAAATACGCTTGGCATTAAAAATAACGCAATTATTAACCAAGTGGGAATAAAGGCACTATCACTTGAGGTTTTTGAGAGAACGTTTGTAGTCACATCGGCTTTAAATGTTTTAACACTAGGCGTTGCTGGCTTTGCTATTTTGATGAGTCTTCTGACATTGGCTGATTTGCGTGTACCACAGCTTGCCCCTGTTTGGGCATTAGGACTCACACGTCGCCGTTTGGCGTGGTTAGAGTTATTGCGTGCAGTCTTGCTGGCTGGAATAGTCTTTGTTTGTGCTATTCCTATGGGCCTTGCACTTGCATGGATATTACTGACAATTATCAATGTTGAGGCATTTGGATGGCAATTACCAATGTATTTGTTTCCGCTTAAATATGTAGAATTAGGAGGTTATGCTTTAATTGCTGCGTTTTTAGCTGCCATGTGGCCTGCTGTTCGCCTTATGCGTACGCCACCATCAACTTTATTGAGGGTCTTTGCTAGTGAACGTTAAAATATTATTTTTTATATTTTGGTTGCCTTTTAGCGCTGTTGCGCAAGGGTTTTCCGATCTTGGCTCCAGGGCTGATGGGTTTGCAATCCCAGAGCTGAATTCAACTTTTAGCTTTCCTAGTGATCACGGTGCACACCCTGAATATAGGATTGAGTGGTGGTACTTAACTGCGAACTTGAATGGTTCAGATGGTAAAAAGTACGGTTTACAATGGACCCTCTTTAGAACTGGGCTCACACCAGGAGAGGCTGAAGGCTGGCGATCGCCACAAGTATGGTTTGCGCATGCTGCAGTCACCACACCTGATCAACACTTTGCCACTGAACGTTTTGCTCGTGGTGGGATAGGGCAGGCGGGAGTGGAGACAACCCCGTTTCGTGCTTGGATCGATGAATGGATGTTAGATGGTGAAGACTTTCAAAAGATGACCCTCACTGCAAATGGGCCTAATTTTGGATATGACATGTCGCTTCAAGCAAATGGTCCATTGGTTTTTCATGGTGATAAAGGCTATTCGGTTAAATCGGAACAGGGCCAAGCCAGTTATTATTATTCACAGCCATTTTTTAAAATTGATGGAACGCTAAAATTACCTGCTGGTAACATTGAAGTGGAAGGGAATGCTTGGCTTGATCACGAATGGTCGTCACAGCCATTGTCAGATGATCAATTGGGTTGGGATTGGTTCTCGTTATCGTTCGTGGATGGTGCAAAATTGATGGGTTTTCAACTACGCCAAAAAGATGGATCACTTTACAGCTCTTCGACTTGGATCTCACCTGATGGCAGCACTTCATCCTATCCAAATGGTGCATTTTCAGCTATTCCACTATATATAAAGTCAATAAAAGATCATAATATGCCTATTAAGTGGCGTGTAACTTTGCCAGATAAAAATGTTGATGTTGTTGTAACTGCTCATAACCCTGATGCTTGGATGGAACTATCAATCCCCTACTGGGAGGGACCAGTTAACGTTTCAGGCAGCCATTTAGGGCATGGATATTTAGAGATGACTGGTTATTAATAATGCAAACGATCTAAATGCTTTTCTATGCGCCTCTTGGTTACATTGATTGTCATTAAAAAGCGCCCTAATATTTTGATATGAGTTTTCGAAGATCGAAGAGCAACATCAGCTGCACTATTGATTGTCTCACCGAATAGTTCATAGTAGGGTCTCTTTTGAGAATGGCAAAGATTGGCCAAATACTTGAAGGTAACTACATTTTTATCAGTAATTGGGAATATCCAAAGTGACTATTTATCTTATTCGACACGCTCAATCAGCCTTCAATGCGGCTTATGATCCAAACAAGCCAGATCCCATGATATTTGATGCACCTATCACTGCTCTCGGAGAAACTCAGGCTCAGCAAGCTCGTGATGAAGTCAAACAACTTGATCTTATAAACGTCATTGTTTCGCCCTTCACTAGGACATTACAAACAGCCCAAATCATTTTTGGAAATAGGTTACCGTTTCAGATTAATTCTGAAGTGCGAGAGCAACTTTGCAATAGCCAATCTGTAGGAAGTCCACCGGAAGCACTTGCTAGAAATTACCCTCATCTTGATTTTGATCATCTAGATGATTGCTGGTGGCATGAAGGAGAAAAGGACCACCGAGGGATTTCAGTTGAACCTGAAGAGATTTTGCTGGAAAGAGCGAACAAGTTCGCTGACTTTCTCAAGCGTGAAGCCATCCATTCCACAGCAATTGTCTCTCATGGCAACTTCATTCGTGCGATGACTGGAATTAAACCTAATAACTGTGAAGTGATAAAGTTTGACCCACGTTACGATATTCTTGGATAAACTTGACGGTATTTTAGTTCGCACTTAATTTTTATGAGTGACAACAAAAATCCATTCAAATATTTCAAGATTTCGCTTAAATCATCCGGTTTGGTTAAATAACTGATATTCTCGTTTATTTAAGGCTATAACTTGCTGCGCCATTTCAATGATTGCCTGTTTAAAGTGGAAGAGGGTAAGCACTTTTTTTAGGGATATTTCAGTTAAACACAGACTTATGTTTTGCAAGATGCTTTGGCCTAAATGTCTTTGAGTAAGCGCAGCGCATCATAAATTGCTGCATGGGTGTTTCGAGCAGATACCGCATCGCCAATCCGGAATAACTGAAATTCACCGCCTGAGTTTTTCACAATATTTTGCGTGTGACCTTTTATCAGAGCGTCATGGTCTACAGAGCCACCATTCGAGCTCAAATCCTTGAGATCAAAATATAGTTCGTCCAGAGGCAAAGTTCCGTAGTTTACAACAACCTGATCGTACTCTTGAATGTCGGAATGATCACTGTAATCGGTCCCAATCTGGGCTTCTAGTTTGTTGCCACGACGCTCTACTCCTAATAGGCGACGCGCAACGGTGAAAGTCGTATCTTTGTCCTGCAGCGAGCGCATATAAGGCACCAAGTTCATCGCCATGACACCCGCTGAAAATGTGCGGTCAGGTGTCATTATCTCCACTTTGGCACCCGTATTTGCGGCAACCTCAGCGGCTTGCAGCGCAGCGTGATCGCCACTTTCGTCATAAATCAATATGCTATCTGCTGGTTTTACATCTCCCGCGATTAT
>ENA-ORCY01000517-ORCY01000517.1-marine-metagenome-genome-assembly--contig:-NODE-517-length-22744-cov-3.342216_pt1 | contig 22744 bp, 17 predicted proteins | sample MGYA00248634_ERZ508507 | MGnify/ENA primary metagenome ERZ508507 (study PRJEB26178, sample SAMN06266269) | marine metagenome | isolation source: Columbia River Estuary | place: USA:Columbia River Estuary... | reverse complement strand
CTTAGGTGGCATTGTGATGATAGCCATTGAAAAACGTCCATTAAAAGTAAATACAAAAAGTACAAACGATATCAACAGGATGCAGGCATTTAAAATTGGTTGTGCGCAATGTTTATCATTAATTCCTGGGGTTTCCAGAGCAGCTGCAACAATCATGGGTGGCATGCTCACAGGATTAAATCGTCAAACAGCCACTGAATTTTCTTTTTATCTTGCGATCCCCATCATTACGGCAGCATCCCTTTTTGATTTACTCAAAAATTTCCAAGATTTAACCTTGCAAGATTTACCTATTTTTGCGATAGGTTTTGTCACTGCATTTCTAAGCGCTTATGCTGTCATTAAACTTTTTATTCGTTTTGTAGCAACACATACCTTTATTTCTTTTGCCTGGTATCGCATCATCTTAGGCATTCTTGTTTTTATTTATTTTAGTGGATGATCATGTCTAACCATCGAGCACTTATTCAAAAACTCCATGGCATAGCTAAAAAAGCGGCACGTCAATCTGTCACCATCGAAGAAGGTTTGTCAGCACTCAATCATTTTGGATTTTCACTCATTAGTTTTTTATTAGCACTCCCGTTTATGCAGCCATTTCCAGTGGGTCCTATCAGTGTATTAGGAGGGGTTACTTTCGCAGCATTTGGCTGGCAAATTTTAAAAGGGTATACCGTCCCGCATTTGCCTCAGAAAATAAACGGGATTGTTTTAAGTGCTGATAATTGGCGACGCATTACAAATGCTGCCATTAAAATTATTCAGTGGACTGAAAAATTTACTAGGCCACGTTTAGCTTTGTTAATTCGAGGTTCTTTAGGTGTCAAAATTGAAGCTTTCATTCTCATTCTCTCAGGTGTCCTCATGGCCGTTCCTTTTGGCATACTCCCATTAAATAATTTCTTCCCAGGCCTTGCCATTGTATTTTGTGCATTAGGTCAACTCCATAAAGATGGATTTTTTATTTTGATTGCATTCTTTTGGATTCTTTTTACCATTCTTTATTTTGCTGCATTTTTTATAGGTCTCTATCTTTTAGGGCTAGAAGGACTGCATAATTTCAGCCACTGGCTCCATCAACTCGTTTCATGAAATCATTTGCTGACCTCTTAATTGCTTGGCATGCCAAGTCAGGTCGGCACCATTTACCCTGGCAGCAATCAAAAGACCCTTACAATGTTTGGGTATCAGAAATCATGTTGCAACAAACTCAAGTTGCAATTGTCATTGATTATTATCATCGATTCATGAAAAAATTCCCGACCATTAAGGCATTGGCAGATGCCGATGAAGAAGAAGTCATGCAATTATGGAGTGGTTTAGGATATTACCGCCGTGCGCGTTTTTTACACGAAGGTGCTCAAATGATTATGGAAGAGATGGAAGGTGTCTTTCCTTCTCAATTCGATATGATGATGAAAATACCTGGCATTGGACGCTCTACCGCAGGTGCCATTTCAGCATTTTCGTTCAATCAAAAAAAAGCAATTCTCGATGGTAATGTAAAACGTGTCTTGAGCCGCTATTTTTTAGTTAGAGAATGGACAGGATTACCTAAAACAGAAAAAAAATTATGGGGTTATGCTGAGTCGCTTCTTCCAGATAAAAACATTGCAACTTATACGCAAGCACTGATGGATTTAGGCGCTACCGTATGCAGCAAAAAAACTTTGTGTGAAACTTGCCCATTAAAAAAAACATGCCTTGCATTTCAGAAGAATAAAGTGCATCTGGTCCCAGCTTCTCGACCTCACAAAAAAATTCCAAATGAAACAACACACATGGTCATTGTTAAACATCATGACGAAGTTTTACTTATTAAGAGACCTCAGGGAGGTATATGGGGTGGGCTATGGTCGCTACCTCAGTATGAAGATCAAGCTGCGACATCTAAAGCTTGGATTAAAAAACATTTCGGATTAGAAACGAGCTTGATAGAAAAGGATCTTAAAGCTTCAACGACATTCACGCATTACAAGCTCGATATTACTTACAGTATATTGGAAGCTAAATCACAGCGCGCTAAATCTCCTCACACGTGGCTCTCAATAAATACTCTTGAGGGTGCAGCCATTCCTGCCATCATCAGGAAAATACTTTTAAAACTCTAATGTCATATCGCGGTGCAGTATTTCAGCATCCAAATATGTGTCGCCCGTAACTTCAAATCCAAACTTCACATAAAAATTGATGGCGTTACATTGAGCACTGATATGAATACTAGAGAGTTGTTTAAGTTTTGCAGTCACAATCGCATTTTCTATTAAAGTGCTCCCAACACCTTGACCTCGATATTCTTTTAATACTGCCATGCGTCCTAATTGCATTTGACTTTTAATTACAATAGCCCTCGCACACCCAATAGCTTCCTCATCTTTAAAAACTAAAAAGTGTATTGCCTTTTCATCCATGCCATCCCACTCTAATTCAGGCGTCACTTTTTGTTCTTGAATAAATACTTTCTCGCGAATATTCTTGAGTTGCGCATGGCCATCTATCCACTTTACGATCTCAACTTTCAGATTATTTTTCATAAGTGAAATGCTTGCATCTTAATGCTGTTAGAGGCATGATGTGTTTTCTTTATATCTAATTTTAAGGATTATATGAATAAATTTTTACCTGCTATTGGACGTGTATTTATTGCACAAATTTTTCTTGTATCCATTCTTATATCACTTAACGGCATTATGAACACACCTGATGGTTATATTGCCTACCAAAATGGATTGATGAGTCATGGTCTTCCAGGTATTTTTGCTCCGATCTCCGTCATTGTGCAACTTTTGGGTGGCTTTGCTCTCTTTGTGGGTTTTAAGACAAGACTGTTTGCACTTATATTAACGATTTATACATTTATCAATGCATTGTCTTATTTTTATACCGCTACATTACTGCCCTCTCCGGTGTTCCTCATTCCGCTTCAACAAGCACTTCAGTACACAGCGATTACAGGCGGCCTTATTATTTTAATGCAGAATCCGGTCACGATCTTTGCGCTTGATAATGTAACAAACACAAAAAAACGTAAATAAGATTTATGAGCATTTAAAAAAGCAGCCATCAAGGCTGCTTTTTTTATATTGATCTATGTCACATATTGTTATCAATCATGGTTAGCATTAAAATATCTCATTAAGTTAGAATAGAACTTATAGTTTACTAATATTAAGGAATTTATTATGGCAACAGCATCCACAAAATATACAAAGACCGCGATCATCCTTCATTGGCTCATTGGTTTTGGCATTATCTTTATGTTTTTATTAGGCTGGTATATGGAGGGCTTACCGAAAGAAGCTCCTAAAGCTATGAGTTTTGATTTATTTGATTTAGGCATTTATACATGGCAATTATCTGAAGAAACTTCACCGCGTTCTTTTTACTTTAATTTACATAAATCAATTGGTATTACGATCTTAGCTCTTATTGTATTTAGAATTTTTTGGAGAATTACACATCCAGCACCAGCGCTTATTAAAACCATGAAAGCTTGGGAAAAGAAATTAGCGAATGCTACCCACCATGCTTTATATCTCATTATGGTGTTATTGCCTGTATCGGGTGTAGTAATGGCACTCTCTAGTAAATACGGCATTAAATGGTTTGGTATCCCTTTAGCAGAAGGCTTTGGCAATGAAACTGTGAGAGACTTCTTTAAAGTGACACATGAAAATATTGGTATATTACTAGTCGCTCTTTTTGCCCTTCACGTACTTGGTGTTCTTAAACATACATTTGTGAATAAAGATGGCACTTTAAAGCGCATGACGTTTAAATAAATTTATTGATATCTTAAAGCTTCAATTGGATGAAGCTTGGCGGCCTTAGTTGCTGGATAATAACCAAAGAAGACGCCCACACTCGCGGCCACTGAAAAAGCTAATACGATGGATCGCATTGAAATTAAAATTTCAGCGCCCACCATTTTTTTTACAATAAGTGCACCGCCCAATCCAAGCGCAATTCCAATCACGCAACCTACAATAGAAATCACACACGCCTCTAAAAGAAACTGAAGCAGAATATCTTTTTCACGCGCGCCTATCGCCATACGAATACCAATTTCACGTGTGCGCTCAGTGACCGACACCAACATGATATTCATAATACCGATGCCACCTACAAGAAGCGAGATAGAAGCAATGGCTCCCAATAACATCGACATCGTTTTTGCAGTTTCACTTGCAGTTTTGGCCATAGCCGTTAAATTTCTCACTGAAAAATCACTTTCTGCATTTTCACGGATATTATGTCGCTGACGAATCAAATCGTTAATCGCATCTTCAGCAACCCCCATATATTTTTCTGATTTGGCTTGCGCCATGATCATACGAACACTTCCTGGAATTTGATTACCAAATAATTTTCTCTGCGCTGTTGTGATGGGGACAATAATAGTATCGTCCTGATCTCGGCCATCGAAGCTTTGTCCTTTACTTTCTAATACACCCAAAATCATAAATGGGCTTTTTTTAATACGAATCGTTTTACCAATAGGATCTATATCATCACCAAATAAATTTTCAGCAACTGTTTTTCCAATGAGTGCCACACGATTTGCAGAGCGAATATCAGCATCTGAAAATAATTCTCCGCTATCGACATTCCATCCGCGAATAGAAAAGTAGGTAGGGGAAGTGCCAATAATCGATGTATTCCAATTGTTCCCTGAAAAAATGATTTGTGCATTGCCGGTACTTATCGGAGCAATGGCTGCAATATCTTCCAAGTCCCCAACAGCATTTGCATCATTTATATTGAGCGCTGAAGAATTGCCTGACCCACTTCTCGAGCCTGAGGCGCTTGAAGAGCCCGACAAAATCACGAATAGATTACTACCCATCGAATCAATCGATCTTTTAATAGATTGTTGAGCGCCTTCCCCGATGGCCATCATCAATACCACAGCGCCTACACCAATCACCATACCTAACATAGTTAAGAATGTGCGAAGACGATTTGCACCCATGGCATGCCAAGCTTCGCTCAACATGGGAAAAAACATTTAAGCCTCTACCTTTTCTTTTTTATTGCGGTGATCTTCTACAATTTTTCCATCTAAGAAACGCACTTGTCGGCTCGCGTGATCAGCAATATCGTTTTCATGAGTAACAATAATAATGGTGTTTCCAATTTGATTAAGCTCATCAAATATTTTCATAATTTCATCGCTCGTTTTACTATCTAAATTACCTGTCGGTTCATCCGCTAAAATGATGCGCGGTTGATTAACAAGAGCTCTTGCAATAGCGACTCGCTGCTGCTGTCCTCCTGAAATTTGACTCGGCTTGGAATCAAAATAATTGCCTAGCCCCATTCTTTCTAAAATATTTTTAGCTATCTTTGTTCTTAATTCTTTTTGATCTTCAGCATAAACTAATGGCAATGATACATTTTCAACTAATGTTGATCGCGCAAGTAAATTAAATCCCTGAAAAACAAACCCAATGGTTTTGTTACGAAGTTTTGCTAGCTCATTACTACTTAAAGATTTAACAGAATGTCCATCGAGCATGTATTCCCCTTTGGTAGGCCGATCTAGGCAACCTAAGATGTTCATGAAAGTTGATTTACCTGAGCCTGAAGGGCCCATGATTGCAACATATTCGCCATCATCAATCGCAAGATTCACATCTTTGAGAACAGGAAAAACGCCTGCAGCAGTATCGTAATCTTTATAAAGACCCTGAATCTCAATGACTTTTTTTGTCATAGATTAAAAGACTCGTGGCGGACGACTAGGGCCTTGTGCATTTGAACCGCCCGGTTTTTGATCTGTTGACATGTCAGCCGTAATCACAAATTCATTAGGCTTAATATCTGAAGTCACTATCTCAGTATATTTGCCATTCGTAATGCTTGTTTTAACCCTAATCATTTCAGGCTTGTTATTTCTTAAGACATAAACTTTGCCAGAACCTAAACCGTCGTTTTTTGTTTTAGCTTTATTGTCATCTGATTTTTTATCTTTCTTCATGGCTAATTTCATTTCTTCATTTTTAGGTCGATAACGTAAAGCCGCGTTAGGTACCAATAAAACATTGTCATGTTTTGCAAAATTAATATTCACGTACGCTGTCATGCCTGGTAATAAAAGTTGATCTGGATTGTCCACTGAAATCACGACGTCATAAGTCACAACATTCGCTGTATTTGTTGGATTGAGTCTAATTTGTTTAACCATACCTTCAAAATTTTGATTAGGAAATGCATCTACATTAAATTTAGCTGTTTGGCCGACTCGAATACGGCCAATATCTGCTTCCGCATAACTTGTATCGATTTGCATCTTGGATAAGTCTTGCGCAATTTTAAATAAAGTCGGTGTTTGTAAGCTTGCTGCCACCGTTTGACCGACATCCACCACACGGTCCACAACAACACCTGCAACAGGTGACTTAATAATGGAATAGCCATAATTCGTTTGATCACGTTTGAGTTGTGCTTTGGTCGTACTTAATTGTGCTTCGGCAGATTTTAGAGCTTGAATCGCTTGATCGAGCTCTTGTTTAGATACATATTCTTGTTGTAATAAGTTTCGCATTCTTGCTTCATTCGCTTTGGCTAATTCGAGTGAAGCTTCATTATTTTTTACATTACCTAGAGATTGTGCAATTTGTGCTTTAAATAATTCATCTTCAAGCTCTAAAAGGATTTGGCCTTTTTTTACCTGATCGTTATAGTCTGCGTAGATTTTTTTAACACGACCTGAAACTTGGGTACCCACATTCACAAGCGACACAGGATTGATCGTACCATTGGCTGTCACATTTTGTTCAATATCGCCCATCGTGACTGGCTGGAGTCGATATAAATCTTCAGGTTTCTTTTTATTCGAGAGTTGATACACATAATAAGCACCAAATAGAAAAGCTAAAATTAAAGCAATATTAATTAAATGGGTGGCTAATTTTTTCATATGTTTTATTGTCTTTTCTTTTCGGGCAATTTTTGAATCATTGCATTATCAAGGACGCCTATCGATTGAGCAAGAGTTGTTCTTGCAATATTCCAATTTAAAACCGATTGTATTTTTTGTTGTTTTGCATTGGCTAAAGCGCTTTGTGCATTGAGCGTATCAATGATATTTCCAACGCCTTCTTTGTAACGTCCTAATGCTACGCGCGAAGATTCTTCAGCGCTCAAAAGTAAGACATTAGACGCAGTAATCGATTCATTTGCTGTCTTTAAATTTTGATAAGCCGTCCATACATCAAGGGATACCTGAAGTTTTAGCTGATCTCTTTTTGAAGCATTCAGTTCTGCAGTGGCTTCAGCTGAACGAATAAGATAAGTAGGTTTATATCCTTCAAAAAGAGGAATACTTAAAAAAATGCCGAGTTGCGAAGTATTTTGAGAGGTTTGTCCTAATAAATTTTCATCATATTGATTGGAAGCGTCAATCCTAACTTTAGGTTTAGCATCTGCTTTGACGGACTCAATTTTAGCTAATGAAGCTTTTAGTTGTGCTTCACTAGCCATTAAGTCAGGCCTTTGAAGTCTTGCCTGCTCAATTAAAGCATCAATATCTTGATCTATTAATTCAGGAATATCATCAAGCTTGCTGTCAGCAATTTGAAAATTAATATTTGCAGGCGCTCCCATGACATTAGCAAGATTTCCATAAGCCACTTTCAATGTGCCTTCGTTTCTAAGTTTAGTCAGTGTGGCATTAGCAAATGAGGTTTGCGCTTGAAGCTTATCTGCAGGGGTGGCAACACCTGCAATATACTTAGCCTCGGCTGATTTAAAACTTTCTTGGGAAAGGCGCTCAGTCTCAATCGAGGCATTGAGAATTGCTCGACTTGCATGGACTTGATAAAACGCATTCACTGAAGCTAATAGAACAGTTTGGACTATTGCATTTTGAGTAGCGCTTGCTGCTTTTAAAAGCTGATTAGCATTTTCAAAATTAGCATCGCGACTGCCGAAATCATACAAAAGATAAGATGCAACAATTCTGTTTGTAGCATTTGAATAGTTCGTTGTCCTATTTTTATTTTCTGTTGCGGATAATGTATCTGTCACTGATGGAAAGAAGAGTGATCGCGCTACGCCAACTTGTGCTGCTTGAACTTTAGCGTTTGCATAAACTTCTCTTGTTTGAGGGTTATGACAAAGTGCCGCTTCGGTGACTTCAACCAAAGATAAAGGTTTGTCATAAGCCTTCTGACTGCATGGGTCACCTCCTGATGAATCGATATAACCATCTGGGATAAGTTGAATATTTCCTTCTTTTAAATCCTTGTCTGAATACCATATTGATTCAAGCGCGTGAGCTGGAATAAGGGCTCCTAATAAAGAAAAGGTAAGAAAAAAACGAGGAAAATTCAAATGTGAAAATCTTTTTAAAAAAAGCTTGTTAAGTGCTTCATATGGACAAAATCTTAGCATGGGAGTGTGACAAATAGACTAGATTCAAGCCTATTTAATTCAAAAATAAGGTGTAATTACTTGGCTAAACTTAAATAACGGTCTTGGGATATTAAGTCGACAAGATAAAAAGGGCAATTTTTTTATGCCTATTTTGAGCTCAAAATTTAATTCTGATTCGTTGTTATAAGCCTTAATTTTTTAGGGATTAAAAACCTCGAGAATCAGTGTTAAAATCAATTAATCCTAGTATAATTTTTTGTAACATGTTGAAAAATCTAAAAAAAATCCTATATATTGCTTTAATTAATTTAAGTCTAAGCATTTCAGTAATTGCATCACCCAACTTTACTTTGCAGGACTTAATAGATATTGCAAAAAGGGAAAATCCTATTTTAGATGTTCTTAAAGCTAAAGAGGACGCAGCCAGATCAAGTGTTGTAACTGCTGAATCTTATCTTAATCCAGAAATTGAGCTCGGCACAGGGCCCTCTCGTTTTAGAACGCCGAATTCTACCGCAAATCAACGAAGAAATTATGGGGTAAATATATCCCAGCCCCTTGAGTTTCCAAACGTTCGTGGTGCAAAAAAAGCTGTTGCTGAATCCAGAGTCAATTACGCTTCATCTATCACCGAGGCCACAATGATTAATTTGTCGTTACAAATTAAAAAGGCTTTCTATGATGTACTTCAAAACGAAGCTGTCTTAAAAATTGCTGAGGGTGACCGTGATGCATTAAAAAATATCCGCGAAAAGGTTGCTCTCCGAGTCGAGGTTGGCGAAGCACCGAGATATGAATTAATTAAAGCAGATACAGAATTGGTTGCAGCTCAAAGAGATGCGGATGCGGCGTTATTAAGAATCTCTGAGAGTAAATTTTATCTCAGGGGCTTGGTCAGTAAATCACTTACTGATTCATTTAGTTTAGTAGGCTCTCTTCCTCCGAGTGATATTAATCTTAACGCTGATTTATTAAAAAATGAAATTACTAAAAGTCCAAAATTAAAACAAATCAAAGCCTCAGCAGATATTGCAGAAAATCGATTGCGATTAGAAGAGAAACTTATCAATCCAGGATTAACGCTTAATGCTGGCGTTGATCAAGATCCTGATATTACAAGCTATCGTTTTGGCGTAAGCATCCCCATTCCTATTTGGAATCAAAGACAAGGACAAATAGGCGAGGCGGCGGCTGGATATAGAGAACTACAAGCGCAATATACAGACCAGGAATTGGCTCTAAAGCGAGACATTGAGTCTGCTTTTCAGCGCTACCTCATTGCTCAACAGCAGGTTAAAACTTTTGAGTCAGGCCTTCTGAGTCAAGCAGAATCAGTCTTAAAAGTAGCTGAGGCAGCTTATCGCTATGGGGAGCGAGGTATTCTCGAATACTTAGATGCACAAAGAACTTTTCGTTTAGTTCGCAAAGACTATCTAGCATCAAAATATGATTACATTGTAGCTATTTTAGAAATTGAACAACTATTAGGTATGGATATCCTGGAGAATAAAATTTAAATGAAAAAACTTGTTAGCCAATTATTTTTAATTTTCGTGAGTACATTATTGCTTTCGGCTTGTTCGAAATCAGAGAACGTGAGTGAGCAAAAAAAATTAGATCCCTTAGAGATTATGATTACTCCAGAAATCCAAAAACAAACTAAAAATGAAGTAGTCAAGTATCAAGATGTCGGGGAAACACTAATGATTCCGGGTCGCCTTGAAACACAAAATCGAAAGCTTGTAAAAATTGGCTCCCCTATAACAGGAAGAGTGAGCGATCTTTATGTCAGCCTTGGTGATGTTGTAAAAAAAGGCCAGGTGCTTGCAAAAGTAAACAGTATCGATCTGACTCAAACACAACTTACCCTCATCAAATCAACACAGCTCATTGGACTAAAAACCAAAGCAGTTGAGCGGGCTAAACTTCTATTCGAAGCAGATGTCATTAGTAAAGCTGAAATGCTACGCATTGAAAATGAGCTTGATGCAGTTAAAGCAGATTATAGGGCGAGTCGCGATCAGCTTATGGTGTTGGGTATGAATGAAAAGACGCTAGAAAAATTAGAATCTTCAGGTCAAATCAATTCATATGGTGACGTGATTAGTCGATCTGATGGCATTATTATCTCTCGCGCAATTAATTTAGGTCAAATTGTTAACCCTCAAGATAATTTATTCCATGTAGCTGATCTTACAAAATTGTGGGCCGTTGCCAATATTCCTGAGCAGCAAGCATCTTTTATTCAAAAAGATGAAATCGTGACCATTGAAATTCCTGCGCTAGAAAATAAAAAAATTGAAACAAAAATTATATTTGAAGGAAGTATTGTTGATCCAGAAACTCGTACTGTTTTGGTTCGAGCTGAAATAGACAATCAAAGTTTATCTTTGAAACCCGATATGCTCACTTCAATGTTCATTCAATCAAAGAAAGTTTCAAGGCTTGCTGTTCCTAATGTAGCTATTGTGAGAGAGAACGACCGAAATTATGTTTTTGTTCAAAATAGTCCAAAAACATATAGATTGCGAGAAGTTCAATTAGGGTACAAAGATGGAAATCTCATTACCATATTAAGCGGCCTAGCTAAAGGTGAAACCATTATTACAGATGGCGCCTTTCATCTGAACAGTGAACGCAAGAAAAAAGAGCTTGAATAAATATGATTGAAAAAATTGTTAGGGGCTCTCTCCAACAAAGGCTTGTAGTTTTAGTCATTGCAGTTGCTTTGCTTGTCGCAGGGTTTTTTGGTGTCAAAAAATTATCTATAGATGCCTTCCCCGACGTCACAAATATTCAGGTACAAATTGCAACACCAGCACCTGGAAAATCACCGGAAGAAGTCGAACGATTTATTACAATTCCTATTGAAATTGCAATGACTGGCTTACCAGGGGTGACCGACATGCGCTCACTCAATAAAAATTCACTTTCTCTTATCACGCTAGTTTTTAATGACCATACAAATGTCTATTTTGCAAGACAGCTTGTCATGGAAAGATTAATGGAAGTCATGGAGAAAATGCCTGATGGCATTGTCCCTGTTTTAGGTCCAGTATCTACAGGCTTAGGTGAAATATTTCAATATACCCTTGATAAACCAGGGGATGAAAATAAAGAAATTTCTCAAGAAGAGCTTACAGAGAGAAGGACTATTCAGGACTGGGTAGTGCGGCCCATGTTGAGAAGTGTCCCCGGTGTTGCTGAAATTAATTCATTTGGTGGTTTCATTAAACAATATCAGGCGCTAGTAGATCCTGATCGTTTAAATCATTATGGAATAAAACTACATGACGTTTATGTGGCGTTAGCCAAAAACAATGCCAATAGTGGTGCAGGGGTTCTTCCTCAGTTTGATGAACAGTTTCTAATTCGCGGTGTAGGCCTTATTCAAAATTTAGATGATATTCGTTCTATTGTTTTAAAGGAGCGCAATGGTGTACCTGTCTTCATGAAGGATGTCGCGGAAGTCAAATTAGGTCACGAGGTGCGTGTAGGTTCTTTAGTTAAAAATGGTGACACCGAAGCAGTCGGGGCTATCGTCATGATGATTAGGGGAGGTAATGCAAAAGAAGTTGTGACGCGCATCAAAACTAAAGTCAATGAAATTAATGAAAAAAAATTGCTTCCTGGCGGCCTTCAAATCAAATCATTCTATGATCGAAGTAAGCTTGTTGATTCTGCATTATTTACTGTGGTTAAGGTGCTCATCGAGGGTGTGATCCTCGTTATTGCAATTCTATTTTTATTCTTAGGTGATGTGAGATCAAGTTTAATTGTGGTCATGACTTTACTTTTAACGCCACTTATCACATTTATTGCGATGAATTATTTAGGTATCTCAGCAAACCTCATGTCGCTCGGGGGTCTCACGATTGCAATCGGTCTCATGGTGGATGGCTCAGTGGTGGTGGTAGAAAATACGTTCCATCGGCTGGGGCATGACAAATCTAATAGCAAGCTTCGTGTGGTATTGGAATCCGCCACAGAGGTAGGTAAGCCAGTTCTATTTGGTGTAGGCATTATTATTCTTGTATTTATTCCGCTCATGACTTTAACTGGGATGGAAGGAAAAATGTTTAGCCCTTTAGCAATCACAATCGCCATAGCACTTTTCATTTCACTCGTTCTTTCTTTCACTCTCACTCCTGTGTTGTGCTCATATTTTTTAAAAGGGGGTAGCGGTGAGGATACTAAAATTATTCAAGTGATCAAGGCGCCTTATCTTAAATTGCTTGATCTATCATTGAATAATGAAGTCAAAACCATTTTGATTGCAGCAAGTGTTTTCGTACTATCTATTATTGTATTACCATTTTTAGGTACTTCTTTTATTCCTGAAATGAAAGAAGGAACGCTTGTGGCCAGCATTACGCGTATGCCCAATATTTCTTTGGACGAATCCATTGATATGGAGAAAAAAGCGACCAAAGAAATAACAAGTGTCCCAGGTGTTTTAAGCGTTGTATCTAATATAGGTCGGGGCGAAAGTCCTGCAGATCCTCAATCACAAAATGAATCACAAGCAGTGGTAAGTTTAAAAGATAAGGGTGAATGGCCTAAAGGCTGGACGCAAGACACTATCTCTCAAGAAATCCAAAGTAAATTGAAAACGTTATTGGGAGCACAAATTGTCATGATGCAACCTATCTCTGCAAGAGTTGCTGAACTGTCTACCGGTGTGAGAGCTGACGTAGCAGTTAAAATATTCGGAGAGGATATAAAGCTTCTTAAAGCTAAGGCAGATGAAGTGGCAAGATTAGCAGGACATATTAAAGGTGCGGCAGACATTAAAATTGAAAAAGTATCAGGGCAAGGATATCTAAATATCAATCTAGATAGGCAAGCTCTTGCGCGCCATGGATTCAATGCGTCTGACGTAAATGATCTGATTGAAACTGCGATTGGTGGAAAGATTGCAACTCGAGTTTTTGAAGGCCAAAGAAGCTTTAGCGCCGCAGTAAGGTTTCCTGAAGATCATCGTAGTGATGTCGAAACTATTAGCAATACACTTCTTACCTCTCCTAACGGATCTAAAATTGCATTAAGAGATTTAGCTTCTATTGAAATTAAAGATGGTCCAGCTCAAATCAGTCGAGAGTATGCGAAAAGAAGAATTGTTGTGGCTATGAATGTTAGAGATAGAGATCTTGGTGGTTTTGTAGCGGAACTACAGACTAGATTAGAGTCTAAAATAAAACTTCCTGATGGTTATTATTTTGTTTATGGTGGGCAATTTGAAAATATGCAGCGCGCATTAAATCATCTCGCACTCATTGTGCCCGTGACTATTCTGGCAATCTTTTTCTTACTGTTCATTTTATTTAATTCAATTCGCTATGCCACTATGATTATTACTGTTCTGCCATTCGCTGCTATTGGCGGAGTATTTGGCCTAGCTGTTACAGGGGAATATCTCTCGGTCCCTGCGTCTGTTGGTTTTATTGCCTTATGCGGTATTGCTGTTTTAAATGGCGTTGTTTTAATCACATGCATTCAACAATTACGCATAGAAGGGATGTCTCAAGTAGATGCGATTCGAGAAGGTTGTAAACAAAGATTAAGGCCTGTCCTCATGACAGCAACAGTTGCTCTTCTTGCGCTCGTCCCATTTTTATTCTCTACGGGCCCTGGCTCTGAAGTTCAAAAACCCCTTGCTATTGTTGTCATTGGCGGTCTTATTACTTCAACCCTTCTCACGCTTCTTGTTTTACCGACGCTTTATAAAAAATTTGAAGAAAAAAATATTGAAGCTTAAATTGATAGGACAACTACTATGAAAGAAATTAAAGCAATCATTCCCCCTCATCGATTAACTAAAATTCGCTCAGCCATGAGGAATCTTAAAAATTTCCCTGGCATGACAGTCACCAAGGTTGATGGTTGTGGTCACGGCTTAAAAAAAATCACTGATGATTTAAAACAAGATCTAACAGACTACACACCAAAAATTCTCATTCAAATGCTAACACCTGATGATCTGGTAGAAGGTATTTTACAAATTATTGTCGAAGTTGCACATACAGGCCAACAAGGCGATGGTTTGGTATGGGTGACCCCCATTGAACGTATGATTCGTCTCTCTGAAAAAATTATTGTAGAAGAAGATTAATTTTTTATAGAGTTGAACTTAATGTATTAATGATTTATCTTATTCATATATAACACAAGGAAATGTCATGAAAAAAATCGCGGTTGTTTTATCACTTCTTACGAGCACTTTAGGTTATGCCGCTGATTTTTCTGATATGGCAACTGTTAAACGAGTGACACCTCGCTATATCGAAGTCAATCGTCCTATTTCTTCATGCCAAACAACCACTGAAGCCGCTCCTCCAAAAGAAAAAGGTATTGCAGGTGCCATTATTGGCGGTGTCGCTGGTGGCTTACTTGGGAGTCGTGTAGGTAAAGGGAGTGGAAAAGTAGCTGCAGGTGCAGTAGGTGCAGCAGTAGGTGCGGTCGTAGGTGACCGTATGCAAAATGACGATACAACGGCGGATACTCGCAATGCTGAACGTTGCACACAGCGTGACAATTACCAAAGAGTTCAAGAAGGCTATATCACTGTGTTTTCATATAACGGTCATGAGTTTGAAGAAGAGACAGAAACAAAATACCGTGTAGGTCAAAAGGTGCCAGTGCAAGTGAACGCAATTGTTGATCAAACTAACTAACGAAAGCTTATTTTTAAGATGAAGCGTATCTTTTATTTTCTAGTTACCAATCTTGCAATTGTTTTAGTACTTTCAGTGACCATGCGACTGCTTGGTGTAGAGCCTTTTCTTAATGCGAACGGACTTAATTTAAATAGTCTATTAATTTTTGCAGCCGTCATGGGCTTTGGCGGTGCTTTCATTTCACTCGCTATTTCAAAATGGTCTGCAAAAAAAATGTCGGGTGCTGTGACGATTGAAAATCCTAAGACGCCTGATGAAATTTGGCTTATGAATACGGTTAAAAAACAATCGGAAACCGTTGGCATTCAGATGCCAGAAGTTGCCATATTTAATTCACCCGTCGTCAACGCGTTTGCCACTGGCATGAGTCGCAATAGCTCTCTTGTAGCTGTTTCTTCAGGCTTACTTGAAATGATGACAAAAGATGAGGCAGAAGCAGTCATAGGTCATGAAATATCGCATATTGCAAATGGCGACATGGTCACACTCACTTTAATTCAAGGTGTCGTAAACACTTTTGTATTATTCTTTTCTCGTGTCATCGGTTATACGGTGGATAAAGTCGTTTTCAAGACCAGACAGGGCACTGGTCCTGCATTTTTTATCACAATGATTATTTCAGAATTGCTTTTAGGTGTCTTAGCATCCATTGTTGTCATGTGGTTTTCTCGTCAACGCGAATATAGAGCTGATATTGGCGGCGGCCAACTTGCAGGCAACCAAAAAATGATTGCAGCACTTCAACGCCTTAAATCACAATACGAATCAAGCGCTTTACCAAAATCAATTGCAGCATTAGGCATTTCAGGCGAACAAGGGATGGGACTTAAAGAATTATTTTCAACTCATCCAAGCCTAGATGATCGTATTGCTAGACTTAAGCAAAATACAAATTAATTATTGAGTGTGAAACTGCTTACTATATTCACGCACAGTGGTAAGCATGACATCTACATGTTCAGGTGGTGTGTGTTCAGTAATGCCATGGCCTAAATTGAATATATGGCCATGCCCATGACCATATCCATCTAATATTCTTTTTACTTCTTTTTCAATAGCTTCGGGTTTCGAGAGCAGAATGGCTGGATCTAAATTACCTTGTATGGCCAAGCGATTGCCCACTTTTTCTCTTGCTATTTTAATATCGGTTTGCCAATCTAAGCCTAAGGCATCTGATCCTGCTGAGACTTGATCTTCTAACCAGAGACCACCCCCTTTAGTAAACATAATAGATGGAATTTTTTTGTCGCTCATCATTTTTAAGCTCGACAAAATCACTTTCATATAAGGTAATGAAAATTCTAAATAGCCTTGATGAGATAGTGCTCCACCCCATGAATCAAAAATCATAATCGTATCGACACCGGCTTCAATTTGCGCGTGCAAATATTGCGTCACTGCTTCTGTCGTTGTTTTTAAAATGTGATGGAGTAAATCAGGACGGCTATAAGCCATTTTTTTAATGGTTAGAAAATCAGTCCCACCTTGACCTTCTATCATATAAGTCGCTAGCGTCCATGGACTTCCAGAGAATCCAATTAAAGGTACGCGTCCTTGCAATGCTTTTTTAATTTGCGACACAGCATCGACCACGTACTTCAAATCTTTACCAATATCAGGAATTTTTAATTTATAAATATCTGCTTCTTCACGTAACGGCCTTTCAAACTTAGGCCCCTCACCTGCCACAAAATATAAACCTAATCCCATCGCATCAGGTACTGTCAAAATATCTGAAAATATAATAGATGCATCAAGAAGTGGATATCGATCAAGTGGTTGTAATGTCACTTCAGTTGCAAAATTTGGATTTTTACAAAGACTTAAAAAGTCTCCGGCTTTTTGACGTGTGGCTCGATACTCCGGCAAATAACGACCTGCTTGACGCATCATCCACACAGGTGTGTATGTTGTAGGTTGTCGATGAAGCGCTTTTAAGAAAGTGTCGTTTTGAAGTGTAGTCATAAATGATTTTTAAAACTTTAAAAGTAAAGTTTTAAAAATTAACGTGGAAGAGTAGATGTTCCCATTAAGAATTCATCTACAGCGCGAGCACATTGGCGGCCTTCACGAATAGCCCACACAATGAGAGATTGTCCGCGACGGATATCGCCTGCTGCAAATACTTTAGCTTTAGATGTAATGTAAGCCTCCTTACCTTCGGTTGTTGCTTTTACATTACCGCGCTGATCTTTATCTACACCAAAAAGATCAAGCATTTTTTGTTGAGGACTTACAAATCCCATTGCGAGCAATACAAGGTCTGCTTTCAATGTGAATTCTGAGTTTGGAACTTCCACCATCTTGCCGTCTTTCCACTCAACACGTGCTGCGATGATTTCTTTGACATTACCATTTTCACCTACAAAACTTTTTGTGGTGACTGACCAATCGCGCTCACAACCTTCTTCATGTGAACTTGATGTACGAAGTTTTAAAGGCCAATTTGGCCATACCATTTCTTTATTTTCTTTGACTGGAGGCTGTGGCATCAATTCAAACTGAGTGACTGATGTTGCGTGATGACGATTCGATGTGCCCACACAATCAGAACCAGTGTCACCACCACCAATCACAACCACATGTTTACCTGTCGCTAAAATTTGGTTCTGCAATTTATCCCCTGCCACTACTTTATTTTGTTGTGGTAAGAAATTCATTGCAAACATGACGCCATTAAGTTCGCGTCCAGGAACGGGTAAGTCACGTGGATGCTCAGCACCGCCAGCTAAAATGACTGCGTCATAATTATTTGTAAGTTCATCAGGCTTCACATTTTCACCAATGTTTTGGTTCACTTTGAAAACAACGCCTTCAGCTTCCATTTGTTTCATTCGGCGGTCGATGTGTGTTTTTTCCATTTTGAAGTCAGGGATACCGTAACGAAGCAGTCCGCCAATACGATCATTTTTTTCATACACAGTCACTGCATGCCCGACGCGAGCAAGTTGCTGTGCCGCTGCCATACCTGCTGGACCAGAACCCACAATGGCAATTTTTTTATTGGTTTTATGTGTTGGAATTAAAGGTTTTACCCAATTATTTTCCCAAGCCTTGTCAATAATGGCATGTTCAATCGATTTAATACCAACGGCATCATCATTAATATTTAGTGTGCATGCGGCTTCACACGGAGCCGGGCAAAGACGGCCCGTAAATTCTGGAAAGTTATTTGTGGAATGTAAAACCTCTATCGCTTCTTCCCAATTTTGGTTATAAATTAAATCATTCCAGTCAGGGATGATGTTATTAATTGGGCAACCTGTTGTGCAAAATGGAATACCGCAATCCATACAACGCGCACCTTGTTTTTTCGCTTCATCGTCACTTAGGTGAAGTACAAATTCTTTATAATTTTTTAGGCGTTCTTGTGGTGGTATACTTTGTTCGCTAATGCGATCAAATTCCATGAAGCCGGTGACTTTTCCCATTATGCAGCTTCCTTTGTAAGTGACGCATGAAGTTCATTTAACGCACGTTTATATTCGTTTGGCATCACTTTAATAAATTGCGCTCTTTCCTTATCCCAGTTATCTAAAATAAATTTCGCACGTTCACTGTCAGTATATTTGTGATGTTTTTCAATAAGTGTTTTTAAAATAACTTCATCGGGTTGATTTAAATGTTGAGGCACATGAGCTTGTACTTGTTGTGTCTCTACTTTTTCTAATGACACCATCGATGGATTGCAACGTTTGGCAAATAAACCATCAACATCATAAACATAAGCAACACCGCCTGACATACCTGCTGCAAAATTTTGTCCCGTATTACCTAATACGACCACGGTACCTCCTGTCATATATTCGCAACCATGATTTCCTACACCTTCAACCACTGCAGATGCTCCTGAATTCCGAACACAGAAACGCTCTCCTGCCACACCACTAAAATAACTTTCTCCTGTAGTAGCACCGTACATGACCGTGTTACCTACAATAATATTTTCATGTGACTTCACTTTAAATGCTTTCGGAGGTTTAATTACGACACGTCCGCCACATAAACCTTTAGCTACATAGTCATTGCCTTCGCCAATAAGTTCCATAGAAATACCTTGTGCCAAGAATGCTGAAAAACTTTGTCCAGCGGTACCATTTAAAGTAATTTGAATAGTGTCTTGCGGTAAACCTTCATGACCATAACGTTTTGCAATTTCATGAGACAACATGGTGCCGACGGTACGATTTGTATTTTGAATCGGTAAATTAATGGTGACTTTTTCACGTTTTTCTAATGCAGGTTTTGATAATTTAATAAGTTCGTTATCGAGCGCATGTTCAAGGCCGTGTGACTGCTCTTCGCTATGTCGACGAGACACTTCTTTTTCAATATTTGGCTGATAGAAAATTTTACTAAAATCAAGTCCTTGAATTTTCCAGTGCTCAATACTAGCTTGTGTATCGAGTAAGTCAGTGCGACCAATCAAATCATCAAATTTACGGATACCAAAAGATGCCATCAGTTCACGCACCTCTTCGGCGACGAAGAAGAAATAATTCACCACATGTTCAGGCTGACCTGTAAAACGTTTTCGCAATTCTGGATCTTGTGTGGCTACACCTACTGGGCATGTATTTAAATGACATTTACGCATCATAATACAACCTTCAACAACGAGCGGTGCTGTCGCAAAACCAAACTCATCTGCACCTAAGAGTGCGCCGATCACTACATCGCGACCTGTCTTCATTTGTCCATCCACTTGAACAGTGACACGTCCACGTAAACGGTTTAGCACTAACGTTTGTTGTGTTTCAGCGAGTCCAATTTCCCAAGGCGTCCCTGCATGTTTAATCGATGAAATAGGTGATGCACCTGTGCCGCCGTCATGGCCTGCAATCACAATGTGATCGGATTTTGCTTTTGCAACGCCTGCAGCCACAGTTCCCACACCTGTTTCAGATACAAGTTTGACTGAGATACTTGCACTTGGATTTGCATTTTTCAAATCGTGAATAAGTTGTGCTAAATCTTCGATGGAATAAATATCGTGATGCGGTGGTGGTGAAATAAGACCCACACCCGGGACTGAGAATCGAAGTTTTGCAATATAAGCGCTCACTTTATGGCCTGGGAGTTGTCCGCCTTCACCAGGTTTTGCACCTTGTGCCATTTTGATTTGGATTTGATCGGCTGAACTTAAATATTCTGCAGTCACGCCGAATCGACCGGAAGCGACTTGTTTAATTCGCGAGCGAAGTGAATCCCCTTTTTTAAGTTTAATATCACTTTCAATTAAGTTAAGGCCAATCACATTTGCAACGGTATTGTCTTTATCTAAAGTTAAGAAGCGTTTTGCGTCCTCACCACCTTCGCCGGTATTCGATTTACCACCAATACGATTCATCGCGATCGCTAATGTTGTATGTGCTTCTGTTGAGATTGATCCTAAAGACATCGCCCCCGTTGCAAATCGTTTGACGATTTCTTTCGCAGGTTCTACGTCATCTAAGGAAATTGCTTTGTCATTCGTTTTTAATTTAAATAATCCACGTAAAGTCATTTGACGTTTCGTTTGATCATTAATTAAGGCTGCATATTCTTTATAAGTACTATATTGGTTCGTTCTTGTCGCATGTTGTAATTTTGCAATCGAATCGGGTGTCCACATATGTTCTTCGCCTCTGACTCTAAAGGCATATTCACCACCTGCATCTAATGCATTAACTAATACTGGGTCAGCTCCAAAAGCGGATTGATGAATACGCATAGCTTCTTCTGCAATTTCTTCAATACCGATACCTTCGATATTGGTGGCTGTTCCTTTAAAGTAAGCATTAATGAGTTGAGAGTTAAGTCCCACTGCTTCAAAAATTTGTGCGCCACAGTAAGATTGGTAGGTTGAAATACCCATCTTAGACATGACTTTGTAAAGACCTTTACCAATCGATTTAATAAAGTTCTTATGAGCGAGAACATGGTCATTTGTCATGGCATGCATAGATTCATATGCCAACCAAGGACAAATTGCCTCAGCACCATAACCACCTAAAAGAGCAAAGTGATGAACTTCACGAGCAGAACCTGTATCCACCACTAGGCCTGTATTGGTGCGCAAACCTTCGCGCACTAGATGTTGATGTGTAGCCGAAGTGGCTAACAATGCTGGGATCGCCATGCGATCTTTGGATTGATTGCGGTCCGATAAAATCAGAATGTTGTAACCATCCTTCACCGCTTTATGTGCATCTTGGCGAAGTGTATCGATGGCTTTTTTCATACCATAAGCATCGTCTTTTTTAAGGTCTTTCACATCGTATGTAATATCAAGTACTAAAGATTTGTAAGCGTCTTTTGTGAGTTTCGAAATATTTTTTAACTGTTCTAAGTCATCGAGTGTTAAAACCGGCTGACTTGTTTCAAGACGGGGAGTGGGTTTTGTTTCTTCCACTGCTAATAAATTAGGTTTGGGTCCAATGAATGTCACAAGCGACATCACTAACTCTTCACGGATAGGATCGATCGGTGGGTTAGTCACTTGCGCAAATAATTGTTTGAAGTAGTTGTAAATAAGTTTTGGTTTTTTTGAGAGTACAGGGAGCGCTGCATCATTACCCATGGAACCTGAATTCTCTTCACCGTTCGCTACCATAGGTTGCAAAATAAATTTGATATCTTCTTGTGTGTAACCAAAACTTTGTTGCGTATCGAGAAGTGTAGCTTTAAGTTCTGTCTTACTATTTGTTTTTGGGAAGTCACCTAAGAAATAACGTGAGCTATCAATCCACTGACGATAAGGTTTATGCGTTGCTAACTCTTTTTTGACTTCCTCATCATCGACGATGCGGCCTTTTTCAATATCGATGAGAAGCATTTTGCCTGGTTGCAAACGCCACTTCTTAATAATTTTTTCTTGAGGGAATTGCAATACACCCATTTCAGATGCCATCATGACGACTCCATCGTCGGTCATTAAATAACGTGCAGGACGTAATCCGTTTCGATCTAATGTCGCACCAATCATTCGGCCATCCGTAAACGCAACAGCCGCTGGGCCATCCCATGGCTCCATGAGTGCAGCGTGATATTCATAGAATGCTCGACGATTTTCATCCATCATAGGATTGCCCGACCATGCTTCTGGAATCAACATCATCATCGCATGCGGAAGACTATAACCACCAGCGACTAACAACTCTAAACAATTATCAAAACATGCGGAGTCAGACTGGCCTTCAACAATGAGTGGCCATAACTTTTCTAAGTCATCACCCAGTAATTGGGACTGCATACTTTCATGTCGTGCACGCATCCAATTCACATTACCTTGCACCGTATTAATTTCACCATTGTGCGCAATCATTCTAAATGGATGTGCTAAATCCCAAGCGGGAAATGTATTCGTTGAGAAGCGTTGATGCACTAATGCTAATGCTGATGTGACACGCTCATCTTTTAAATCTAGGTAATAAGTATCCACTTCATTTGCAAGGAGCATACCTTTATACACAATCGTGCGACTTGAAAGTGAAGGAATATAAAACTGTGCGGGATCATCGAGCCCTAATTTTTTAATACTATGTTCGATGCGTTTACGAATGACAAAAAGTTTTCGTTCAAAATGATTTTGATCTTTGACTTCCTTGCCTTGAGCAATGATCACTTGTTTAATATTCGGTTCTAATGCTTTCGCAGCATCTGCGATATTAGAATTATTAGTGGGCACATCACGCCAAGTTAAAAAT
>ENA-ORCY01000496-ORCY01000496.1-marine-metagenome-genome-assembly--contig:-NODE-496-length-23348-cov-3.520433_pt1 | contig 23348 bp, 23 predicted proteins | sample MGYA00248634_ERZ508507 | MGnify/ENA primary metagenome ERZ508507 (study PRJEB26178, sample SAMN06266269) | marine metagenome | isolation source: Columbia River Estuary | place: USA:Columbia River Estuary... | reverse complement strand
ATTTTTTTGTAAGATACTCAACCAAAAGGTTTTTTGTAAACTGTTCACTTTCATAATGCCCTACATCAATCAATAAGATTTTACCCTCTGCTTTAAAAAAATCATGGTACTTAAAATCTGCACTGATATAAACATCTGCTTTTTCTTGAATAGCATTAGAGATTGCAAAACTTCCAGAGCCACCTAAAACAGCTATTTTTTGAATAGTTCTCCCTGTTTTTTTAGAGAAACGAACTCCTCCTGAGCTAAAAATCATTTTGCTGTACTGCAAGAAATCATCTTCTAGCATTGGTTCGGGTAAATTACCAATCATTCCCATACCAATACCAGTTTCTTCTTTAGGAATTAATATTTCATAATTCATCAATCCTAAAACTTCACACATTTTGGCACTTACGCCAACTTTACTATTATCTAATGCAGTATGAGTGGCATAAATAGCAATATTATTTTTAATGGCTTTTAAGACCACCCTCTCTACATATGAATTTCCGTTGATTTTTTTTAAACCAGTAAAAATAATTGGGTGAAAGCTTACAATTAAATTACAATTTTTAGTAATAGCCTCATCTATAGTTTCTTCTAATGTGTCTAAGGTTACTAAAACACCAGTTACTTTAGTGGTATAATTTCCTATCAATAATCCTACATTGTCAAAGTCTTCTGCCTGTTTTAGTGGGGCTATTTCTTCAAGATGGTTTGCAATATTTCTAATGGTCATAAAAGAACTGTTTTTTAATTTCATTTTTATAAAAAAAATGCATTTTTCAAAGTTACTATTTTAATTCAAAAGAGTTTTAAAAATACGATCATCTTCAGTTTTGATTAAAATAGTTAAAATTAGAAGTGAATTTTTATCGTACTTTCGCATAAACATTCAGTGTATGATGCATTCTATTTAGGTAAACTATAGGTTTTTAGTATTTGATGTTAGTATAAAGATTTTAAAATATAATTGGTGATTTTTTTTCGGTTCTTATTGTTTCCGTTTGCTATTCTGTATGATTTTATTACAAGAATTCGCAATTACTTCTATGATGTAGGCATTTTAAGATCTACTTCTTTTGAGATTCCGGTCATTGCAGTTGGAAATTTAAGTGTAGGCGGAACAGGAAAAACACCCCAAATAGAATACTTAATAAGAATTTTACAGAATGAGTATACCATAGCAGTTTTAAGTAGAGGATATAAAAGAAAAACATCAGGTTTTATAGTAGTTGATACTTCTCACACTGCCGCAGATGTTGGTGATGAGCCGCTTCAGTTTTTTAATAAATTCTCAACTATTTTTGTTGCTGTAGATGAAAGCCGAGTACATGGTATTCAAGAACTTCATAAAATTTGTGCTCCAGATATAATTTTGTTAGATGATGCTTTTCAACATAGAAAGGTAACTGCTGGGTTTTACCTCTTACTCACAAACTATAACGACTTGTTTTTAGATGATTTTTTATTACCTGCTGGAAACTTACGAGAAAGTAGAAGCGGAGCAAAAAGAGCCAACAGTATTATTGTTACAAAGTGTCCACAGAACCTTTCTGAAGAGAAGCAAAATGAACTCCGTAAAAAATTGACTGTTAGTCCTAATCAGCAGGTGTTTTTTTCTACAATTAATTACCATTCTAAAACCCTAGGCAGTTTACAAATATCAATTGATGTTTTGCACGAATATGAAATTATACTGATTACAGGAATTGCGAACCCAACCCCATTAGTAGAGTTCTTAAAGGGTAGATATTGTAAAATTCAACATATAGCATTTTCTGATCACCATCATTTTACTTCTCAAGAAATAGATAAGATTAAGTTTAAATATGACGAAATTACTTCTGATAAAAAAATATTATTAACAACAGAAAAAGACTACATGCGTTTGGCTGATCAAATTTCTGAATTGAGTTATCTTGAAATTGCCACTGAATTTTTGGAAGGTAAAGAAAGGTTTATGAATGAAATTAAATCTTTTTGTAGAATAAATTCTTAATAATACCATCCGCCAGACCAATCTTAGGGACATATATTTTTCTAGCACCACTCCATTTCATGGCAGATAAATAAATTTTAGTCGCAGGGATAATAACATCAGCTCTGTCTGGATTAAGGCTTAATTCTGTAATACGATCACTGTAACTCATGTTCTTTAAAAACTGATACTGTGCATTTAAATAGATATAAGAGATAGGTGCCCCTTCTGTTCTACCAGACATTTTAAAGAGTTTATTAATATTTCCTCCAGAACCAATTAAAGAAATTTTTCGATACCCTTTTGTATTATCTTTAATCCAGTTTTCAATTTTTTTAAATGCGTCTTTATTTTCTTCCTTTTTATTGTTTAGGATTCTAACGGTACCTATTTTGAAAGATTTTGAAATAATTATTTTTCCCTTAGAGAAAATTGTAAACTCTGTGCTACCTCCCCCTACATCTACATATAAGTATGATTTATCTCCTGAAATTAATTCATGTAGGTCTGTAGATGAAATGATTTCAGCTTCTTCTTTCCCACTAATGATATTAATTTTTACACCTGTTTTTTGATAAATTTTTTCTATAATTTCTAGACCATTAGATGCCTCTCGCATAGCAGATGTTGCACATGCCTTATAACTTTCTACACCATGAACATTCATCAAAAGCTTAAAGGCTTTGATAGCATTCATCATTCTATCTGTATTTTTCTCACTAATGGTTCCTTCAACAAAAGAGTCAGCCCCTAAACGAATTGGGACTCGAACTAAGGCAGATTTTTTAAACTGTGGTGCAGTAGCTTTTGTTATAATAACATTGGAAACTAATAATCGTATTGCGTTAGAACCAATATCTATAGCAGCATATTTTTTTATTGAAATCAAGCGATTTTATTTATTATTTTTAGGAAATTCAACTAAAATGGTAGTTCCTTTTTTTATGTCTTTCCAGTGTTTTTCTTCAAATTGAATACCAATTACACCACAAGTACTTACATGAGCTATTGGCTTGCTTCCAAATTTATTAACAAAAGTGTTAATACCATGATCATGGCTAAAAATAATAGCAGAATCAAAGCTATTATCAAGAGCCTTTACCGTCTTTACTAAATAACCATCACTAAAACTATAGAGCTCTTTTTTTATTTTTAAATTAGACAAAGGATAGTTGAAGTTCTGACAAAAAATAACACTAGTATGTAATGCTCTATTAGCTACACTTGAGATAAAAACATCAGGTTTGTTAATTCTTTTGGATAGAAACTTAGACATTAAATAGGCGTCTTTAATCCCCCTTTTTTTTAAAGGTCTGTCTATGTCTTCTACACCTTGATATTCCCAAGATGATTTTGCATGTCTAACAATGTATAGTGTTTTCACACGGTAATAATTTAGAATTCGTAAATATAAAAATTAAGGTTCCAATCTTTCAGTTTTCCAAGAAAAATCTTCTAGCAAGGTGTAAAGAATTCTGTCATGCATTCTATTGGGTCTTCCTTGCCAAAATTCTATAGAAATTGGTTTTACCAAGAAGCCTCCCCAATGTGGTGGGCGCTCAATCTCTTTGCTTTTAAACTCTTGTTGATAATTTCTAAGCTGTTTATCTAATTCTTCTCTAGAATTTATCACACTACTTTGGTTAGAGGCCCAAGCACCCAATTTACTTCCGTCGGGTCTAGATGTAAAATAATCATCAGATAAGTTCTCGGCTTGCTTTTCTGCTTTTCCTTTGATAATAATTTGTTGTTCTAAAGCAGGCCAAAAAAATGATAAACAAATATGATTATTTTCTGTGATTGCTTGTCCTTTTTCGGAATTGTAATTTGTGTAAAAAACAAATCCATCTTGAGTATATTTTTTCAATAATACCACCCTGCTTTTAGGAAAACCATCCTTTCCAATAGTGCTTAAGGTAACTGCATTTGTTTCCTCAATACTATCAGAATTATCTGCATGTAAAAACCACTTTTGAAATAAATCTAGTGGGTTTTTAGGGCAGTTACTTTCTAGTAATTCTTGCTTTTCGTACGATTTACGATAGTTGCTTAGATCTTTAGGCATTTTATTTAATTAAATTTATACCGTATTCCTACAGAGTTTCTTGTTCTAGAACTATTCATAATAGTTTTTTATAAAATTAGCATTTTTTTTTAAATAAAAATAAGCCTAAAAATGTGTAAAACCCATTTAAAACCAAAACAAAAAACTCAAAATCAAATTCAAAAAATTCTATAGTCAAGTAGTTTGTAGTAAAAGTTAGCACAGGAGCAATGATGCAAATAAACGGAACCGCTTTGTCTTTTATAGTTAGTTTGGTAAACAATCCAAAAGTATACAATCCTAATAGTGGGCCATAAGTGTATCCAGCAAACGTAAATATTTTTGCAATGACGCTCTCATCTGCAATAAAGTATTTAAAAATTAGAATAACAGCTATTAGGATACCTGAAAATAAAACATGTATCTTTTTTCTGATATTTTCTTGGTTTTGGATACTCTTTTTCTTGTCTATTTCTAATATATCTATACTAAATGATGTGGTTAATGAAGTCAAAGCTGAATCTGCACTAGAGTAGGCAGCAGCTATTAAACCCAGTAAAAAGAACATGGGCGTTGCCAAGCCTAAAGTTCCTTCGGTGGCTATAATAGGAAATAGTTGATCTTTATGTGCATTTATACCGTTTTGCTGTGCATAATCTGTTAATAACACACCCAATGCCAAAAAGAAAAAATTAACAATCACTAAAACAATGGTAAACCAAAACATATTTTTTTGTGCATCTTTTAAGTTTTTACAGCTGAGGTTTTTTTGCATCATGTCTTGGTCTAAGCCCGTCATTACAATAGCTATAAAAGCCCCAGAGAAGAAGCGTTTCCAAAAATAATTTCCTGCTTTATAATCCTCAAAAAAGAAGGTTTTAGACAAGTCGCTATCAGCTACATAAGTAAAGATATTTGAAATGTTCATTTCATCAGAAATTGTATAGATACAAACACCAACAGCTACAAGCATAAAAAATGTTTGCAGCGTATCTGTCCATACTATAGTTTTAATTCCCCCTTTAAAAGTGTAGAGCCAAATTAACAAAATAGTGATGGTTACTGTAAGCCAAAAAGGAATTCCAAATTCATCAAATACTAGTAATTGCAATACATTAGCAACTAAGAATAAGCGAAAGGCAGCACCAATAGTTCTAGATAATAAAAAGAACGAAGCACCCGTTTTGTATGAATATCTTCCAAACCTATCTTCTAAATAGGTATAAATAGATGTTAGATTTAGTCGATAATATAAGGGCAATAAAATGAGTCCAATAACAGCATATCCAACTACATAGCCTAATACCATTTGCATATAACTCATGCTTTGATCTTCTACCCAACCAGGCACTGAGATGAAGGTAACACCAGAAAGTGAAGCGCCAATCATGCCGAAAGCAACTAAGTACCATGGAGAAGAATTATTTGCTTTAAAGAAGGTGTTATTGTCTGCTTTTTTTCCAGTAATAAATGAAATAAATAGTAGTACACTAAAATATCCAACAATTAAAAACAATATATATAGTGGCTTCATTTTTGAAAAATTACTAGTAATGAATTAGTGCATACGAATATATGTTTTTTAGAATTTAGATAATAGAAAATAATTGAAAGACTGAAAAGATTAATTGCACTATTATCTTTTCTCTTTTTTATGAATTCGTCATTGATAATTCGTAATTTTACAACCATGGATTTTTCATCAAAACTTCTTGAAAATGCAGTTAACGAAGTAGCTCGTTTGCCAGGAATTGGTAAAAGAACTGCGCTTCGGTTGGTATTACATCTGCTAAAACAACCCATTGAAAACACTAATTATTTAACAGAGTCTCTTCAGGTATTAAGAACAGACGTAAAATCTTGTGAGAAGTGTCATAATATTTCCGATACGGCTTTGTGTGAAATCTGTAATAATCCCAAAAGAGATCCAACCATTGTTTGCGTTGTTGAAGATATTCGAGATGTTATGGCCATTGAGAATACATCACAATATAGAGGACTGTATCATGTTTTAGGAGGTAAGATTTCACCAATTGAAGGTATTGGACCTCAGAATTTAGAGATAGAAAGTTTGATAGAAAAAGTGAAAAACAATGAAATTAAAGAATTGATTTTTGCGTTGAGTTCTACCATGGAAGGAGATACAACTAATTTTTATATATTCAAACAAATTGAAAAGTTTGGGGTAGCAACCTCAACTATTGCTCGTGGTATATCTGTTGGTGATGAGTTAGAATATGCAGATGAAGTTACCTTGGGAAGAAGTATTGTAAATCGTATTCCGTTTGAACAAAGTATGAAATTATAAAAAAAATACTGGTGTTTTTATAACACCAGTATTTTGATATAATTATGTTCTGTTACACGTAATAACATAAACAGCACCCCCTTGTTCAACAGTGAAATTCACAACAGTATTGTTTGAAGAGAAAGTCCCTTCAGCTGTTAGTGGGCCTCCAGGTGTTATACTTAAATAATAAACACCTTCTGTATTTGACCATATGCCTTGGTAGTTTGTAACAAAGCAATCACTACCTGTGGTTATTTCATCAAATGCATCCAAAGTATAGGTTCCGTCCTCAAAAAATTCAAAAACATCATTTTCATCACAATTAGCTGGAGTAACTACACCATCAACACTAAATGAAACCTGTTCCCATTCACCAATAACAGGGTCAATTGAAGGTGATGTACTGTCATCGTCATCATTATTTGAACAAGATGTTAAAGTAATAATAGCAATAAATAAATAAATAAATTTTTTCATTTTTAGTTTTTTAATTAGTTCAAATATACAACTAATTATAGCGAAGCATTAAAAAAAAAACTAACTTTTATTTTCTCGGATTTTCTTGTAAAGTTTAATAGAGAGCATTAATAAAATTCCAAATAAAAGAATACCTGTAACTCCCCAGACCCAAGAAATTGCACTTTTTAAGACTACTAAAAATACAATTGCAAATAATAAAATAGTAGCTACTTCATTCCAGATTCTTAATCTAAATGATGTAAACTTTACGATGTTTCTTTGCTGTTGATTAAATATTTTCTGACATCCTGCATGGTAAAAATACAATGCTAAAACAAATGATAGTTTTACATGCATCCAAGGCATTAGTAAATAAGAGGGTTCTAAATAGAGCATCCAAAAGGCAAATAAACTTGCTAAAACTGCAGATGGCCAAGTAATAATATACCAAAGGCGTTTACTCATGATTTTGTATTGAGTTTGTAAAATACCCTTAGCTGGTTCCTCTTTTTCATCTGCTTCAGCAAAGTAAATAAACAATCTAACAATATAAAATAACCCAGCAAACCAAGTAACTACAAAAATAATATGCAATGCTTTTATGTATGAAATATCCATTTTTTATAATTTAGGTTCAAAGGTTGTTATTGGCGAGTGATCACCAAAATATTATTTATTTTCCCAATCATTTATCCAGTTTACCATTACATCTACCCAGTCATCATTATCATTCATACAAGGAATGTGTTTGTAATCTGTTCCACCGGCTTCTAAAAAATCTTCTTTTCCTTCCATCGCAATTTCCTCTAAAGTTTCTAAACAATCAGAAACAAATGCCGGAGTAATAACAGCCACTTTCTTTTTTCCTAGTTTTGGAAATTTTTCTAATTCAAAATCGGTGTATGGTTTTAGCCAAGGATCTTTTAATAAACGAGACTGAAAAGAATTACTGTAGGTTCCTTCTTCTAGCTCCAGGTTTTTTACAATTCCTTTAGTAGTTTCAAAACACTGATGCCTATAACAGGTATGATGTGCTACAGAATTACGCTCACAACAACTTCCATCTAGTTTACAATGGTTATTTGTAGGGTCTGACTTTCTGATGTGTCTTTCCGGGATTCCATGATAAGAAAACAATACATGATCATATTCAAAATCATCTAAATGGTTTTTGATATTATCGCTCATTGCTCTAATATATTCTGGTTTGTCGTAAAAAGTTGGCAGAATATCCATAGTTACATTCGGGTACTGTTCTGCCACAATTTGCTCTGCTTTTACAGTTACTGTTTCGTAAGAAGACATTGCGTAGTGAGGATATAATGGTACTAGTAAAATTTCATCGACACCTTGGTCAGTAAGTTCTTTAAACCCTTTTTCCATGCTCATAGAACCATATCTCATGGCTAAGGTTACAGGAACTTCAACTTTTTTAGTAACTTTTTTAGAAAACCGTTCCGAAATTACTACCAGTGGAGAACCTTCATCCCACCATATTTTTTTGTACGCAGCTCCAGATTTTTTTGGTCTAATTTGTAAAATAATTCCTTTTATTAGTAAATAACGTTTCCAGTAGGCTACATCAATTACTCGTTCGTCCATTAAAAACTCTCCCAAATAACGTTTAACATCTTTGGTTTCTGTTGTATCTGGTGATCCTAAATTAATAAGTAAAACTCCTTTCATTCTTATGCTGAATTTATTTCAGTAAATATTAAGTTAATTGTGTTATTTCAATTGATTTGTTATTTCATACAAAGCAATACCTAAACTATGAATTACATTCATAGAAGAGTTTCTGCCATACATGGGTATTGAAATACTATAATCTATGTGATCTATATTTTTAATCCCATGTCTTTCGCTTCCCAAAAGTAAAACGATTTTTTCGTGATTCTTAAAATTAAAATTCTGAATATCGATGCTTTTATCAGTAATTTCTATACCAATAATTGTATTTCCTTCTTCTTTTAACTGTTTAATGGTATTGTCAAAATTAGTGTACGTAGAATGTGCTACTTGGTTAACAGTATTTCTGGCGGTTCTTTTAACATTGCTGTTATCTGTTGCTGGTGAACTTTCATGTAAATATATTTTTGAAACACCAAAACTTTCTGCAATACGAAAACACATTCCTATATTTTCTGGAGTTCTAATAGCATCACATACAATAGTAATTGGAAATTGTTGTTGCTGGTTTTGAATGTCGTTATGGCTTAATTGTTTCAAACTTGTTAAAATTGAGCTGTTGTTTAAAAATGGTGCTAGTTAATTATTTAGCGACATCACATATTTCTTTGGTGTTGTCCCAAATTTCTTCTTAAAAGCAGCTATAAAATGACTGGATGTACTGTAACCTACCTTTAGACCTACTTCATTTACATTGTGCTGATTGCTCTCTAAAAGACGTCTTGCATGTTCCATTTTATAATCGAATAAAAAACTAAAAACAGTATCTCCATAAATCTGTTTAAAACCTTCTTTTAATTTTTTAATATTAAGCCCAATTTCATTTGCTAATTCTTGTAAGCTTGGTGGTTCTGCCATGTTAGCAATGATGATATCTTTTGCTTTTCTAATTTTCAGTACATTTTGTTCATCAACTAAAAATGGACAATATTCTCCTAAATTAGATTCATCTTTCTGAAAATGAAGGCTTAATAATTCATAAATTTTCCCTTTTATATACAAATCTCTAATTGAGCTGTTAATACTTGAATTAATTATTTGATTTAAAACAAGTAAAACCATTGGTTTTATTTCTACATCATCATAGTATTTTTTATTGCTATTTTCTTCACTTAAAAAAGGAATATAACTAGCTTCTTTAGAAAATAAAGAATGAAACTTTTCAATTGAAATTAGAAGAGATACTAAAACAGTTTTTGGATATATTTCTAGGTTTATAGGTAAATTTCTCTGCGGGTTGTAGAGTATGATAGAGCGTCTATCCAACACATCAAAAGTATAGTTTCCGTTATTGAATAAAAATTTTGAATTTCCCTTCACGCAAAAATGAATTTGAATGAAGGTACTGTCTATATTTCTTTCAAAACGGAGTGTTTCATCACTCTCGTTTTGAAATTCAAGAATACGAAATCCATTTTCTAAATTAATTTCATCAAATGAACTTCCAGCGACATTTTTTAACATCATTAAAAATTTATTTAAAACCTTCTTTATTTAGAATGATTCTACACAGTAAGGTTTGTATCTATTGATTTCACTACAAAAATACAATATTATCGATGTTTTTAAAATAAAAATCATTCAAAAAACACAGAACGATATAAAAAGTACTTTTAGCGACATTTTTATCTCTAATTACTTTTTACTTTTGAGCATTCTTTTAAATATTTGAATGAAATTAGATCATCAACAAAGAAATTTATACAATATTGGAGTTAGTTACAAAAAAGCTGATGCACATACTCGTGGTAGATATAGCTTATCTAAAGAAAATCAAATAAAATTATTAAAAGAAGCCAAAGAAATTGGTTTTGAAGGTATTTTTATTCTTTCTACTTGTAACAGAACAGAAATTACTGGTTTTGCAGAACATCCTTATCAATTAATTCAATTGTTGTGTAAATATTCTGACGGAAATGTAGAAGAATTTGCACGTATATCAAATGTGTATAAAGGTAATGAGGCAGTAAATCAGTTATTTAGAATAGGGACTGGTTTAGAAAGTCAAATTTTAGGAGATTATGAAATTGTTGGTCAGTTAAAATTAGCCTTCAAGTTGGCTAAGAAATATCAAACCATCAACGCGCATCTAGAAAGACTCATAAATTTAGTATTACAAGCCAGTAAGAAAGTAAAAAACACGACTCAACTAAGTTCAGGAACTACCTCTGTTTCTTATGCTGCAGTTCAATATATAATTCAAAACATACCCAGTTATAATTCAAAAAATATTTTAGTATTTGGATTGGGGAAAATGGGGAAACATACCTGTAAGAATTTAGCAGAGTATACTAAAAATAAAGCTGTTTGCTTAATTAATAGAACTGAAGAAAAAGCTATTTCTTTTGTAAAAGAGCATACATCTATCAGAAATTCTTCGATTGAAAATCTTACGCAAGAAATTGCCAATTCAGATATTTTAATAGTTTCAACAGGTTCAGATACGCCAACAGTTACTAAAGAGCACCTTTCTATTGACAAGGAAATTTTAATTCTAGATTTATCTATGCCAGAGAATGTAGACATCTCTGTGAGTGAATTTGAAAACGTATCTTTGGTAAACGTTGATGAATTGTCTAAAATAACACTAGAAACATTGTCAACTAGGCAAAAAGAAGTTCCCAAAGCAGAAGAAATTATTGAAGTTTACAAAGAAGAATTTAATGATTGGTTAAATAATAGAAAATTAGTACCAGCCATTAACGCTTTAAAAGAGTCTTTAGAAGCAATTCAAAAAGACGAAATTAATTTTCAAAAAAAGAAAATTAAGAATTTTGATGAAAACCATGCAGAGATACTTACCAATAGGTTCATACAAAAAATTACAACTCAGTTTGTAAAACATCTGAAAGAAGAAGAGACCTCTGTGAATGATAGTATTCAAATAATGTCTAAAGTTTTCGGAAAATCATAACAATACTCTATGCAGAAAGTTATTAGAATAGGTACACGCGATAGCGAATTAGCGTTGTGGCAGGCCAATAAAGTTCAACGAATGTTGAATGAATTAGGGTATGAAACAAAAATAGTTCCTATAAAATCTACAGGAGATATTGTTCTCAACAAGCCAATTTATGCATTAGGAATTACAGGGGTTTTTACAAGAAACCTAGACATTGCTTTGTTAAATAATGAAATAGATATTGCTGTTCACTCTATGAAAGATGTTCCAACTGTTTTACCAGAAGGTATTATTCAAGCAGCGGTTTTAAAAAGAGCAAATTATAGTGATATTCTTGTTTTAAAAGATACCGAAGAGTTTTTTGCTCGTAAAGAAGCAACCATAGCAACGGGTAGCTTGCGAAGAAAAGCCATGTGGTTAAATCGTTTTCCAACTCATACAGTTGTAGAGCTTAGAGGAAATGTAAATACTCGATTACAGAAGTTAGAAGATAATGATTGGAATGGCGCTGTATTTGCAGCTGCTGGTCTAGAAAGAATAGGGAAACGACCTGCTGGAGCAGTGAATCTTTCTTGGATGATTTCAGCACCAGCTCAAGGAGCTATTATGGTGGTTTCTTTGGCTGAAGATGATTTTGTAAAAGACGCATGCGAACAACTAAATCATCATGAAACCGAAGTATGTGTGTCTATAGAACGAGAATTTTTACATCGTTTAGAAGGTGGTTGTACTGCACCAATTGGAGCACTTGCTTATGTAGATGAAAAAACAGAAGAAATAAATTTTAAAGGAGTACTACTAAGTAAAGACGGAAAAAAGAAAATAGAGGTTGCTAAAATTACCCCCCTAGGTAAACATCGTTATTTAGCACAAGATTGTGCAGATTATGTTATTGATAGAGGAGGAAAGCAATTGATCATAGACGATATAGATGTTGAAGAAGAAATAAGTACTCGTGTATTTTCAACAAAATCACTTTCTGTAAGTCAGGCAAAATTATTTCATAACAATATTGCATCAGAGAGTTCAGATTTTATTAAAGTAAGATCTAATAGAATAGCTCCAAAAGTTGTTAAAGAAGCTATAGAAAATGTAATTATTACCAGCAAAAACGGTGTAGAAGCCTTGCTAGATAATTTCACAAAAGAGGAATTAAATTTCAAAAACATCTTTTGTGTAGGCAGAAGAACTAAGAAGTTGATTCAACAGAAAATAGGGCCTGTAAATCATGCTGAAAAGAATGCTGAAAAGTTAGCAGAATATCTCTCCAAAGAAATGAAGGGGGATAACGTCACTTATTTTTGTAGTGATTTACGTTTAGATACTTTATCTAAGATATTATCTGAAAATAAAATTAAAGTAAACGAAGTTGAGGCTTATAAGACCATGTATAGCCCTGATGTAGTTCCTGAAAATGCTGGTGGAGTGCTGTTTTACAGCCCTTCTACAGTAGTAAGTTATCTCCAAAAAAACACCACAGATAAGGTGGCTTTTTGTATTGGAGCATCTACCGCTAAAGAGGCAAAAAAACATTTTGAGAAAGTAGAAGTAGCACAATTACCAACGGTAGAAAGTGTTATTGAATTAGTGAATTTATATTATGTATAATAGAACTAGAAGATTAAGAAAATCTGAGGGAATTAGAAGATTAGTACAAGAAACAAAACTTTCTGTAGATGATTTTGTTTACCCGTTATTTATAGAAGAAGGGGAAAATATAGAAACAGAAATTGTTTCAATGCCAGGAATTAAACGCTATTCATTAGATAGAATTTCAAAAGAATTAGAGGAGGTTGTTGAATTAAATATTCCTGCTGTTTTGCTATTTGGTATTCCTTCCAATAAAGACGAAGAAGGAACAGAGACCTGGAATGATAACGGAATTATGCAACAAGCAATACGTTTTATCAAAAAAAACTATCCAACATTATATGTAATTACTGATGTCTGTTTCTGTGAATACACCTCTCACGGACATTGTGGAATTATTCATAATAATGATGTAGATAATGATGCAACACTTGTAAACATAGCAAAACAAGTAGTTTCTCATGCAAAAGCAGGAGTAGATATGGTTGCACCTTCTGGGATGATGGATGGAACCATTAAAATGGTTCGAGAAACGCTAGATAATACTGGATTTGTTAACTTACCAATTATGGCGTATTCAGTAAAATACGCATCAGCTTTTTATGGTCCGTTTAGAGATGCAGCAGACTCTGCACCAACTTTTGGCGATAGAAGAACCTATCAAATGGATCCTGCAAATAGAGATGAAGGTTTGCGTGAAGCTAATTTTGACGATCAAGAAGGAGCCGATATTTTAATGGTGAAACCCGCATTGTCTTATTTAGATATCATACGCGATTTAAAAAATGATTTTGACAGACCAATTGCTTGTTACAATGTAAGTGGAGAATATGCTATGGTAAAAGCAGCAGCAGAAAAAGGCTGGATAGATGGCGAAAAAGTAATGATGGAGAGTTTGCTTTCTATGAAAAGGGCAGGAGCTAGCATCATTATTACTTATTTTGCAAAAGAAGCGGCCAGGGTTTTAAAAAAACAATAACGGTTATTTAAAGAGCCTTTATAACCCAATTAAATTAAAAGCGGTAAAAAGGTTCTTAAAGTTACTACTAACAACAAAAAAATGAGCTTTAAAAAATCTCAAAAACTATACGAAAAAGGGCTAGTAAATCTAGTAGGAGCGGTTAATTCTCCTGTAAGAGCATTTACATCTGTTGGAGGAAATCCCTTATTTATTAAAAGAGGAAGAGGTTCTCAAATTATAGATGTTGATGGAAATAAGTATGTAGATTTAGTACTGTCATACGGACCAATGGTTTTAGGTCATCGCCATAAAAAAGTTCAGAAAGCTGTGCACAAAGCATTAAAAAATGGCTATTCATTTGGAGCTTCAACAGAAAATGAAATAACACTTGCAAAAATAGTTTGTGATGCGTTCCCAGGAATGGATAAAGTTAGGTTTGTAAATTCTGGAACAGAAGCTGTTATAAGTGGTATCCGTTTGGCAAGAGCTTATACAGGGAAAGATAAAATTATTAAATTTTCAGGATGTTACCACGGACACCAAGATGCATTATTAGTTGCTGCTGGTTCTGGATTAGCTACCCTAAGTATTCCTGGAAGTATGGGAGTTCCTGAAGGCGCAGTAAAGAATACTTTAATTGCTACCTATAATGATTTAGACAGTGTAAAAAAACATTTTGAAGAACATTCAGATATTGCTGGAGTTATTATAGAGCCAGTTGGTGGAAATATGGGAGTTGTGATACCGCAAAATGGTTTCTTAAAAGAATTAAAAGAGTACTTAAAAACCAAAGGAGCTTTATTAATTGCAGATGAAGTAATGACAGGTTTTCGTTCTAAATTTGGAGGTGCTCAAGAGCTTCTTGGAGCAGAAGCTGATATTACCTGTTTAGGAAAAGTAATTGGAGGCGGTTTTCCTGTAGGTGCATATGGAGCAAGAAATGAAATTATGGAAAATGTTTCTCCTTTAGGTGGCATGTATCAAGCAGGAACTTTAAGCGGAAACCCTATTGCCATGGCTGGAGGAATTTCTACCTTAAAGGAATTAAAAAGACAAAACCCATATGAGAAATTTGATCATATAGGTAATAGAATAGAGACAATTTTATTAAACGCTGGAAAAAAATATGATGTTGATGTAACGGTTAATAGGTTTGGTTCTATGATGAATCCATTTTTCACAAAATTAGAAGTTACAAACTTTGCTCAAGCTCAAACTTCAGATACAAGTAAATTTGCTATTTTCTTTTGGGAAATGATAAAAAATGGAGTATTTCTTCCGCCTTCTCAATTTGAAGCCTGGTTTCTGTCCTCTGCAATAACTGAGGAAGATATTTATAAGATTGAAAAAGCAGTAGATAAATCATTTCTAAAAATTCAAGAAAGTCAATGAGAATATCGATAAGCATATTTCTATTACTATTGCTTGGTTGCAAATCAACCAATACAAACACTTTAAAGCTTAACGAAGTTTCTTTTAAAACAGTTTCTAAGGGTGTGCTGTTTGGAAATGGTATCGAAGGAATTCCAAAAAGTAATTTTACGATTAACAATGCAAAAGAATGGAAAATTTTTTTAAAGAAAACAGCTCTATCAAATAATACTAACTTTTCAATAAAACCTATTGATTTCTCTAAGCAGCTATTTGTTTGTGTTTTTGACAACATCAGAAATACTTCAGGGTTTAAGATAGAAATTGAAAATATTTTCATTAAAAAAAGTGGGTTAAAAACAATTTATACTACAAGTAAACCTTCAGCTACAGAGAGGGTAAATATGGTTGTCACTCAGCCTTACCACATTGTTTTAATAGACAAACAAGAAGAACCCATCACCTTTATAAATAAAGATAATTTACAATAAAATGATAAAAAACGATTTATTTTTAAGAGCCTTGAGAGGTGAAACAGTAGATAGGCCACCAGTATGGATGATGCGTCAAGCTGGTCGTTATTTACCAGAGTTTATGGAGATTAAAAAGAAATATGATTTCTTTACACGATGTAGAACTCCTGAATTAGCCTCTGAAATTACAGTACAGCCCATTCGTAGATATGGTATGGATGCTGCTATACTATTTTCGGATATTTTAGTGATTCCACAAGCAATGAATATAGATGTTGAAATGAAGCCAGATTTTGGACCTTACCTGCCTAAACCAGTTAGAGATCAAAAAGGGGTAGACAACGTTATTATTCCTGATGTGAATATTGAATTAGGTTATGTGATGGAAGCAATTAAAGCTACCAAAGAAAAATTGAATGATGAAATTCCATTAATTGGTTTTGCAGGGTCTCCATGGACTATATTATGTTATGTAGTTCAAGGGCAAGGTTCTAAAAATTTTGATAAGGCTAAAGAATTTTGTTTTACAAATCCAATAGCAGCACATCAATTATTGCAAAAAATTACAGACACAACGATTGCTTATTTAAAAGCAAAAGTAATGGCTGGAGTTAATGCTGTTCAGATTTTTGATTCATGGGGAGGAATGTTGTCTCCTACAGATTATCAAGAATTTTCTTGGAAGTATATTCAGCAAATTATTAATGCTTTAAAAGATTTTGCTCCTGTAATCGCTTTTGGAAAAGGATGTTGGTTTGCACTTAATGAAATGTCAAAATCTGGAGCAGCTGCTTTAGGGGTAGATTGGACCTGTTCGGCCAGAAATGCTCGTTATTTATCTGGAGGAAATATTACACTGCAAGGTAATTTTGATCCGTCTAGGTTAATGTCACCACCAGCAGAGATAAAAAAAATGGTTCATCAAATGATTCGTGAATTTGGAAAAGATAAATATATTGTAAACTTAGGTCACGGAATATTACCTAATATTCCACTAGAAAATGCGAAAGCGTTTATAGACGCTGTTAAAGAATATAAAGATTAAATGCTGCTTTGGGATGTCATAAAAGGAGTTCGTTTTAGACAACTAAAAAGTTTATTGTTGTTTTTAATTAAGCATCCATTTTTTTTCATTTCCACCCTAAAAGCTACTTTTGATGTTCTAAGAATTTCTCAAAAAGAGTTTCCCAACACACATGGGTTTCATAATAAAGCTAATGCCTTTCGTCATGCTTTATGGAATATTTTTATTGCGAAGCAATGTAGTTTGTTTTCTAGAAAAAAACATAAAATAATTTCATGGACTAAGGAGTTTACAGATTGGCACGAAGATTTTTCACCTAATGAGGAGCTCCCAAGAATAATGGATCTCCATAATAATTGTATTGGAAGGGAGTTGTTTCTTAAAATACCTAAGTGTACAGATAAGCAATGGGTGATTCTTTTAAAGAAACAATTACAAGATGCTGTACAAATAGTATCAGTTGATGATGTTTTAAATTATCCAAGACAATTAGTGTATCTTGAAAGCTAATAAAAAAGATTAAGAATAATTTTTAAAATAAAAAAAATGCCTCACTTTATAGTAGATTGTTCAGAAAACATATTAGAATTAAAAGATCCCAAGGAAATTTTAAATGAGATTTTTGAAACGGCTTTTTCTACAGGTCTTTTTTCGAAGGATGCTATAAAAGTTCGTTTAAATCCTTTCAAATACTCTTTAGTATTGGGTGGAAACTCAGATTTTATTCATGTTTTTGGAAATATTATGGAAGGACGAACAACGGAGCAAAAATCGGATCTCTCAAGAAAAATTGTTTCTAAATTAAATCAATTATTTCAAGAAGTTCCAATTATTTCTATCAATATTAGAGATTTTGAAAAATCCTCTTACATTAATAAAACTATGCTTTGAAAGAGATGTTAAAAGGAGTTTACCAAGGTTGTTCAGCCTATTCTGAAGTTTACGAGATTATCTCTCGTTTAAAGCTTTGGAAATTTTTTATGATTCCAATGCTAATTAGTTTTTTAGTCTTTTCAATGATTTTATTGATTTCTTTGTCCTTGTCAGGTCCAATTGGCAGCTATATTGCTAGTTTTTGGAACTGGGATTTCGGTCAGGAAACTATCAATGCAATAAGTAGATTTTTTGGTGGTTTGTTAATTGTATTAATAGGTTTTGTTAGTTTTAAGCATATTATTATGGCGCTTTCAGCTCCTTTTATGGGCCCAATTTCTAAGATAATTGAAGATGATTTTAATGGAGCAGTTTTACAGATAAAAACATCAACTCCCTCAAGATTATTATTGAGAGGAATCAGAATTAGCTCAAGGAATTTAGTAAGAGAGTTATTACTGTCTATTCCAATCTTGTTGTTGGGGTTAATTCCCATAATTGGATTTTTCTCAGTGATTTTATTGTTTTTAATGCAAGCCTACTTTGCAGGTTTCGGAAATATGGATTATACTTTAGAAAGACATTTTAGCTATCAAAAAAGTATTTTTTATGTAAATAATAATAGAGGCTTAGCTATAGGTAACGGAATTGTATTTATGTTGTTCTTATTGATTCCTTTTGTTGGTGTAATTTTAGTACATCCTTTTTCTGTTACAGCAGCAACAATAGTTACTGTTAAGTCAATGAAAAAATAGTAAATTAATTATGAAAGATCAATTTTATAAATACATAGAGAGTTTACAAGATAGTATCACTACTACAATCGAAGAATTAGATGGAGTAGCAAAGTTTGAAGAAGATATTTGGAAAAGAGATGAAGGCGGCGGTGGTAAAACCCGTATTATAGAAAACGGTGAAGTTTTTGAAAAAGGTGGTGTTAATATATCAGCTGTTCATGGAGAATTACCAGAAGTATTAAGAAAACAATTTAAAGTAGATGAAGGTAATTTTTTTGCCTGTGGATTAAGTTTAGTCTTACATCCTAAGAATCCGTTTGTACCAACAGTTCATGCCAATTGGCGTTATTTTGAAATGTACAATTCACAGGGTGAAATTGTAACTCAATGGTTTGGTGGAGGGCAAGACTTAACACCTTATTATTTAGTTAATGAAGATGCGATTCATTTCCATACGGTTTGTAAAAATGTTTGTGATAGTTATAGTCCAGATTTTTATACAACTTTTAAAAAGAACTGTGATGACTATTTTTGGAATGCGCATAGAGAAGAAGCTCGTGGTGTAGGAGGTTTGTTCTTTGATTATCTAAAATCAACAAATTGTTACTCAATTCAAGATAGATATGATTTTGTGACAGCAGTAGGTGCGAGTTTTCTGGAGAGTTACCTCCCAATTGTTAAGAAACGAAAAGATATTCCCTTCACTATTTCACAAAAAGATTGGCAAGAAATACGAAGAGGACGTTATGTAGAATTTAACTTGGTTCACGATAGAGGAACTTTATTTGGCTTAAAAACCAATGGAAGAATTGAAAGTATTTTAATGAGTTTGCCACCAGTAGTTCAATGGAAATACAATCATCATCCAGAGAAAGAATCAGAAGAAGAAAGATTAATTGCTGTTTTAACAAATCCTAAAGAGTGGGTTTAATCATTTTTTATTAATTTTATTTTATAAAAAAAAATATGAAAAAATATATAGTTATTCTTCTAGTTCTGTTTATTTCATTGTCAGCAAATTGTCAAGAGAAACCTAAAAAAGTAACACTGTTGTGGGATACTTCTTTTAGTATGGCAGATAAAGAACTATCAAATGAGATGGGTTTTTTAAACTCCTATTTTAAAACGAATACCAATCTCACAATAAATTTAATTAAATTTAGTAATGACATTATCTTAAATCAATCTTTTGAAGTAAGCAATGGTAATTGGGTGTTGTTAAAAAAGGAATTGATAAATACAGTTTACGACGGTGCTTCTTCTTTTGAAACTCTTAAAGAGATTACAGTAGGTGATGAGATTTTATTTTTTACAGATGGAAATGGGTTTATTGATGATTTTCCTAAAGTGTTTTTAAAACCGGTTAAGATAATTTCAAGTTTACAAGATTCTAATAAAATTAATTTAAAAAAGGTAGCTGAATTATCAAAAGGTCTCTATTTTGACCTAAGTGAAAAGGAATTCAAAAAGACTAAACAGAATCTTGTTATTTCCATGAGCGGCATTGTACAAGATATTACAGGACCTTTAGGTGGAGTGAATGTCGTTGCTAAACTTAGTAAGAAGAGAGTGATTACAAATGATAAAGGAGAGTATTCAATAAAACTTCCTAAAGAAGACATGTTATTGTTCAGTTATCCTGGTAAGAATACCTTACGAGTCTTAGCAAAAAAAAATGTGATTAAAGATGTTTTACTTACTGATGGAACTCAAATACTGGATGATATTGTTATAGTATCTGAATTAAAAGAGCGGGTAAATACAGGAAATACCTTAGAGAATAAAAATAAGATTGGTTATTCAATTCAATCTATAGGAGAAAAAGACATTTCTCCATTGGATACAGATGTTAAGCAGGCAGTTAAAGGACAATTTTCTGGATTAAAAATTCAAAATAATACAGCACAAACAAGAGTCGATTTAAGTCAGTTTATTGGAAGAGGAAATAATATGACTATAAATGGAAATCAATATGGATTAATCGTTTTAGATGGAGTTCCTCTAGCACAAAGTAATTCTGGAGTTACAAATGACGTAGCTGAAACTGGTTATGTGTCTCCAACTGATTTTATTAATCCAGATAATATTAAAAATATTACCTATCTAAAAGGATTAGCAGCTACTAACAAATATGGAACAAGGGGAGCAAATGGTGTTTTGTTAATAACAACAAAAACAGGAACTCCATCTGGCAGAGGCAAAGTGAAAAAAGATATTGAATTAGGAACTACACCAACTTATAATGAAGATGCAAATTTTTTATCATCATCTTTAACAGGTAAACCTTATGTAAAAGCTCTACAAACGTCTAAGACTATTGAGGAGGCATATTCTAATTATTTAGTTCAAAGAAAAAAATATGGAAAGACTTCAGAGTTTTTTATGAATGTAGCTATTTATTTTAAAAACTGGAACAACCCGTATATGCTTAAAAGAATATTGTCTAATGTTTTGGAACTAAAAGAAGGGGGTGAATTAGAGACATTACTTGCTTTAGTTTATAGATATGAAGAATATAAAATGTTTGATGAGGCTAATCTTATATATCAAAGAGCAGTTAAAATATATCCAGAAAATTCACAACTATATCGAAATTTAGCTTTAAATAACATCGAAAGAAAAGAATATAAAAAAGCTCAACAGATATATAATATTATTGACGAGAACGGATATGATAAAGTAGGTAGCTTCTCTGGGTTAAAAAAGACAATTAATTATGAATACAAAAATTTAGTAGCTCTCCACAAAAATAAATTAAAACCAAATTTAATACCAGAATTATATACTAACAATATAAAATTTAAGACAAGAATAGTGTTTGAGTGGAATGCTTTTGATGCAGAATTTGATTTACAGATTGTAAACCCTCAGAAAAGATATTTCACATGGTCTCATACCAAGAAAGCTGAACCTAATAGGATTTTAAAAGAGAAACAGCAAGGTTTTGGTTTAGAAGAGTTTTTTATTACTTCTAAGGACAAAGGAGAATGGTTGTTTAATATTTCATATCTTGGTAAGATAACTGGTGACATTACTTTACCAGTGTATTTAAAAGTTACCGTTTTTCGTAATTTTGGTGAACTAAACCAAACTAAGGAAATAAAAAATATTCCCTTAGAAGAGTTAAATGATAAACTAAACATACTCACCATATCTATTTAATGAAGATGGAGAAGATGCTAAACTTTTAAAAGCTTTTTCAGGAACTAAAAAAATAGCTAATAAATTATCAAATTAACAATTATTTACTTTAAATAAAGACTCTTTTACTGTATAATTCATTTGTTTGCTTATTACTTTGCGAATAACACAAATACTAATAATTTTTAAGGTTATTTTCAGTAATGAAAACTAGTAATCAATCATTGATTTTCGTATTTTTGCAATCTCAAAACCGAATAACAATGGCTAAGTTCGAATTAAAATTACCCAAGATGGGAGAAAGCGTTGCAGAAGCAACAATTACCTCTTGGTTAAAAGAAGTTGGAGACATGATAGAGTTAGATGAAGCAATTGTAGAAATTGCAACAGATAAAGTAGATTCTGAGGTTCCTAGTGAAGTAGAAGGTACACTTGTAGAAATTTTATTTGATAAAGATACTGTTGTAGGAGTTGGCCAGACTATTGCTATTATTGAAACGTCTTCAGATGATGTTATAGAAAATCAATTGAGCCCAGAAACTCAAGAAATAGCAGCACAGGTAACTCAGTTAGAGAAGACTGTTGAAGCTGCTGTAGAAGTTACCAATACCCCCATATCTAAAACATCAGAATCAGGAAAATTCTTTTCGCCTTTGGTAAGAAAAATTGCAGAAACGGAAGGCTTGTCTATGGAGCAATTGGAAATGATTTTAGGAACAGGTAAAGATGGAAGAGTTACTAAAAACGATATTCTATCTTTCATAGACAATAGAAATAACATACAGTCAGTAGGGGTGTCAGAGGTATTAAAACCTTCAGCTATTTCACCAGCTATTAAACAAGTTATAAAGCCAGCTCCAGTATCTGTGAATGGTGGAGATGAAATCATAGAAATGACTCGTATGGGTAAATTGGTTTCTAAGCACATGGTAGCTTCTGTTCAAACATCTGCTCATGTTCAATCATTTATTGAAATAGATGTTACAAATATTGTAAAATGGCGAGCTAGCGTAAAAGATGCATATTTTGCCAGAGAAGGAGAGAAATTAACTTTTACACCAATATTAATGCATGCGGTAGCTACTACCATTAAGAAGTTTCCAATGATTAATATTGCTGTGCAGGGTGATACCATTATTAAAAAGAAAGATATTAATTTAGGAATGGCAGCGGCGCTTCCAGACGGTAATTTAATTGTACCAGTCATAAAAAATGCAGATCAATTAAACTTAGTTGGTATGACCAAACAAGTAAATGATTTGGCAGCTAGAGCAAGAAATAATCAGTTAAAACCAGACGAAATTCAAGGAGGAACCTACACTGTAACTAATGTTGGAAGTTTTGGATCTGTCATGGGAACTCCAATTATAAATCAACCACAGGTTGCTATTTTAGCGTTAGGTGCTATAAAAAAACGTCCTGTTGTTATTGAAACACCAGCTGGCGATGCCATTGCCATAAGACATATGATGTATCTGTCTATGAGCTATGACCATAGAATAGTGGACGGCGCCATTGGTACACAATTTTTATCCGCAGTCGCAAAAGCTTGCGAAAGCTGGGATGAGAATAGACAATGGTTTCAATACGTTTAGTGTAAACCCCAATCTCTTCCTTTCATCATTGCTGGCACACCATTACTCATCCAAGTTGGCATGGGCTCCCCTTTTAAATAATGATCAAAGAATTGTTGTTCTCTAATTTGAATATCTTTTCTATTTTTTCGCTCCACTAAATTGTGTGCTTCATTGTTATAATTGAGCATCCAAACTTTTTTACCTAAACGGCGCAGTGCTGTATAAAACTCAATACCCTGATACCAAGGCACAGC
>ENA-ORCY01000494-ORCY01000494.1-marine-metagenome-genome-assembly--contig:-NODE-494-length-23487-cov-4.782871_pt1 | contig 23487 bp, 18 predicted proteins | sample MGYA00248634_ERZ508507 | MGnify/ENA primary metagenome ERZ508507 (study PRJEB26178, sample SAMN06266269) | marine metagenome | isolation source: Columbia River Estuary | place: USA:Columbia River Estuary... | reverse complement strand
CCGTGCCAACTGCGCAGCGGACAAAATGCATTGCACTACCTGGAAGGTCAGTTGGGCGTGAAGATGGGCCAAACGACGCCAGATGGTCTTTTTACCCTTCAGCAATCCGAGTGTTTGGGCGCGTGTGCCGATGCCCCCGTGATGCTGGTGAATGACCGCAACATGTGCAGCAACATGAGCAACGAACGCCTTGATCAAATGCTGGAGGCGCTTCGTCAGAAGGCCAAAGCGGCGCAAGCCGCGGGTAAAGGAGTGCAGTCATGAACGCGGTTGTTGACAACGGTCTCTTGGGTGGGTTGGATCTGTCCGACACCCTGAACGATTTCCGTGCCACCGGGCAAGAGACATGCTTCCACGGTCGTCACATCAATCCCCAGATTTATGCAGACCTGACAGGCGCCAACTGGGGCCTAAAAGATTACGAAAAGCGCGGTGGTTACGCTGCATTGCGTAAAATTTTGGGACAGGACGGTGGTCCTGGTTTGACGCAAGATGAGGTCATCGCGACTGTCAAAGCGTCAGCCTTGCGCGGCCGTGGCGGCGCTGGTTTTCCATCGGGCTTGAAGTGGAGCTTCATGCCGCGTCAGTTCCCGGGTCAGAAGTACTTGGTGTGCAACTCCGATGAGGGTGAACCCGGAACTTGCAAGGACCGCGACATCCTCCAGTACAACCCGCACATTGTGATTGAGGGCATGGCCATCGCCGCCTACGCCATGGGTATCACGGTGGGTTACAACTACATCCACGGTGAAATTTTTGCCACCTATGAGCGATTCGAAGCCGCCCTTGAAGAGGCGCGCGCTGCCGGTTATCTGGGTGACAAAATTATGGGCTCAGCTTTCAGCTTCCAGCTCCATGCTTTCCACGGTTTCGGCGCCTACATTTGTGGTGAGGAGACCGCTCTTTTGGAGTCGCTGGAAGGTAAAAAGGGCCAGCCGCGCTTCAAGCCGCCATTCCCCGCCAGCTATGGCTTGTACGGTAAACCAACCACCATTAACAACACCGAAACCTTTGCGGCCGTGCCTTGGATCATCCGCAACGGTGGCGAGGCTTACTTGGCGTGTGGCAAACCGAACAACGGTGGCACAAAGATCTTTTCCGTGAGTGGCGATGTTCAGCGCCCCGGTAACTATGAAGTCCCGCTGGGTACGCCTTTCTCGAAGTTGTTGGAACTCGCGGGCGGTATGCGTCCCGGCCGTCAGCTTAAAGCGGTGATTCCCGGTGGCTCCTCCATGCCCGTGCTCCCAGCAGACATCATGATGGCAACCGATATGGATTACGACTCGATTGCCAAGGCCGGTTCAATGCTTGGCTCGGGCGCGGTGATTGTGATGGATGACACACGCTGCATGGTCAAGAGCCTGTTGCGTTTGTCCTACTTCTACATGCACGAGAGTTGTGGCCAGTGCACGCCTTGCCGTGAAGGCACGGGCTGGTTGTGGCGCATGGTTGAGCGCATCGAAAACGGTCAGGGCCGCGAGAGCGATTTAGAGCAACTCAATCGCGTCGCCGATGGGATTCAGGGTCGCACCATCTGCGCCCTTGGCGATGCCGCGGCAATGCCCGTGCGCGCCATGATCAAACATTTCCGTCACGAGTTTGAGCACCACATCAAGCACAAAGCTTGTATGCCAGGCACGGGCGAGTAAACACAATAGGCAAAGCCATGGTTGAAATTGAATTAGACGGCAAAAAGGTCGAGGTCCCCGAAGGCAGCATGGTCATGCACGCCGCCGAGAAGGCTGGTACCTACATCCCCCATTTTTGCTATCACAAGAAACTGTCTATCGCGGCAAACTGCCGCATGTGCTTGGTGGATGTTGAGAAGGCACCCAAAGCCATGCCAGCATGCGCGACGCCCGTTGCGCAGGGCATGGTGGTTCATACAAAAACAGACAAGGCCATAAAGGCACAACAGTCGGTGATGGAGTTCCTGCTCATCAACCACCCGCTGGATTGCCCGATTTGCGATCAGGGCGGCGAGTGCCAACTGCAAGATCTAGCGGTCGGGTACGGTGCGAGCAGCTCAAAGTATGAGGAAGAAAAGCGAGTCGTCTTCCACAAAAACGTCGGTCCCTTGATTTCGATGGAAGAGATGAGCCGCTGCATCCACTGCACACGCTGCGTTCGCTTCGGCGAGGAAATCGCTGGTGATATGGAGCTTGGCATGTCCCATCGTGGCGAGCACGCTGAAATTGAAACCTTCCTAGGCAAGACCGTTGATTCAGAGCTGTCGGGCAACATGATCGACATCTGTCCTGTCGGCGCGTTGACCAGTAAGCCATTCCGTTACAACGCCCGTACGTGGGAGCTGTCACGCCGCAAGTCGGTGAGCCCGCACGATAGCACCGGCGCGAACCTGATTGTTCAAGTGAAAAACAACCGCGTGATGCGCGTGGTCCCGTTGGAGAATGAGGCGGTTAACGAGTGCTGGATTGCCGACCGAGATCGCTTTTCTTACGAAGCATTGAACGGCGAAGAGCGACTGACGTCGCCAATGATCAAGCAGGATGGCCAGTGGTTGAGCGTTGATTGGACGACGGCCCTCGAGTACGTTGCGAACGGTCTGAAGCAAATAAAAGCGAACCATGGCGCTGACCAATTGGGCCTGCTCGCGAGCCCGCACAGCACCGTTGAAGAACTGTCCCTCGCCGCCACGCTGATGCGAGGGCTGGGCAGCGACAACATTGATCACCGCTTGCGCCACGCAGATTTCACGCCACACGCGGGTGCGAGATTCCTGGGCATGCCCATTGCAACGCTGAGCACGCTTAAGCATGCGCTGGTGATCGGTAGTCGTTTGCGCAAAGATCACCCCTTGTTCGCGCAACGCATCCGTCAGGCGACACGCCGTGGTGCCAAGGTCGACGTCATTGGCTCGCCGCGTGAATTCCATGGTGGCAATGATTGGGCAATGCCTGTGCGTCATTTCCTCAACGCTGGCGCGGACCAATGGGGCCAAATGCTCGCCAACGTTGCGGCAGCTGTTGCCAACGAAAAAGGGGTTCAGGCCCCCGTCGCGGGCGTCGCCGATAGTGCTGCCCAAGCGGTTGCAGCCAGCTTAAGCGCCGGCAAGGGCGCTGCCATTTTGTTGGGTAACGCCGCGGCGCATCACGTCAACGCCTCTGCACTGCTGTCATTGGCCAATTGGATTGCCGCCCAAACGGGCTGTACGGTTGGCTACCTCACCGAAGCGGCCAACACGGTCGGCGCTCAGTTGGTGAAGGCCCAGCCACAAACCGGTGGCCAGACGGCTGCACAGATGCTGGCGGGAGGCTGCAAAGCACTTGTGTTGTTGGGGTGTGAGCCCGCATGTGACAGCGCCGCAGGCGCCGCCGCCGTGAGCGCGCTGCAAAAGGCCGACATGGTCGTGTCCATGAGCCCCTTTAAAGCCAACATGGACGTCGCCGATGTGTTGTTGCCTGTTTCACCTTTCACCGAAACATCGGGTACTTTCGTCAATGCCGCTGGTCTCGCCCAAAGCTTCCATGCCGTGGTGAAACCGCTGGGCGACACACGTCCTGCCTGGAAAGTGCTGCGTGTGCTTTGCAACATGTTGTCGATCCCTGGCACCGAATTTGAAACCTCTCAAGATGTGCTCGCCGCCTCCGGTGTCGCAGTGGGCGACGTACCGGCCGCATTGCTTAGCAATGCATCCGATGCGCCCATCGTGTTCGACGCCATCGCACTCGATGCAACACCCAGTGTCGCTGGCATCTATCAACTCGACGGTATCGTTCGACGTGCCCCAGCGTTACAGCACACCGTGGACGCCACGCAGGAGGTGTTCGCATGATCGACACCATGTACAACGCAGGCTTGGCCTTGGTGCCACAAGCATGGTGGGCGGCCATGGTCTGGCCCGTCCTGTGGTCATTGGTCAAAATCGTCGCCGTACTCGCGCCGTTGATGGGTGCGGTGGCGTATTTGACGCTTTGGGAGCGCAAGTTACTCGGCTGGATGCAGGTCCGTTTGGGCCCCAACCGTGTCGGCCCCATGGGTTTGCTGCAGCCCATCGCCGACGCCGTTAAGTTGCTCACAAAAGAGTTGATCAACCCAACGGCCGCGAGCAAAGGGCTGTTCCGCCTAGGTCCAATCTTGGCAATCATGCCTGCGCTTGGCGCGTGGGCGGCGGTGCCGTTTGGCCCGGATCTGGTCTTGGCGGACGTGAACGCCGCGCTCCTGTTGATCATGGCGATCACCTCGATTGAGGTTTATGGCGTGATCATTGCCGGCTGGGCATCGAACTCGAAGTACGCATTCCTCGGCGCGCTGCGCGCGTCTGCGCAGATGGTCAGCTACGAAATTGCGATGGGATTCTGTTTGGTCGTCGTGATCATGGTCTCCGGTAGCCTGAACTTGGGTGTCATCGTCGACGAACAGGCCAAAGGCATGATGGCCGACTTGGGGCTCAACTTCTTGTCATGGAACTGGTTGCCGTTATTGCCGATCTTCATCGTTTATTTGATTTCCGGCGTGGCTGAGACCAATCGGCACCCATTTGACGTGGTTGAGGGCGAGGCGGAAATTGTTGCGGGCCACATGGTCGAGTACTCAGGCATGGGCTTCGCCGTCTTCTTCTTAGCCGAATACGCCAGCATGTGGTTGGTATCGATTTTGGCTGTCCTGATGTTTCTGGGTGGCTGGTTGCCGCCATTTGACGCGGCGATCTTCAACTGGATCCCCGGTTGGATCTGGTTGGGTGCCAAAACATTCTTCGTGGTCTCGCTGTTCATTTGGTTGCGTGCCACATTCCCTCGCTTCCGTTACGACCAAATCATGCGGTTGGGTTGGAAGATTTTTATTCCAGTGACCCTGGTCTGGTTGTTAGTGGTCGGTGGCTGGCTCATCTCGCCATGGAACATTTGGAAATAAGAGCGTAAGACATGTCTGTTTCAGTTTCTCCCAATCCCGATGCCGTAGACCGTTCTGGGTTTTCACTGCGTGACTTCTTATCAAGCTTCATGCTGTTGGAGCTTTTTAAGGGTATGGCCCTGACCGGTAAGTACCTGTTCCGCCGCAAGGTGACGGTTCAATTCCCCGAGGAAAAGACGCCGCTCAGCCCACGTTTTCGCGGTTTGCATGCCTTGCGCCGGTATGAGAACGGCGAAGAGCGTTGCATCGCGTGCAAGTTATGTGAGGCGGTTTGTCCAGCGATGGCGATCACGATCGAGGCCGGTGTGCGCGAAGACGGCAGTCGCCGTACGACGCGTTATGACATCGACTTAACGAAGTGTATTTTTTGCGGATTCTGCGAGGAAAGCTGTCCAGTCGACTCTATTGTGGAGACGCAGATTTTTGAATATCACGGTGAAAAGCGTGGCGACCTCTACTACACCAAAGAGATGTTGCTGGCCGTGGGCGACCACTATGAGCCACAGATTGCTGCGGCCAAAGCGGCAGACGCGAAGTACCGCTGATTGACACCCAATCCGTTGACCGGATGACCTGAAAGAAAATCACCATGGATGTGACCTCCGTTTTGTTTTACGTGTTCAGCGCGGTGCTGCTGTTCTCAGCCTTCATGGTTGTGACTGCGCGCAACACCGTGCATGCAACGCTCTACCTGATGCTGGCATTTTTCCAAGCCTCAATGGTCTGGATGCTGATGCGCGCCGAGTTTTTGGCGATCACCTTGGTCTTGGTATATCTCGGCGCTGTCATGGTGCTGTTTTTGTTCGTTGTGATGATGCTGGACCTAGACACCGAAAGCATGCGCCAAGGCTTTTGGCGTCACCTGCCCCTGGCTGCATTGGTCGGTGCGCTGATGGCAGGTGAAATCTCCATTGTCCTGATGGATGGATTCGCCGCGATGCCTGCACCAGGCCCAGAGGCGGGTGCGTCAAACACGCTGGCGCTTGGCATGCTGCTCTATACCGAGTATTTGTACCCCCTTGAAATCGCCGCTGTTTTGTTGCTGGTCGCGATTGTTGCTGCCATTGCACTGACATTGCGTACCCGCAAGGATACCCGCCACACCGTGGCCTCCGAGCAAGTCAAGGTGCGTAAGTCTGATCGCTTGCGCGTGATCAAAATGGACGCGGTCGTCCCTGTCGCAGCAGCGGCTACGGCCGTTCAAAATGAAGAAGGGCAGGGCGCCAAATGAACGCTGTTAGCTCCATTGGCCTGGGCCATTTCCTGTCGCTCGGTGCGGCATTGTTTGCGTTGTCCATCATCGGTATTTTCCTTAACCGAAAAAACCTGATCGTCTTGTTGATGGCGATTGAGTTGATGTTGTTGGCCGTGAACACCAACTTCGTCGCGTTTTCCTATTACCTCAATGACATGAATGGACAGGTTTTTGTGTTCTTCATATTGACGGTTGCGGCTGCTGAGTCGGCCATTGGTCTCGCCATTTTGGTGTTGTTGTTCCGAAACAAATCGACCATTGATGTCCAAGAGCTCGATGCCCTCAAAGGCTGAGCCAGAAAAGAAACTGACATATGAGTAACACACTGTCTGCTGGCAATTTGCTGGCTGTTCCGTTAGCGCCGCTTGCCGGCGCACTGTTGGCGGGTATTTTTGGTACCAAACTCGGTGGAAACCTTTTGGGGCGGAAGGCCAGCCACACCGTCACGATTTTGGGCGTTTTCATCGCTTTCATCCTCTCTGCCATGACGTTGTCCAACGTCATGGATGGCGCGACCTTCAATGCCACCATCTACGAATGGATGGTGACAGGCGGTCTTCGAATGGAGATTGGCTTCATGGTGGATGGCCTGACCGCCATGATGATGGTGGTGGTCACCTTCGTGTCCCTGATGGTCCACATCTACACGATCGGATACATGTCTGAAGACGAAGGCTACAACCGTTTCTTCTCCTACATCTCTCTGTTTACCTTCGCCATGCTGATGCTCGTCATGAGCAACAACCTGCTCCAGTTGTTCTTCGGCTGGGAGGCCGTTGGCCTGGTCTCGTATTTATTAATCGGCTTTTGGTTCAAGCGGTCGACGGCTGTCTTCGCCAACATGAAGGCTTTCTTGGTCAACCGAGTCGGTGACTTCGGCTTCATTTTGGGCATTGGCTTGTTGGCCAGCTACACCGGTAGCCTCAATTACACCGAGATCTTTGGTCAAGCCAACACCCTCGTTGGCCAGACCTTGCCCGGCACGGAGTGGTTGCTGTTGAGTGTCATCGGTATTTGTTTGTTTATCGGCGCCATGGGTAAATCTGCGCAGTTTCCGCTGCACGTGTGGTTACCTGACTCCATGGAAGGCCCAACACCCATCTCCGCCCTGATTCACGCAGCGACGATGGTGACCGCCGGCATCTTCATGGTTGCTCGCATGTCCCCGCTTTATGAGCTGAGCGACACCGCACTGAACTTCATACTGGTCATTGGTGCGATCACGGCTTTGTTTATGGGCTTTTTGGGCATTATCCAAAACGATATCAAGCGGGTGGTGGCGTATTCAACGTTGTCACAGTTGGGGTACATGACTGTCGCGTTGGGGGCGTCTGCCTACTCTGTGGCGGTCTTCCACCTGATGACGCACGCTTTCTTTAAAGCTTTGCTGTTTTTGGCTGCGGGTTCGGTGATCATCGGGATGCATCACAACCAAGACATCCGTTGGATGGGTGGCGTTCGCAAGTACATGCCCATCACGTGGATCACATTTTTGCTCGGTTCCCTCGCGTTGATTGGTACGCCATTCTTCTCAGGCTTCTATTCAAAAGACAGCATCATCGAGGCTGTGAGTGCCAGCACCTTGCCAGCAGCAGGCTTTGCAAGTTTTGCCGTTTTGGCCGGTGTCTTCGTCACGGCGTTTTATTCTTTCCGAGTCTATTTCTTGGTTTTCCATGGCAAAGAGCGCTATGACCAAAACCCCGATGCACACGGCCACCATGACGATCACCACGATGATGCACATGGCCATGGCGGCACGCCGCATGAGTCACCGGCCGTCGTGACATTGCCGCTCGTGCTGCTGGCGATTCCGTCTGTGGTCATTGGTTTTTTGAGCATCGACGCGCTTTTGTTCGGTGACTTCTTTGGTTCAGCCATTGTGGTCAACGATGTCAAGCACGGCGCGATGCTTGAATTGCGAGAGCTGTTCCACGGCCCTGTTGCCATGGCCGTACACGGCTTGCAGACCGCGCCATTCTGGCTCGCTTTGTCAGGCGTATTGGCCGCCTATTACATGTATATGGTGAATCCTGCCGTTCCAGCCGCATTCGCACGGATGCTGAAACCGGTGATGACCATCCTCGAGAACAAGTACTACCTCGATTGGTTCAACGAGAACGTATTGGCTCGTGGCGCGCGCGGCATCGGTATTGGTTTATGGAAGGGTGGTGACCAGGGTGTGATCGAGGGCGGCATTGTCAATGCCAGCTGGAAACTGGTGGGCGCGATCTCTGGCTTGGTGCGCAAACTGCAGAGCGGCTACATCTATCACTACGCGCTGGTGATGATTTTGGGCATTTTTGTGCTCGTGACCATGTTCGTTTGGCTGGCGAAATAAGGAGAATAATAAAATGGGCCTGCTTAGCCTCGCGATTTGGACGCCAATTGCATTTGGTGTTTTGCTTTTACTGATCGGCAGCGATCAACACGCCGTCCGAACACGCTTTTTGTCGCTGTTTGGCGCCTTGGCCAGCTTGGCCGCGACGGTTCCGATGATCAGCCGCTTTGTATCCGGCGTTGGTGAACTTCAATTGGTTGAGCGTGCCCCTTGGGTTGAGCGCTTCAACATGTTCTACCACCTGGGTGTCGATGGCATTTCCTTTTGGTTGATTGTGCTGACCGCCTTCATCACTGTCATCGTGGTTGTTGCCGGGTGGGAAGTGATCACCGAGCGCGTTAGCCAGTACATGGCCGCGTTCTTGATTTTGAGCGGCTTGATGATTGGCGTTTTCAGCGCGCAAGATGCGATGCTGTTTTATGTCTTCTTCGAAGCCACGTTGATCCCGATGTACATCATCATCGGCGGTTGGGGCGGTCCCAACAAGATTTACGCAGCCTTCAAGTTTTTCTTGTACACGTTGCTCGGCTCGTTGTTGATGCTGATCGCGCTGATTTATCTCTACAACGCAGCCGGCAACAGTTTTGCGCTGGCTGATTGGTACGAGTTGCCCCTCACAGGTACGGCACAGACGCTCCTATTTTTCGCCTTCTTTGCGGCCTTCGCCGTCAAAGTTCCCATGTGGCCTGTTCATACGTGGTTGCCTGACGTTCACGTGGAGGCGCCAACAGGTGGCTCTGCGGTTTTGGCCGCGATCATGTTGAAGCTGGGGGCCTATGGTTTCCTGCGTTTTTCCTTACCCATCGCCCCAGATGCCGCGCATGAATGGGCTTGGCTCATGATCACCTTGTCATTGGTTGCGGTGGTTTACGTCGGGTTGGTTGCCATGGTGCAAACCGACATGAAGAAGCTGGTGGCGTACTCGTCTGTTGCGCACATGGGTTTTGTCACGCTCGGGTTCTTCTTTTTTGATACCTTGGGTATGTCTGGCGCAGTGGTCCAAATGATCGCGCATGGCTTTGTATCTGCCGCCATGTTTTTGGCGATTGGCGTTCTGTACGACCGGATGCACTCCCGCGATATCGCCGCCTACGGGGGCGTCGCGAATACGATGCCTAAGTTTGCAGCGTTCGCCATTCTGTTCGCCATGGCTAATGCCGGTTTGCCCGGCACGGCGGGGTTCGTTGGTGAGTGGATGGTTATTTTGTCTGCGGTTGGTTTTAATTTCTGGATCGGCTTGGCCGCGGCAAGCGCATTGATCTTTGGCGCTGCTTACACGCTTTGGATGGTCAAGCGCGTGTACTTGGGCGACGTTGCCAATGACCATGTGCGGGAGTTGACTGACATCAATGCCCGCGAATTCCTCATGTTGGCGCTCCTCGCGCTGGCCGTCTTGGCGATGGGCGTGTATCCAAAGCCAATGACCGATGTAATCAATCCGTCCGTTGAATTGTTGCTACAGCACGTGGCACAGTCCAAGTTACTGTAGGTTTAGAAATGATCGACAAACTCAGCTGGGTTGCTGCTTACCCTGAAATTTTCTTGCTGGTAATGACGTGTGTCATTGCCATCGCCGACTTGAGCGTCAAAAGCGAGAAGCGCACCTCAACCTACATCATCACGTTGCTGACGTTGGCAACGCTGTGCATTTTGAATGCGGTGTACGCTGTCCATGGCCAAACGATCGTGGCGTTTGGCGGGATGGTCATCTCTGACCCCATGGGCCATTGGTTGAAGAGCTTCGCTGCGTTAGCCGTATTTATCACGCTGGTTTATGGGCGCGATTATGCGTCTGGACGCGGTATGTTGCGCGGTGGGGAGCTGTTCACGCTTTCCCTGTTCGCGCTGCTGGGCATGTACATCATGATGAGTGGACACCACTTCGTCGTTTTGTACCTCGGCTTGGAATTGCTGACCCTGTCGAGTTATGCGCTGGTGGCACTGCGCCGTGACAACGCGAACGCCTCTGAAGCGGCGATGAAATATTTCGTGCTGGGGGCAATGGCGAGCGGTTTCATGCTGTACGGCCTCTCCATGATGTACGGCGCGACAGGCTCCTTGGATGTGGCCGTTGTCTCGCAGCAGTTGACCACCGGTAATGCAGACAGCCGCGTGCTTGCCTTGGGCGTCGTATTTGTTGTGGCTGGCCTCGCCTTTAAATTGGGCGCTGCACCATTCCACATGTGGGTGCCTGACGTGTACGACGGTGCGCCAACAGCTGTGACCCTGATGATTGCTGGCGCGCCTAAATTGGCGGCGTTCGCCATTGTCATGCGTTTGTTGGTTGAGGGCATGTTGCCCATGGCGCTGGATTGGCAGCAAATGCTGGGCATGCTGGCTGTCGCTTCGTTGCTGGTGGGTAACCTGGCCGCCATTGCGCAGACAAACCTGAAGCGGATGTTGGCGTTTTCCACCATCGCGCAAATGGGCTTCGTGTTGTTGGGCATGGTTGCGGGTGTCAATGACGGCACAGGAAGTAACGCCGTTAACGCCTACAGCGCCACCATGTTCTACATGGTGACCTACGTGTTGACCACGCTCGCCACGTTCGGTGTTATTTTGTTGCTCAACAAAGCTGACTTTGAGGTGGAGAAGCTGACCGATTTGGCCGGTCTGAACCAGCGCAGTCCGATGATGGCAGGTGTTCTTGCCGCCTCGATGTTCTCTTTGGCTGGCGTCCCACCTTTGGTCGGCTTTTATGCGAAATTGTCGGTGTTACAGGCGCTGCTCGAATCGAATGAGTCGTTCTACATCTACATGGGTGTGTTCGCCGTCATGATGTCGCTGGTAGGTGCGTTTTACTACTTGCGTATCGTGAAGCTGATGTACTTTGATCCCCCATCGGCCGCACATGCCGCGCAAAGCATTGACGCGCCTGCCGATGCCAAGTTCGTGCTCGGCCTGAATGGTCTGAGTTTGCTGGTGTTTGGCTTGCTGCCCAGTGGGCTCATGATCCTGTGTGCACAAGCGATCACGGAACTATTGGTTTAAAGCAGGCTCAGACACCGCATGAATAATGCAAATGCCGTATGGCTGGTTATTGTGCTCGCCGTACTCGCCGCGAACCTCCCTTTTCTCAATGACCGCTGGCTGGGAATCGTCCCTCGCCGCGCGTTAGAGACCAAGGGCTTGGCGCTCCGCCTGCTTGAGTGGGTTTTCTTGTACTTTGCGGTCGGTGCGACTGGCTTGGCAATTGAGAACCACTTGAGTCAAATCTACCCCCAGAACTGGGAGTTCTACGCTGTGACGGCGTTTCTGTTTGCGACGCTCGCGTTCCCAGGCTTTGTTTACCGTTACCTCTGGCGCAAGCGGTAAACCGGCCAATCTTCAGTCGTTGGCTGTGGCGCTGCTCTCGGGCGATTGATCGACAGCCTCGCGCAGTCCCTTACCCGGTTTGAAGTGTGGCACGCGCTTCTCTGGAATATCAACCCGCTCACCCGAGCGTGGGTTGCGTCCGACACGTGCTGGCCGATGGTTAACGGTAAAACTGCCGAAACCACGGATCTCAATGCGATGGCCCTTCACCAAAGCCTCGCCCATCGCGTCCAACATGGTACGAACGGCTTGTTCGGCGTCTCGGTGCGCCAATTGGCTGAACCGCTCAGCCAATGCATCAACTAAATCACTGCGTGTCATGCTGCTAATTATCCTTTAAAAACAACGATCAATACGCAGTAACGGGAATTAAAAGGGCAAAAAAATAGCCCGGGTATCGCGTGCAGTCGCACGCAAAGCCCGGGCCACTGTTGACGCGTTAGCGCCAACAGGTTCGTCGATTAGCTGTTGCTATCGCCGTTGTCCAACTTGGCACGCAACAACGCACCCAGGCTGGTCGTACCGGCACTGTTAGCTGCTTGTTGGTTCAAGGTTGACATCGCTTCTTGCTGGTCAGCGGCATCTTTCGCACGGATTGACAATTGGATGCTGCGTGACTTGCGGTCCACGTTCAACACCACAGCGGTCACTTCGTCGCCTTCTTTCAGCATCGTACGTGCATCTTCAACACGGTCCGCACTGATTTCGCTGGCGCGCAGGTAACCCGTCAATTCGTCACCCAAATCAATCTCTGCACCTTTGGCATCAACAGACTTGACCTTACCTGTCACGATCTGGCCTTTGTCATTCACTGATGTGAAGGTTGTGAAGCTGTCGTCGTCCAACTGCTTGATGCCCAAGCTGATGCGCTCGCGCTCAACGTCGATAGCCAACACAACGGCTTCAACTTCTTGACCCTTCTTGAAGTTACGAACAGCGGCTTCGCCTGGCTCCGTCCATGACAGATCAGACAAGTGAACCAAACCGTCGATACCTGAGGCCAAGCCCAAGAACACACCGAAGTCTGTGATTGACTTGATGGGACCCTTCACGCGGTCGCCGCGCTTAACGGTGCTTGCGAAGTCTTCCCATGGGTTGGCACGGCACTGCTTCATGCCCAAGCTGATGCGGCGCTTGTCTTCGTCAATCTCGAGGACCATGACCTCAACTTCATCGCCCAAGGCAACGATCTTTGAAGGCGCAACGTTCTTGTTTGTCCAGTCCATTTCTGAGACGTGGACCAAACCTTCAATGCCTGGCTCCAACTCAACAAACGCGCCGTAGTCAGCGATGTTGGTGATCTTGCCGAACAGGCGGGTGCTCTGTGGGTAGCGACGTGCAACGCCCATCCATGGGTCATCACCCATTTGCTTCAAGCCCAGAGAGACACGGTGCTTTTCAGCATCAAACTTGAGGATCTTGGCGGTAATTTCTTGACCCGCTTGGACCACTTCGCTTGGGTGACGGACACGGCGCCATGCCATGTCGGTGATGTGCAGCAAGCCATCAATACCGCCGAGGTCGACAAACGCGCCGTACTCGGTGATGTTCTTGACCACACCGGTCACGATTGCGCCTTCGGCCAAAGTCTCCATCAACTTGGCGCGCTCTTCGCCCATGCTGACTTCCACCACAGCGCGACGTGACAACACGACGTTGTTGCGCTTGCGATCGAGCTTGATCACTTTGAATTCGAGGGTCTTGTTCTCGTAGGGTGTCAGATCCTTTGTGGGACGCATGTCAACCAATGAACCTGGCAAGAACGCGCGGATGCCGTTGACCAATACAGTCAGGCCACCCTTGACCTTGCCCGTTGTGGTGCCGGTAACAAACTCGCCAGACTCGAGTGCTTTCTCGAGAGACATCCATGAGGCCAAACGCTTGGCTTTGTCACGTGACAACAAGGTGTCGCCGTAACCGTTTTCAACGGCGTCGATGGCAACGGATACGAAGTCACCCACTTGGACTTCGATTTCGCCCTGGTCGTTCTTGAACTCTTCAAGGGGAACATACGCCTCAGACTTCAAGCCGGCGTTCACAACGACGTGGTTGTGATCGATACGGACGACTTCAGCAGAGATCACCTCACCCGTGCGCATTTCGGCACGTTTCAATGACTCTTCAAATAGGGCGGCAAAAGATTCGGACATGAAATTTTCCTATTTGGCTTCACTCACATGACACAGCGCAAGGCATGCAAACGGCAACGTCTGCAAACAAGTGCAACAAAGAGATGTAGAGGGAGTGGCCAGTTTTGCAGCAGAGCTGCGGGGTTAAGTTAAACATCCTGCCTCGCAGCAGGCCACTGGGGGCCCGACGTACGATTTAGGTCTTCGGTTGCTTACCTTGCCACCAGTTCAAAACCAATTGGATCGATTCATCGATACCCATGTCGGTGTTGTCTAGTTGCATGGCATCTTCAGCTGGCTTGAGGGGCGCGTGTGCGCGATTGGTATCGCGCGCATCACGCTCTTGCAAATCGGCGAGAAGATCGTCGAGTTTAGCAGGAATTCCCTTCGAAATCAATTGGCTGTAGCGTCTCTCGGCCCGTTTTTGGGCGCTGGCTGTCAGAAAAACTTTAAGCGGAGCCTGCGGGAAGATGACGGTCCCCATATCCCGGCCATCTGCGACCAGGCCAGGCGCCTTGGCGAAGCGGTGTTGCAGCTCAAGCAGGGCCTGTCGAACCGGCCCAACCGCACTCACGCGTGAGGCGCCCATGCCAGCGGCCTCGGTGCGAATGCGTTCACTGACGTCGTTTTCCCCCAACAAAACGCGGTCGCCATCAAAACGCACCGCCATGTTCGCCGCTACAGCGGCCACCTTTTCGGCATGTGCTGGGTCCGCAAGGTCACTGACTTGGGTGGATAGCCCTGCCATCTCAGCGGCAACACCCACCAACCGGTAAAGGGCGCCAGAGTCGAGCCAAGCGTAGCCCAGTGCTTGGGCAACACCTTGGGACAGCGTGCCTTTGCCAGACGCGGTTGGCCCATCGATACAAATGACGGGTACGGCGCCGGGCCTGTTTGTGGTGACGCTGAAAAGATCCTCGAAATAATCGGGGTAAGTTTTTGCAACGCAGTGCGGCTCATTGATGCGAATGGGTAAGTCAGCGGGGTTGAGCGCTGCCAACGAAAAACACATCGCCATGCGGTGGTCATCGTAGGTGTCGATGGGCGCGGTACGCCACGCGCGCGCGTCGGCGGGCGGCGTCACGCACAGGTAATCTGCACCTTCCTCAACGGTGGCGCCCAATTTGCGTAGCTCGGTCGCCATGGCGGTCAATCGATCGGTTTCTTTCACGCGCCAACTGGCGATGTTGCGCAAAGTGGTCGTGCCATCGGCATACAGCGCCATGGCTGCCAGCGTCATGGCGGCATCGGGAATGTGATTGCAATCCAGATCGATGGCCTTCAGTGGCCAAGCCCCTCTTTTGACATGGAGGTGGTTATCGCCGCCACTGATGTCGGCCCCCATCATGGCCGCAGCCTCAATGAAACGAATGTCACCTTGGATGGACTGAAGCCCAACACCTTGAATGGTGACACCGCTTGTGGCGCCCAGCGCGCCCAGGGCGACGAAGTAGCTCGCTGACGAGGCGTCTGCTTCAACATGAATTTTTCCGGGTGACCGGTATCGGCTGCCGCCGGGAATGGTGAAGCGCCGCCACTCATCGCGTTGCACCTGAACACCGAATTGAGACAACAACTTCAGGGTGATTTCGATGTAGGGCTTGGATATCAGCTCACCCACCACCTCGATCACCACATCTTGCTCAGCCACCAGTGGCAAAGCGAGCAGTAGGGCGGTTAAAAACTGGCTCGATACATCGCCGCGAACGGGGATGGGGGCAGTGAGGTTCAATGCATGCGTTGCCCCATCGCCCAGCCGCAGCGGTGGGTAGCCGGGTTCCCCTAAGTCGGTCACAACACCACCCAGTACGCGCAGGGCATCCACCAAATCCCCGATGGGACGCTCGTGCATACGCGGCACGCCGGACACGGCAAATGAGCCGCCTTGGGTACTCGCCATGAGGGTTAACGCGGCGGTAAGGGGACGCATCGCGGTGCCCGCGTTGCCCAGAAACAGCGCTGCCGATTTGGTTTTTAGTTGCCCATTCAGACCCACGACACGAACCTGGTTGACGCCTGTTTCAGTCACCTCGCAGCCCAAGGCCTTGAGTGCTTCGAGCATCACATGCGTGTCATCAGATGACAGCAAGTCGTGCACCTCTGTTGCGCCATCACACAACGCCGCCAGCAATAAGACACGGTTTGAAATGCTTTTTGAACCGGGCAACGTCACAGTTCCATGAGCGCTGGCGATGGGGGGCAAATCGAGAAAGGGTTGTTTAAACATAACGTGATCAGGCAGCAAGGCGCCCGTGAGTCAAGCCGCGTCGTCTTCGTTTGACGGGACGCGACCAGATGAAAGTTTCCAAGCCTTACGCCTCACGCTGGCTTGGGTGATGAGGCTTGTCAGTGCCTCAGCGTCGCCTTGTATCAGGCTGTTTTTGAGGTCTGCCAAGGCCGCCTCAAAGGCGTTGATTTGATCGAGCACGACGGTGCGATTGGTCTGCAAGATATCTCGCCAAACGACCGGGTCGCTTGCGGCAATGCGCGAGAAGTCCTGGAAGCCCGTTCCGCCCATCGGGATCGCCGTGGGGTCGACGCCGTTCATGTAGGCAAAGGCAAGCAGGTGAGGCAAGTGACTCACCGCGCCAAACACACGGTCATGTCGATGGGCGTCCATTTGAATCACACGCGCACCGGTCGCTTGCCAAACCGCCTCCGCAGCCGCGGTTGCGTTGCGGGTTGTTTGGGGTGTGGGAGTCAAAATGACCAGTCGGTCGTTGTAAAGCGTGGCCTCGGCGTTTGTCACACCCGCTTTTTCTTTTCCAGCAATCGGGTGAGCAGGCACCACGTTCGCCAAACTGAAGGCATTTGGCGCCGCATCGCTGAAGACAGCGGCGGCGGCGGCAACCATGTCTTGCTTCGTTGATCCGGCGTCCATCAGCAGCGCCTCTGGCTTCAGGTGGGGTGCGATAGCGGATAGGGTGTCAAACACGGCACCCACAGGCACGCTCAACAGCACCACATCGGCCCCAGTAACCGCATCGGGGAGACTCGTTGCGATGTGCGTGATAGCGCCGCATTGCTGTGCGGCCATTAAATTTGAGTTCGATCGCCCATAGCCGACCACCGCGATGTCTGGAAAGGCTTTTCGCATGGCCAAGCCAAACGATCCGCCAATGAGGCCGCAACCAATGATGGCCAGACGCCGCAGGGCGTAGGGTTCAGTGTGCACAGTCACGCCTCAGATTGGGGGTAGGTTCCCAGTACCTTGTAGAAGGCACACAATTTCTTGAGGTCCTCGAGCGCCGCGTGCATGTTGGACTCGGATGGATGGCCCACCAAGTCAATGAAGAAAATATATTCCCATTGCCCTTGTCGGGCGGGCCGCGATTCAAACCGCGTCATCGAGACGCCATGCTGCTTGAGAGGGACCAGCAGATCGTGCAAGGCCCCTGGGCGATTGGTGACCGATACGGCCAAGCTGGTACAGTCTCGGCCCGTCGCGGTCGGCGCATCCAGTGTGGTCGGCAGGCAGATGACGGCAAACCGGGTGCGGTTATGGGCGTCGTCTTGGATGGCTTGCGCCACGTTGTGGAGGCCATATGTTGAGCCTGCGCGCTCGCTGGCGATGGCGGCCCACTCTGGATTCTCGGCGGCTAAGCGTGCCCCTTCGGCATTGCTCGAAACCGCCCGACGCTCGGCGTGGGGCAGGTGCTTGGTCAACCACTCTTGGCATTGCGCCAGCGCTTGCGGATGGGCCAAGACGACCTTGATATCGTCGCGTGAATTGACCTGGCGAAGCAGGTGGTGGCGAACCAGTAAGCTGAGCTCACCAATGATGTGAACGGGTGATTGCAACAACAAATCAAGCGACCGTGCGATGACGCCTTCGGTGGAGTTCTCAATCGGAATAACGCCAAAGTCAGCCGTACCGGAGGCGGTGGATCGGAACACCTCGTCGATGGATGGGCAGGCGATTTCGGTGATGCTGGTGCCGAAATATGACAAGGCAGCCTGCTGGCTGAAGGTTCCGGCAGGACCCAAATAGGCAATGCGCTGCGGTGCTTCGAGCGCACGGCAAGCCGACATGACTTCGCGCCAGATGTTACCAATGCTGTGTGGCTTTAATAACCCCGCCGTGGTGTCGTTGAGGGTTTGAAGTTTGTTGATGACCTGCGCTTCCCGATCAGGGCGAAAAACCGCAGAGCCCTCTCGCTTTTTTAACTCGCCCACTTCGTTGGCGCACTGCGCGCGCGCGTTCAAGAGGCTCAGAATTTGCGTATCCAGTGCGTCGATGGCATCGCGCAATTCCTGAAGTGTTTTCATCCGTTTGTTTCTCTTTATTGGCGACGCTCGAAGTCTTGCATGAAGTCGACCAGTGCCTCAACGCCCGATAGGGGCATTGCGTTGTAGATGCTCGCGCGCATACCGCCAACGGACTTGTGCCCCTTCAGCGACAGCAGGTTGGCAGCTTTCGCCTCAGCCAAAAAGCGCTCGTTGAGCGCTTCATCCGCCAGCAAAAATGGCACGTTCATGCGTGACCGAAAAGCCGGGTCAACCTCATTGCGGTAAAGGCTGGAGCGGTCGATGGCATCGTATAGGCGTGTCGATTTGGCGATGTTCTGCGCCTCAATGCCGGCAATGCCACCCTGAGACTGTAGCCACTCAAAAACCAAACCAATCATGTAGATGCTGTAGGTCGGCGGCGTGTTGTACATCGAGGTGTTATTCGACACCAGCTGGTAGTTGAACGCGGATGGGCAAATGGCCATGGCCTGATTGAGCAACTCGCTGCGCACAAACACCATCGTGACGCCAGCGGGCCCCAGGTTCTTTTGTGCGCCTGCGAATGCCACGCCGACTTTATCCCACTCAACAGCACGAGAGGCGATGTGGCTGGAGCAATCAATCACCAATGGCGCGTCAATGCCCAACGCTTTCAAGTCAGGCAATGATTGGAACTCAACGCCGTGTATCGTCTCGTTGCTGCACAGATGAACGTAAGTGGCATCGGCACGGAGCTGCCAATCGGCAACAGGGGCAACGGTATGGAACTGATGGGGCTTACCGTCAAAAGCCATTTGCACATCCGCGTAGCGTTTCGCCTCAGCGTAGGACTTCTGGCTCCAGCTTCCCGTCACGGCAACATCGACTTTTGGATGGGCGCCGCCACAAAGGTTCATTGGCACGATGGCGTTTTGGGCCAATCCACCGCCCTGCATAAACAAAATTTCAAAGTCTGCAGGAACGGCCAACACCTCACGAACAGTGGCAAGCGTTGTGTTTAAGATTTCGCCAAAAGAGGCGCCGCGATGGCTCATTTCCATCACGCCCATGCCGGTACCTCGCCAGTCCGCGATCTCGGCGCCGGCTTTGTTTAAAACCGCCACTGGGATCGTCGCCGGCCCCGCTGAAAAATTAAAAGGTCGGGTCATGGGCGGCGCTTACGCGGTTGGGGTATCGCCGTCAGCATCAGGTGATTGCGCAGCATCCTCGTCGATGGCGTCAACCTGTTCGGCATCCCGATCGGCGATGCGTTGCATGCCAATCAGCTTGCTGCCTTCATCCAAGCCGATCAGCGTGACGCCTTGTGTTGCACGGCCCATCTCGCGGATCTCCGAGACGCGTGTGCGAACCAGAACACCGGTGTCCGTAATCAGCATGATCTCGTCATCTGCATGCACCAACGCGGCAGCAACAACCTTGCCATTGCGCCCGCTCTGCTGGATGGCAATCATGCCCTTCGTGCCACGGCCGTGGCGTGTGTACTCCTCAATCGGGGTCCGCTTGCCGTAGCCATTTTCGGTGGCTGTTAAGACGCTGGTGGGGTGACCCTCGGCGTCTTCAGGCGGCACGTCAGTCGGGGCGGCCAGCATGGCGATGACGCTTTGCCCATCTTCCAGCATCATGCCGCGCACGCCTCGCGCGTTGCGTCCCATGGAGCGGACGTCGTTCTCATCGAAGCGAACAGCTTTGCCGCCATCAGAGAACAACATCACATCATGTTTCCCTTTTGTCAGTGCCGCACCGATCAGGAAGTCGTTGTCATCGAGATCGACCGCAATGATGCCGGCCTTGCGTGGGTTCGAGAATTCCGTCAGGGCCGTTTTCTTAACGGTGCCCATGCGAGTTGCCATGAACACAAAGTGGTTCTCTGGGAAGGTGCGGTTGTCGCCTGTGAGTGGCAACACCACATTGATTTTTTCGCCTTCTTGCAGCGGGAACATGTTGACGATTGGGCGGCCACGTGAGTTCCGCGAACCCGATGGCACCTCCCAAACCTTGAGCCAATAAACACGACCCCGGTTAGAGAAGCAAAGGATGTAATCGTGCGTGTTGGCGATGAAGAGCTGGTCAATCCAGTCATCTTCTTTGGTCGAAGCGGCCAACTTGCCTCGCCCGCCGCGCTTCTGTGCACGGTATTCGCTCAAGGGCTGGCTCTTGATATAGCCGGTATGTGAAAGCGTCACCACCATGTTTTCCGGTGTGATGAGGTCTTCGGTTGCCAGTTCCTGCGCGTTGTATTCGATCTCGCTGCGGCGTTGGCCAACCTTGTTTTGACCAAACTCCAGCTTGATGGCCGTTAACTCTTCACCAACGATCACTGCGACTCGCTCGGGGCGAGCCAAGATGTCGAGGAGGTCGTCGATCTCGGCAATCACGTCCTTGTACTCGTTCACGATCTTGTCTTGCTCAAGGCCGGTCAGGCGTTGCAAGCGCATTTGCAAAATTTCTTGCGCCTGCGTGTCGGACAGACGGTACAAGCCATCCGAACCCATTCCCACTGACTTCAACACGCCATCAGGGCGGTAGTCATCGGCATTGACGGTCGCGCCATCGGCGCGGGTGCGCGTGAGCATTTCTCGAACCAAGCTGCTGTCCCAAGCGCGGCTGAGCAACTCGGCTTTTGCCACGGGGGGTGTCGGTGCGTTCCGAATGATCGCAATGAACTCGTCGATGTTTGCCAACGCAACCGCCAAACCCTCCAGCACATGGCCGCGTTCGCGCGCTTTGCGAAGGGTGAAGACGGTACGCCGTGTCACCACTTCTCGGCGGTGCTGCAAGAAAATCTCAACCAGATCCTTCAAGTTACACAGTTTGGGCTGACCGTTGACCAGCGCCACCATGTTCATGCCGAATGTGTCTTGCAGTTGGGTCTGCTTGTACAGGTTGTTGAGCACAACCTCAGGCACCTCGCCACGCTTCAGCTCGATCACCACGCGCATGCCTGATTTGTCTGACTCGTCTTGGATGTGGCTGATACCGTCGATTTTCTTCTCGGTCACCAGCTCGGCGATGCGCTCCAGCAAGGTCTTTTTGTTGACCTGGTAGGGCAACTCGTCAACGATGATCGACTGGCGTTGGCCTTTGTCAATGTCTTCAAAATGGCATTTCGCGCGCATGATCACGCGACCGCGGCCTGTGCGGTAACCGTCTTTGACGCCCGATATGCCGTGAATAATTCCGGCCGTTGGGAAGTCTGGGGCGCGGATGATTTCCATCAAATCATCGACCGATGACTCGGGGTTATTGAGCAGGTGCAAGCAGGCGTCCACCACCTCGTTGAGGTTGTGGGGTGGGATGTTGGTGGCCATACCCACCGCGATACCCGATGACCCGTTGACCAGTAAGTTGGGCAAGCGCGACGGCAAAACCAACGGCTCGCGTTCGCTGTTGTCGTAGTTGGGGCCGAAATCAACCGTGTCCTTATCTATGTCGGCCAGCATTTCATGGGCGATCTTCGCCAAGCGGATCTCGGTGTATCGCATGGCGGCTGCGTTATCGCCGTCCACCGAACCAAAGTTGCCCTGGCCATCAACCAGCATGTGGCGCAAAGAGAAGTCTTGGGCCATGCGAACAATGGTGTCGTACACCGCGGTATCGCCATGTGGGTGGTATTTACCAATGACATCCCCGACGATACGCGCGGACTTTTTATAGGCGCGGTTCCAGTCGTTGTTCAGCTCGTGCATCGCAAACAGGACGCGCCTGTGAACCGGCTTCAGGCCGTCACGCGCATCGGGCAGTGCGCGTCCGACGATCACGCTCATCGCATAGTCGAGGTAGCTGCGGCGCATTTCCTCCTCAAGGCTAATGGGCAGTGTTTCTTTGGCGAACTGAGTCATGTGGTGCTATCTAAATGGACGATATCCGATACATTTTAAGCCCTTAGACACGGTGTTACCTTTGTTAACGTAAAGAGGGCTGTGGGCTGACCCGCATCCACTTTTGCACGCGTGGGGTTTTTTTTGAGGGTTTGGATAATTAAATAAAAAGTGTTATAAAATTAAACTCCGAGTGCGACAAAAGCAAAATTTGTTTAAAATCGTACCGAAATTCCTGTCGCCTTTCCTAAGAAGAAACCAGTCAACCTCCGCGTCGTCAAAGCCGCTCAATCAAGAGAAATTTTCATGTCAAAGCTCAACAAGCTCGCACTCATCCTCTCAGCAATCACTCTGTCTTCAGCAGCCAGCGCCGGTATCGTCAGTAACTGGGTTGCCGCTGACGGCACCCCATGGCGCGCGGCCTCAGGTGAATGCTGGCGCTCCGGCTTCTGGACACCTGCAACAGCCGCCCCTGGCTGCGATGGTGCCATCGCTCCCGTGGTAGCCAAAATGGAAGAGAAGAAGGCCGAGCCAGCACCAGCACCGGCGCCAGCGCCTAAGATGGAAGAGAAAAAGGCTGAGCCTGCACCCGCGCCAGCCCCCAAGGCTGCCGTTGCACCTGTTGCCGCACCTGCCAAGGTGACGTACGCGGCTGACGCATTTTTTGCCTTTGACAAGGCCGTTGTGCAACCGGCCGGCAAAGCAAAACTCGACGAGTTGGTTGCCCGCATGAAAGCCCTTGACATCGAAGTCGTGGTTGCTGTGGGTCACACCGATGCAACAGGCCCCGCGTCATACAACCAGCGCTTGTCCGTGCGCCGTGCCGAAGCTGTCAAGGCTTACATGGTCTCAAAAGGCGTTGACGCTGACCGCATCTTTACCGAAGGCAAGGGCGAAGGTAGCCCCATCGCTGACAACGGCAGCCGCTCAGGTCGCGCCAAGAACCGTCGCGTAGAAGTTGAAGTGGTTGGTACCGCTAAGTAATTAGCCTCCCGCCAAAATAACCGCGCTTCGGCGCGGTTTTTTTATGCGCGCGAGATTGCCAGAGGACATTGGCGATAATCTGGGATGCCAAAGAACCCACACCCTGACGCCAAAATGCCGAACTTATCCAACGCAGATCCCGCCGAGCTTGCCAAGTTTTCAGATCTTGCCCATCGCTGGTGGGACAAAAACAGCGAGTTCAAACCGCTGCACGAAATCAACCCATTGCGCTTGGACTGGATGAAAGCGCAGACCGCCTTTGATGGGAAGCGCGTGCTTGACGTCGGTTGTGGCGGCGGCATTCTGAGCGATGCCATGGCGCGATCAGGTGCAGACGTTTTAGGTATTGACCTTGCCACGAAAGCCCTCAGCGTCGCTAAGCTACACGCGCTTGAGGCCGAGACGCCCAACATCAATTACCGCGAAACCAGCGTCGAAGACTTAGCCGCCGAGCAGCCGGAGAGCTTCGATGTCGTGACCTGCATGGAAATGATGGAGCACGTGCCTGACCCCGCAGCCATCGTGGCGGCTTGCGCCAAGTTG
>ENA-ORCY01000485-ORCY01000485.1-marine-metagenome-genome-assembly--contig:-NODE-485-length-23768-cov-2.916719_pt1 | contig 23768 bp, 22 predicted proteins | sample MGYA00248634_ERZ508507 | MGnify/ENA primary metagenome ERZ508507 (study PRJEB26178, sample SAMN06266269) | marine metagenome | isolation source: Columbia River Estuary | place: USA:Columbia River Estuary... | reverse complement strand
CGATCGGATGCGACGGATGAACAAATAGACGCAGCAGTTGCGGCAATTGGTGCCACCGAACATTTCGCCACGTTGCCGGACGGGCTGGATACAGAAGTGCGCGAACGAGGCAGTCGGCTTTCGGCGGGCGAGCGTCAACTTGTTGCACTTGCGCGAGCCGCACTTGTCGACCCTCGTGTCCTGGTGCTGGATGAAGCAACATCGAACCTAGACCCGGGCACCGAAGCCGAAGTAGAGCAAGCCTTAGAGCGACTGATGTCGGGCAGAACGGTCATCGTTGTAGCGCACCGACTTTCTACTGTGCAGCGTGCAGACCACATTGCAGTTATTGATGCAGCAGGCATTGCCGAATACGGAACACATGAGCAACTAGTAGCCCTTAATGGGCGTTACAACGCTCTTGCAACCGCCTGGCAAAAATCACAAATTGTGAATTAGAGCTGCATTGCCTTGATCTCGAGGAACTCCTCGAAGCCATAGTCGCCATATTCGCGACCAACACCAGATTGCTTGTATCCACCGAATGGAGCATTGGGGTTAAACGCCCCGCCGTTCACTTCAACCTGGCCAGTGCGCATCCTGCGCGCAATAGCAATTGCCTTGTCCTTATCGGCAGACCACACGCCGCCGGCCAAGCCGTACACCGTGTCGTTAGCAATTCGCACTGCGTCTTCTTCGTCGTTGTAAGGAATGACGCTGAGTACTGGGCCAAAGATTTCTTCTTGGGCAATGGTCATCGAAGTGGTGACGTTGGAGAAGATTGTTGGCTTGACGTAGTAGCCCTTCGAGACTCCCTCGGGAACCCCAACGCCACCAACCAGCAACTTCGCTCCTTCATCAATTCCCTTTTGAATGAAGCCATTCACGCGGTCGCGTTGAGCGGCAGACGCAAGAGGGCCCAGGTGGGTCGTCTTTTCGAACGGATCTCCAACAACGAGTGCGTTGCCGGTTGCGGTGAGGATTGCTTCGGCCTCTTCCAGCCGAGCCTTCGGCACCAGCATGCGAGTGAGTGCGGAGCATGTTTGACCGCTGTTGAGGAATGCTTTTCCAACACCCGACGAAACGGCTTTAGCAAATGTCTCTGTATCGAGATCCGCGCAAATAATGTTTGCCGACTTGCCACCCAACTCAAGCGCAACTTTCTTTACCGACTCGGCAGAAACCTGAGTAACGCGACGTCCTGCACGAGTAGAGCCAGTGAACGACATCATGTCGATGTTTGCGCTTGCCGACATTGCCTCACCAACAACTGGGCCAGTTCCCGTAATCATGTTGAACACACCGGCTGGCAAACCAACCTCATGGATCACTTCGGCGAGCATGAACGCGTCGATCGGAGCAACTTCGCTTGGCTTCAAGACAACGGTGCAACCTGCCGCCATAGCGAACGCTACTTTTGCTGCAATTTGGTGCAACGGATAGTTCCACGGAGTGATGCAACCAACAACACCGATCGGCTCGCGCACGACAAGCGACGAACCAAGTTCGTGTGAATACTCGAAATTTTCGGCAACGATTGCGGCCTGCTTGAACGAATTAATCGGCAAACCAACTTGAATCATCTGACTAAGAAACTTCGTCATGCCTGTCTCGCGCGAAATTGCAGTTGCGAGTTCGTCCATGCGGGCGGCGATGCCGTCGCCGATGCGGTTCATATATTTGGCACGCTCTTGCACGTCGAGTGCGGCCCAACCAATGAAAGCGGCACGAGCGGCATTGGCTGCAGCATCAACATCGGCTGCGTTACATGACGGAATCGTCGCCATGACTTGCTCGTTTGTCGAGTCGAAAACTTCGATTGCTTTGTCTTTGCCTTGTGGTGTAACCCATTTGCCGTTGATGTAAATTTTCTCGTAATTTTGCATGATCGCGTGCTCCTTTTTTGCTATCGCTCAGGCTAGTGGGGCTAGTTTTGCCATATGCAAGTGGAGCGCTTAACCCCAGCGATCGGCGGTCTTGTTTCAGGGATCAACCTCTGCGAGCCAATTACCCCCGCGCAACGCGATGAAATTCTCGCTTCGCTGGTCAAGCACCATGTGCTGTTTTTTAAAGATCAGCCGTTGACGCCGCGCCAACATCGCGACCTTGCGGCGAACTTCGGGGCTTTGCACGTGCACCCGATTTATCCGCATATATCTGATGTTGAAGAAATAATTATTCTCGACACGAATGTTGATAATCCGCCAGATAACGATTCGTGGCACACCGATGTGCCGTTTATCGAGTGTCCGCCGATGGGATGTTTGCTTTCGGCGCGCGAGTTGCCGCCGACGGGCGGCGACACGATGTGGGCGAGTTGCAGCGCTGCTTATGATGCTCTCGACGACGAATATAAATTGTTGATCGAAAATTTGACCGCAGAACACGATATTGCTAAGGCGTTTCCTGAGTCGCACTATGGCAAATCACCTGAGGCGCTCGAACAACTTGCTGCGGCGCGCAAGAAGAATCCGCCGATGAGACACCCGGTTGTGCGCACGCACCCAGTCAGCGGCAAGCGTGGCATTTATGTGAATCAATCTTTTACAACGCGGATTATTGAGCTTGAGCCAAAAAAGGGCGCCGAAGTTTTAAGTTTTTTGACTACGCATGTTGCGCGACCTGAGTTTGTTGTGCGTTGGAAGTGGAAGCAGTATGACTTGGCGTTTTGGGACAACCGGTTGACGCAACATTTTGCAAATGCTGATTATTTGCCGCATCGACGTGTGATGCACCGGGCGACAATTCTCGGCGACAAACCGTTTCGCTAATTCACCCCGCGATTATTGCGTCGGTTCGACTTCTTCTATCTCTTCAATTTCGACGATCACTGCGTCTTTCGCTCGCTCGCGATGTTCGGCTAACTCTTCTGGTGTCAACTCACGCCACTTGGTTGGGTCAAAGTTTTCAAATATTTCGAGATATTCGGCGTCGGTTAACTGTTTTTTGTTTTTCTGATTTGTCATTTTTTTACCGTAGGTTTTTTGGGTTGAGTTTCATTGCGTGAAAAATTCGCAAGTGCTCGGTTGACATCGCACAACCGACTTCGATCAGATTGCCGTTGCGATCAGGGCCAATAACCAGCAAACCGTCTTCGACCTCGCTTGACTGAATTGGATTTCGGTATGCATGGAGCATGTCTTCGGTCGCAATCCCATGTTTTCGGGCACTCGCAAGGATTACTACTTTCACTATAGCGACTTGAGTTGCTTGGAGATTTCAAAATTATCGTGCTCAGCCATGCAGGCTGATGTGTGCGGAGATTATTCACGCGGGCAAACGCATTTAATAGATGGTGGCCCGGGCTTTCGCTCAACGCCAGTTATTCGGTGGGGTTTTTGTCGGCCCACTTTTTATAGAACTTGCGAAATGTTTTAAGTTCGCGCATGTATGCGTCGCGATGTTTGCCGAAGTCTGGATCGAGCGAAAGCAACGACAACAATTCGTCACCTTTTTCGATGAGTGTGCGACCGCTAGTAATTAACCACTCGGAGATGTTGCCGTGCGCCACGCCCTCGTCGAGTTCGATCTCGGCCATGTCTCGCCGATGTTGATTGATCTCGCGCTCGAGCGCAGCAATCTCGCCCTGCAACGTGCGCGGTTTATTCAATGCCATCTCCCGAGAGTACTTGTGGGGTGGGGCGCAATTGGCGTCTCTCAAGTAGCGTGTGACTGGCTATGGCGCGCGAAAAGATTTACACCCGAGCAGGCGACGACGGCACAACGGGTTTGTTCTATGGCGGGCGAGTCGGCAAAGACTCGGCATTACCGCGGGCGTATGGCGCAGTTGATGAAGCGCAAGCAATCCTTGGATTAGCGCGCGCCGAGTCAGGCAAAGGCACCGAACTTGACGAACTTCTCGTGCACATCATGCGCGACTTGTGGGTGTTGATGGCCGAACTCGCGACGTTGCCAGAGAATCGCCACAAACTTGTAGACGGCAAGTCTCGCGTGACCGCAGAAATGGTGACGCGACTCGAAAACATGATCGACTCGCTTGACGAAAAATTTACGCCGCCAACAGAATTCGTTGTACCGGGCGAAAACAAAATCGCGGCGTTGCTAGACGTGGGTCGCACAGTTGCGCGTCGCGCCGAGCGTCATTCGCTGGCGGCCGCACCTGCGCCATCGCAAGCCTGCCCATATTTAAATCGACTATCTGACTTGTTGTGGACAATCGCCAGATGGCAAGAAGGCAAATCGTTGCCGGCAAAAAGTGTCGACTGACGTTGAAATTAATTATTTAAAAGGAGAACAAAATGAAAATTAATCAGATCACATTTAAAGTCGCAAAACTTGACGACCCGACAGCCAAAGCAATTGGTATCGCAGTTTCAACCGACGGTGCGGTCGCCAAAGAACTTGGCATGTCACGTGACCAACTAACGGCGCTCGGCTTTGACGGCAAGGTTGGCCAAACACTTTTGTTGCCGACCAGCAAAACAAAATTAACGATTGCTGTAGGCATCGGCGAAGCAGCAAAAGCAAATGCGGATGTGCTGCGCAACGTTGCGGCTGCTCTTGCCCGCGCGAGCGCGAAAGTTTCGAGTTTGTCGACATCGCTTGCAACCGCAGGTCGCGGTGACCGCACAGCGATTGCTCAAGCAGTGACTGAAGGTTTGATTTTGGCGACACATCGTTATGACGCACTCAAGAGCGACAAGAAAGCGACTTCAAAGTTAACTTCGGTGACGCTTGTTGCGCCAGGAGCGGTGACGACGGCAGTAACTAACGGCGCAAAGCGTGGCGAGACGATTGCCGACGCTGTTTGTTTGGCGCGCGACTTGGCAAATATGCCACCAGCACACTTGACCGCCAAGATGTTTGCCGAGCGTGCGCAAAAAGTTGGCGCTGAAGCTGGCGTAAAAGTAGAAGTGTTCAACAAAGATCAACTGTTGGCGATGGGTTGCGGCGGAATCATCGGCGTGAACCGTGGCAGTGTGAACCCGCCACGCATGGTGAAGATTTCGTATCGTCCGAGCGGCGCGCGCAGTGCAGCGAAGAAATCAGCGAAGAAGTCGGCAACAAAAACAAAACTGCCGCACTTAATTTTGGTGGGCAAAGGCGTGATGTATGACTCGGGTGGCATCAGTTTGAAGCCGTCGAATTCTGATCACGCGATGATGAAAGCCGACATGACTGGCGCCGCTGCAGTTTTGGCGACGATGGGCACGCTTAAAGCGCTTGGCTGCAAGAGTCAAGTGACTGCATACATGATGTGCACCGACAACTTGCCATCAGGAAGCGCAATGGCGATGGGCGATGTGTTGACGATGCGCAACGGCAAGACAGTTGAGATTCACAACACCGATGCTGAAGGTCGATTGGTTTTGGCTGACGGTTTGTCGTTGGCTGTTGAACAAAAACCAGACGCGATCGTAGACATTGCGACTTTGACCGGTGCGTGTGCACGCGCTCTCGGAGCACAGATGTCTGGCGTGTTAGGTAACGATCAACGATTCGTAAATCAAGTTGTGGCTGCTGCAGCGGCGACTGATGAGCAAACTTGGCAATTGCCACTTGAGCGAAAGTATCGCCCGGCGATCGACTCGTACATCGCCGACATGAAAAATGTCGGTGGAGAAGCGGGAGCGATTACAGCCGCACTGTTCTTAGATGAGTTCACTTCGGGCTTGCCATGGGCACACATCGACATCGCCGGCCCAATGTGGTCTGACAGTGATGCGGGTTGGTTGCAACGCGGCGCGACTGCATATGGCACGCGTTTGCTGATCAACCTTTCAGAAAACTTTAAGCGCCGCTAAAAACTCGCGCGAGCGCGGGTACAAAATTTTTAGCGAGAAACTACGGGGCGACGCTGGTCGTTGCAGCCGGCACGGTAGTTGGCACAGTAGTTGGCACGGTTGTTTCAGGAACGGTTGTCGGCGTCGTGGCGACAATGTGGCGATCGAAAAGTTCTCGTGCAAGTCGTGCATGCAGTTTGGCGCGAGCCTGATAGCCCGCGGGGGTGAGATGTACTTTGTCCCACGCCATCCACTTTGAACGCTTGGCAATTGATGAATACCAATCTTCAAGAACCAAATTTGGATACTCGGGTGCGAGTCGCACCAAAACCTGATTGAACACGATGCTTCGCTTGGCGATTGCCGGTGTGTCGCGACGGTTCACCGTCAGCCAAGTGACTGGCACGTTGCCGATCGTCGTCATCAAGTCGCGAATGATCAATTCGTAAACCTCTTCTTTGGTTTCAATTGCGACGTCGTTGCTGCCGAGCGCAACGATGACCGCATCGGCTTTGAGCCCACCGTCGCTGAGTTTCTTGAAAGTCTTTACGCCCGAAAATTTGGTCGATGCATTCGGCGTTGGAAAGGCGACGCGTCGTGAATATTGGCCGTCGATCACGATGGTTTGCCATTGTTCGTCGGCGGCGATGAGTTTTTGTGACTTGGCGAAATATTCGGTGCCCCAGGTGATGCTGTCGCCGAGAATCAGAAGCGACGGACCAGAATTCGGCGTGAACGGTGTGGAGATACCCGCACCAATTGTGAGCGCCGAGATGACGGCAACGGTCAGAGCACGAACTAGCGACTTATTTTTCATGAATGCGAAACACGACCGATGGACCACTGAGTTTCAGTGTCTCGTGCTTTCGCAATACACAGGCTTGGCCTTGGCGTAAAACGCCTGATTGCCCTTGAACACATAAATATAGTTCTATCTCGCTTTGGGCTGTAAGCGACATGTAATCATTCACAGTGATTCGTTGCACGGTAAATGGAGCCGAATCAATTTGATAATTCACTTCGTCGCCACTTGGGCTTGACGGCGAAACCATCAGTGCGGCGCGAGATTCAAAACTTGCGGTTGCGAAAAATTCATTGAGGTCAATATGTTTTTGCGTGAACGCGGCGCGCATCACATTGTCGCTACTTGACATGACTTCAACTGCAACGCCGCCAAGATACGAATGCACGTTGCCCGGATCGAGATAGACAGCATCACCTGGTTTGAGCACGACATAATTCATCAACAAAGCAACTAGAAGCCCACCCGAATTTGGATAGAGCTCGGCGACCTTGCGCAGATGTTGCGGCAAGTTTGGTGGTGTTTTATGCGCTTTTTCTTCGAGCGCCCAACGCACAGTTTTTTCGATGCCAGTGAGTTTGAGATGGCGTGCAAGTTCGAGCCAACCGTTTTGTTCGGCGCGAGCGAGAGATTCGTTTACGGGTGCGAATCCACAAAGCATTTCGAAGTCACTGAGTGCACAAAGCAACTCTGGTTTTGAAGTTTTATCGCGATAGACGCGATTGAAAGCAGTGCGATCGATGCCCAGAGAATTTTCGCGTTCGAAACCGGCGAGCGCCTGCGCCGAAGTTGGATGCGTTTGAATTGAAAGTGGTTTAGCGACACCGATCAACTTGACGAGAAATGAAAGTTCGCCGACAACATCTTTGAGTGCGACTTTGCCTTGACCGGTTTGTAATGTCGCTTGACCGTCTGGGTGTGTGCCGAACCAAAGTTCGGCCCACGGTTTTGCATCGCGTGGTGCGCCGATGAAATCGGGCAAGGCTGTGAAGTCGCCCCAGTCGTAGTTTTTAATTGCTGGAGAGAGGATTGCTGTCATTACCTAATCTGCTGGCATTGCGACGATGTGTTTGGCTGCATCTTTCAGTGCGATTTCATTTGAAGTGCCGGCGCGACGATTGCGAACTTCGACAACGCCGGTTGCAACACCACGACCTGCGATAACGATGCGCGGTATGCCGATGAGTTCGGCGTCTTTGAAACGCACGCCAGGTGAAACACCTTTGCGATCATCCAAAATAACTGTCAAGTGTTGGTCGTGAAGTTCGGCGGCGAGTTTTTCGCCGGCATCGGCAGTTTCGTCACCTGGTTTGCCGGCAATCACGATGTGCACATCAGCAGGAGCGACAGCAGTTGGCCACTTCAAACCGATTTCGTCGTGATTTGCTTCGGCGATTGCGGCTACTGCGCGAGAAACGCCAATGCCGTAAGAACCCATAGTTACGACTTGTGACTTGCCGTTTTGATCAAGCACTGTGAGACCGAGCGACTGTGCATATTTTCGACCGAGTTGAAACACATGACCGATTTCGATGCCACGACGGATGTGAAGTTTCGAACCACACTTCGGACACGCATCGCCATCGCGAACGTCGGCGGCATCGACGACCCCGTCGGCGGTGAAATCTCGACCGTGCACGAGATTTGCGACGTGGCGACCCGGCGCGTTGGCGCCGGTGATCCATGCACTGCCAATGGCGATGCTGCGATCAAGAAGATAACGAATCGAGCTGGAATTTTTTTCGCCGAGAGATTGCGGCCCGATGTAACCCTTGATGAGATTTTTATTTTTGGCGAAGTCTTCTTCGGTGAAGTCGACAATTTCAGCGGGCGCGACTTGTGCTTCAAGACGTTTGAGGTCGACATCGCGATCGCCGGGCACGCCAACTGCGAGCGGTTCGATGCGACCATCGGGGTAACTCAAGTTGACGATGACGTTTTTTAGTGTGTCACCTGCGTGCCAAGCACGATCGTTGCGTTTGAGATCTTGTCGCGAATTGAAGAGATCGACGAGCGTGGCGATTGTCGGTGTTGCTGGTGTGTCGTGAACGACCGCTGCCGAGATATTTGCGAAATCAATTTTTGTTGGCTCGCCGACGCGAACTGCTTCGGTGTTGGCTGCGTAGTCGCATTTTGTGCAACTGACGAAAGTGTCTTCGCCTGACTCGCACGGAAACAAGAACTCTTCAGATGCAGAGCCACCCATTGCGCCAGACATCGCCGAGACGACGGCGAACGGTAAACCGAGTCGCTCGAACGTGCGCAAGTATGCCGACCGATGTGCGTCGTAGCTGCGTTGCAGACCTTCGTCGTCGATGTCGAAACTGTAAGAGTCTTTCATCAAGAATTCGCGACCGCGCAACAAACCTGCACGTGGGCGAGCCTCGTCGCGAAACTTGGTTTGAATTTGATAAAGCCACAACGGCAGATCTTTGTAACTGCTGTAGAGATCTTTCACTAATAGCGTGAACATTTCTTCGTGAGTTGGGCCGAGCAAATAGTCGACGCCGCGACGATCTTGAAGACGAAACAAATTCGGACCGTAGTCTGTCCATCGACCTGTGACTTCGTAAGGTTCGCGCGGCAACATTGCGGGGAAGTGCACTTCTTGTGCGCCGATCGCATCCATTTCTTCGCGGATGATTGTTTCGACGCGATTTAGTGTGCGCAAACCAAGAGGTAACCACGTGTAACCACCTGGTGCGGCGCGTCGTATGTATCCCGCACGAACTAAAAGCCGATGACTTGGCACTTCGGCATCAACTGGATCGTCGCGTAATGTCCGTAAAAACATTGACGACATACGCAAAATCACAGGGTCTTACCTCTCGTGCGCATGGGATAGCGCCTCACGAAAACTTTACTAAAGCCTCTATACTTGAGATGACCTTTAAAGTTCTAAGAACCGGAGGCGTGGGTTTAGGCCCACGCCTTTTGTTCTCTATCGGGTCGTGTTTTGGTTGGTCAAAATAGGCATTTGGTAGCGATTTATAGAGAAAGGAGAGACAACTGATGGCTGAGAATGTACGGACAAGCGCCGGAGAGAGCGCGGTAGTTACGCGTATCGGCGAACTAGTTACGCCAATCGTCAGCGATCTCGGCCTTGATCTCTACGACCTCGAATTTGTGAGCGGCGTTGTGCGCGTTGTGGTCGATTCAAAAACGGGCCTGGTCGGCGAAAACGGTCAGCCTGCTGGTGTTGATCTTGAGAAAATTGGTTTGCTGACTCGACTTGTCTCGCGCGAGTTTGATCATTCAGAGCCGGTGCCAGGTCGCTACACACTTGAAGTGACGAGCCCGGGTCTTGAGCGCAACTTGCGTTTGCCGCGACATTACATGCGCGAGCTAAACAAAGTTGTGAGCGTGCGATTGACGGCGCCACATGAGACGACAGGTGAGCGACGAGTGCAAGGTGTGCTTGTGGCTGCAGACGAGCGCGAGATCACCGTGCGCACTTCAGACGGTGTTGAAGTGAAAGTGAATTACGTGGCGATTGATCGCGCACGAACAGTTTTTGAGTGGAAGACAACTTCGAAAGAAGAAGCACGTCACTCGAAGAAAAAAGTCGCTAATACAACGGAGGCCAAAGCATCATGAGCAACATGGACATGTCAGAAGCGCTGCGCATGCTCGCAGCAGACCGAGGACTAACAATCGACGCACTCTTGCAAGTGCTCGTCGAAGCACTTGCGACGGCATACAAGAAGCGTCCGAATGCGGCCGACGAGGTAATCGTTGGCGTCAACCCAGACAACATGGACATCACATTTACGGCATACGACGTAGATGATGACGGCAACTGGATCAACGAGCGCGACGACACGCCGAAAAAAGATGAGTTGGGTCGAATTGCTGCGGTGACTTTCCGTCAAGTGATGGGCCAGCGAATTCGCGAAGTAGAACGCGAGCGAAAGTTCGAAGAGTACGCAAACCGCGAAGGCGACATCGTCTCTGGAGCCGTGCAAAAGACAGATACGCGCTACACATTGCTCGACCTGGGTCGTGTTGAAGCGTTGTTGCCACAAGCCGAACAAGTTCTTGGCGAAACTCGCGAGCCGAACGCTCGTTTGAAGGCATACATCGTTGAAGTGCGTCGAACACCAAAGGGCCCACAAATTGTTGTGAGTCGCACGCACCCTGGTTTGATCATGCGCTTGTTCGAAATGGAAGTGCCTGAGATTGCAGACCGCATTGTTGAGATCAAATCATGCGCTCGTGAACCGGGACAACGCACAAAGATCGCAGTTTGGTCGAACGACAAAGCAATTGACCCGGTTGGTGCATGTGTAGGTGCACGTGGCGGACGAGTGCGCATGGTCGTGAACGAACTTCGTGGTGAAAAAGTAGACATCATTCCGTTCAGCGAAGACAAGCGCGACTTCATTGCTAAGGCGATGTCACCAGCGAAAGTTACTGAAGTGCGATTGAGCGCAGACGAAACACAAGCCGACGTAATCGTGCCCGACTTTCAATTGTCATTGGCAATTGGCAAGATGGGCGTGAACGCAACACTTGCTGCTCGTCTTACAGGTGTGCGCATCGACATTAAGAGCGAGTCTGAAGTTGCAGCAGAAGGCAACGCCGTTGTGCGTCGACCTGCTGCTGTTGCCAGTGGCGACACGATGTATGCCGAAGGCGAATGGAAGACAAATGTTGAGACTGGTGCAATGGAGTGGCACGCTGCCGATGGTTCAATTCTGAGCCAAGAGCAAGTTGCCGCACAAGCAGGCGCCACAACTGAAGAGTCGAAGGGCTAAACACTTTGCCAAAAGCCAAACGTGTTCACGAGATCGCTAAAGAACTCGGAATGACCAACGCTGAGGTCATTGACCTCAGCGCAAAGCTTGGCATTGGCGTAAAAGGCCCGTCGTCGACAGTTATTGACGCACAAGCAGATCGCATTCGTGCGCGCGCCGATCGCGAAGGACTAATTCGCGACGAGCAACCTGCAGAAGTTTCTGACAAACCGGTGAAAAAAGCGGCAGCAAAGAAAGTTGCTGGCGCGAAAAAAGTTGCAGGTGTAAAGAAAACTGCAGCGAAAAAAGTTGCCGGTGCAAAAACTGTCGCTGGCGCAAAAACTGTCGCTGCAAAGAAGCCTGTCAAAGAAGTCGAGACAACGTCTGTTGAGGAGCAAGCTCAAGTTGCGCCGAGTGTGCCTGTGGCGCCGCGCGAGGGTGATGGTGCGGGGAGTCGCGTAGTTTCATCCGCGCAGCCAAACCGACCTGGTGCACCTTCGATGAGTTCACCAACTGCGCCGACTGCGCCAGTGCGACAAATTCAACCGTTGCAACCAGAACCGGTTCGTCCGGTTGCGCAACCTCAGGCACCAGCCGCGCGCACCACGCCGACTGTGACCCCAAGTCAGCCGACGCCAAGTGCAAACCCAAGTCAGCCGGCGCGACCTGCAACACCAGGTGCGCGTCCGATTCCGCCACCGCCGGGTTCGTCGCGTCCGATTCCGCCGCCGCCAGTTGCGCGTCGACCAGAAGGTGGCGTAACTCGTCCGCCGTTTAATAATCGTCCGCCGCAACGCAGCTCTTCGCCATCGACAAATGCACGCACCGGTCGAATTCCTGCATCGCAACTTGGACGTGGTCCGGCAGGTTCGGGCGGTCGCACAACACCAGATCGTGGCGCGCCGGGTCGAGGCCCAGGTGTAGGCGGTCGACCAGGAGCACCAACTGGTGGTCGTGGTACGGCGCTTGGTCGCAGCAGTCCAACAGGTCCGGGCGGTCGTCCGGGTGCAGGTCGTGGACCAGGTGCGGGTCAACGAAGAGGTCCGCGAAAAAAGACTCGTGCACGTCGTCGTCAAGAGTTTGAAGAGCAGTTACCACAAGTACCAACTAGTTACACACCGAGTGCAGCACCAGTGCCTGAGGGCATCGTTGTAATCGAGCGCGGTTGTTCATCACAAGAGTTCGCACCGAAATTGAATCGCACAGCAGCAGATGTCGTGCGATTCTTGCTTGAGCACGGCGAAATGGTGACGGCAACGATGACACTCGTCGACGAACAAATGGAATTGTTCGCGCTTGAAATTGGTGCAGAGATTTTGCTTGTTGACCCAGGTCAACAAGAAGAGCTTGAGTTGCAAGCAATGTTTGATGACTCAGACGATGATGATCCAGAGTTGCAAGCAGTGCGACCACCGATCATCACGATCATGGGTCACGTTGACCACGGCAAAACAACTTTGCTAGACAAAATTCGTAACGCAAATGTTGTTTCGGGCGAGGCTGGTGGCATCACCCAGCACATCGGCGCATATCAAGTCGAAAAAGATGGCAAGCGAATTACATTTATTGACACACCAGGTCACGCGGCTTTCACCAAGATGCGTGCGCGAGGTGCTGGCGTAACAGACATTGTTGTTTTGGTTGTGGCTGCAGACGACGGTGTGATGCCGCAAACAATTGAAGCGATCAATCACGCTCGCGTGGCTGACGTGCCGATTGTTGTGGCGCTCAACAAGATCGACAAGCAAAATGCCGATGTGCAACGAGTGCTCGCAGGTTTGGCTGAGCAGCAACTTACGCCAGAAGCCTGGGGTGGCGACACAATTGTTGTTGAGATGTCAGCCCAAAGCGGTTTAGGTATCGACGACTTGCTTGAACAACTCAATGTCGTTGCCGAAATCGAAGAACTTACAGCCAACCCAACGGGTCGCGCCAAGGGTGTCGTGCTTGAAGCGCAACTTGACGTTGGTCGTGGGCCAGTGGCGACAGTTTTGGTCGATAAAGGAACGCTAAAAGTTGGCGACCCAATCGTTGCAGGTGCAGCATGGGGCAAAGTTCGTGCGCTGATCAATGATCGTGGCGAGCAAGTTAAAGAAGTTGGGCCATCTGCGCCAGTGCAAGTCTTGGGCTTGTCAGCAGTGCCAGGTGCCGGTGAAGAATTTAGATCGGCACCAGATGAGCGCACAGCGCGAACAGTTGCTGGTGCACGCGAGCAGCGATATCGCGCGATGAACCAACGTGGTGACGCCCGTGTTCAGCGTGGTGTGAAACTCGAAGATATTTTCACCCAGATTCAAGCTGGCGAAATCGCAACTTTGAACGTGATCGTCAAAGCCGACGTACACGGTTCGCTTGAAGCCGTCACCGAGAGTCTGCGCAAACTTGAGCGCGATGATGTGCGTGCAGCATTCGTGCATCGCGGAGTGGGCACGATTACTGAGAACGACATCTCGCTGGCAGCAGCGACAAATGCAACTTTGATTGGCTTTAATGTTCGCCCAGATCGAAAGATTCGTGAACTCGCCGAGAAAGAAAACGTAGAGATTCGTACATACGAAATCATTTACAAACTCTTGGAAGACATCGAAAAGGCAATGAAAGGCATGCTCGCGCCAGAATTTGTCGAAGTTGTCACTGGCGAAGCCGAAGTGCGCGAAATCTTCAAGGCGCCAAAGGTTGGCGCGGTTGCAGGATGCTCGGTTGTGTCTGGCGTTATCACTCGTGGTTCGCGAGTGCGCTTCTTGCGCGAAGGAACAATCATTTGGAAGGGCAATATCAATACGTTGCGCCGATTCAAAGACGACGTCAAAGAAGTACGCGAAGGTTTTGAATGCGGCTTGAGTTTGACTGACTTCCAAGACCTGAAGCCAGGCGACACAATTGAAACATACGACCTTAAAGAGGTTGAGCGAGTCTGAATCGCCTAATCTGTCCGAATGGCAGATTTAGAATTTTTCTTTGATCCGGGTTGCCCGTGGGCGTGGGTGACCTCGCGTTGGGCTACTGAAGTTTCAACTCTTCGCAATTACGAAATCTCTTGGAAGTTTGTTTCGCTTCTAGTTATCAACGAAGAGCGTGGCTATGCGGCCAACGATGTTTATCACCCAATGATTCATGGTTTTGGATTAAAGGCTTTGCGCGTCGCAAGCGCGGCTCGCGCGGCGGGCGGAAACGATGCAGTCGCCAAGTTCTACACGGCGCTCGGTACGACGATGCACACACAGAAAAGACGAGATGGTCTCGATACCGATCCACACAAGTATTTGACTTCGGTGTTGAGTGAATATTCGTTGCCAACCCAGTGGGCAAATTCATTTGAGGACGAAACTCACACACCATTAGTACGTTTCGAGACCGAAACGGCGCTCTCACGAACTGGCAAAGATGTTGGCACACCGATTCTGACTTTTAAACCGGGCACACCAAATGAAGGAAGTTTTTTCGGGCCAGTTATATCTAGAATTCCGCGTGGTGAGCAGGCAGTTAAATTGTGGGACGCAGTAGAGATCGTGGCGACAACCCCAGGTGTGGCCGAGTTGAAGCGCTCAATCAGAGGTGCTTTAGACTTTTCATAAAAGAAATCGTCAAAGAATAGGGGTTTTGTGAAAGTTGTTTATTCGCCGTCGCATTTGTTGCATAACCCCGAAGTCGAAATTGAAAGTTCAACTGCGCATTCGCCTTTTGAACACACGGGCCGTGCCGAGAAAATTCGTGAGACTTTGGCTGCCGACAAAGCGTTTGAATTTGTTTCACCAACCGCATGGGGCACAGAGCCGATTACCAAGATTCACAACCCGGGGTTGTTGAAGTTTCTCTCGACTGCTTGGGCCGATTATCAGCGAGATGTAAAACAAGTTCGTGAAGTCGTGCCAGATATGTTTTTTAAATCAAATCTGCGCCAGAGCATGGGCGACCGTGTTGAGCCAGAATCGGTCAACGGCAAGTTGGGCTGGTGGTGTTTTGAAACAACAACACCATTGACTGTCGGCACCTACGAAGCGGCGCGCGGCGCAGTTGATGTTGCAATGAGTGCCACCAAAATTGTTTTGGACGGAGCAAAAAATAGTTATGGCTTGTGTCGACCACCGGGTCACCACGCGACTACCGACCTTTACGGCGGATATTGCTTTTTCAACAATGCAGCGATCGCGGCCCATCATGTGGCGAGCACAACAGGCACGAAGGTGACCGTGCTTGACGTTGATTATCACCACGGCAATGGCACACAACAAATTTTCTATGAGCGCGATGATGTGCAATTTGTTTCGCTGCATGGTGACCCTGCGCGGGCCTACCCGTATTTCACTGGCTACATAGATGAAGTTGGTTCAGGCAAGGGTCGCGGTTCAACGCTGAATGTTCCACTTGCTGCACGCACAGATGATGATTCGTATATGAAGTCTCTCGAGCGAGCCTGCGAAAGCATCAAGAAGTTTGGGCCGTCAATGATTATCGTTTCGCTTGGTCTTGACACGTTTATTACAGATCCAATTAGCGATTTGGCGTTGACGACCCCGGGATACGACCGATGTGGTGCGCTTGTGGGTGCATTGGGTTTACCTACAGTTGTTTTACAAGAAGGCGGTTATGACGTCAATGCTCTTGGCGTGAACGTGCAATCTTGGCTACACGGCCTGGCCCGTGCGAGTTAACTTCTAACGCTCGCGGAGATACTTTTCGAACTCTGCGGCGATTTCGTCACCGCTCGGAATTGGTCCACCAAAATTAATTTCAGTTGTGCCGTTGGCGATTTGCTCGTCGAAACTTTGCTCAAGCTGGGTCAACATCTGCGAGTGATCATTGTTGCCGGCGATCAATAGATCGAGGCGCTCACGTTGAGATTTAGCTTGATCGCGCATCGAAGAAACATCGAGCGAGATGCCGCCAGTGTCGCAGAGCGCTGAAAGCAACGCGGCTGAAGCAGCAGGGTAAGGCATTGAAGCGACATAGTGCGGCACGCGGGCCCACAAACTGAGCGCCTGAAGTTTGCGGTTGTGCAGTGCATGTTCGACTGCGGCTGCCATGCCAGCAGGTACATCGACCGAACTCTTGAGATAAGGCAAACTTGCGACGAGATCTTTATCTGGCGAAGTACATGAAATATAAACAGCACGCGTGTGTGGAGTTGCAAACGGATACGCACCGATGCCGATCATTCGGCGCACGCCAAATTGCACGCTGATGTCGGCGATTGTTTCGGCGAACAAGTTCCAGTGTGTGTCGGGCTCGGGGCCGGTGAGAAGCAAGATGTCTTTATCGTTGATATCGCGACCAAGTGAGATCTCTGGAGTTGACCAGACGAGTTTTGTGTTGACGCCCTCGCGAAGCTCCATGATTGGGCGACGAGCGCGGAAGTCAACAAACGTGTCGATATCGAAGTCAATAATCTTGACTGCGCTTGTCTCTTTGGTGATCAGTTCGACGGCGTTGGCGGCGGCAGAACTTGTATCTATCCAGCCAGACATCATCACGACCAACAACGGGTCTTTGATCTGCGGCAGTGTGCCAATAATTTTGTATGGCTTGTTCATTGCGTGAGATCAGTTTAGGCGAGAGAGTGCTTCCTCGGCGCTGTTGGCGGCGGCCTCGGTCTGCAACTTAAATGGCTCAAGATCTGAGGCTTGTTTTTCGCCAAGAGCACCGCCTAGATAACGCGCATAAACGCCTTCGACGATGCATGCAAGTTTCCAATATGCAAACGCGCGGTAGAACTCGATATTTGTCACATCGCGACCAGTTGCTTTTGCGTAGCGTGCGATCAAATCATTGCGATTCAAAAATCCTTTGACTGTTGTGTATTGCGACATCCAAGGCGATGCCTGATCGTCGGGGCCAGTCCAATAAACAGTGAGCAAGCCGAGATCAGCGAGCGGATCACCAAGTGTGCAGATTTCCCAATCTAAAACGGCTTGAATTTCACCTTGCGAACTGACGATGCAGTTGTCGAGTCGATAGTCGCCGTGCACGATTGTGGCCGGGCCCTGTTCAGGAATTCGCTTTGCGAGTTCGTCGTGCACGCGATCGACCACGCTGAGTTCGCGAGTTTTTTGCGCGTTCCATTGGCCGTACCAACGCTTTAGTTGGCGCGCGATGTAACCCTCATGACGGCTGAAGTCTTGCAGACCAACTTTGTTGACATCTACGGCGTGAATTTTCGCCAACGTATCGACGAGCGATTCGCTGGCAAGCGTGCGAGTCTGTTGTGTGAGAACTGATTCAGCGATCGGAATGTCACGCACGATGTGGCCGTCGACAAAATCCATAACGTAAAACGGTGCGCCGTTAATTTCTAGATCGTTGCAAAGCCCGCGTGTACGGGGCACGGGAACCCCCGAATTTTGTAGCGCCGAGATCATGCGATGTTCGCGACCCATGTCGTGGGCACTTGCGAGGCCATGGCTAAGCGGCGGGCGTCGCAAGACGTAGTGATTTTGTTTGGCGTCGCGCACCGAGAACGTCAGATTTGAGTGACCGCCAGCGATGAATTCAAACTTAAATGGACCTGTCGCACCGCTGACGTTTTCTTCGAGCCATTTTGTAACTTTTGGCGAATCGATTCCGGCGCTGACTGTGTCGCTCATCACCATGCAACCTACTTAATTTGTGTGACTGTTTGCCAGTTGCAAGAGATCGCTGGCTTTCGGCTCGTGTTGCATGCCGAGTAATATCTCGGCATGGCAATTGACGTACAAGACGCGACCTTTCAAAAAGAGGTGATTGAAAAGTCGATGATTACGCCGGTGATTATTGACCTGTGGGCTCAGTGGTGCGGACCGTGCAAAACACTTGGACCAATTCTCGAAAAATTGACTGACGCGACAAACGGCAAAGTGATTTTGGCAAAAGTTGACGTAGACAGTTGCCCGCAGATCGCCCAGGCGTTTCAAGTTCAGTCAATACCTGCGGTTTATGCGATGAAAGACGGCAAGATCGTTGACGGTTTTGTCGGCGCACAATCAGAACACGTTGTTGAACAGTTCATCAAAAATTTATTGCCAGAACCGGTTGTTGTTGACGTCAAAGCACTTTTGGCCAAAGGTGACGAAGAGAGTCTGCGCGCAGCATTGGCTGCCGAGCCGACAAACGAAGCAGTCGTTGTTGCTCTTGCTGATTTGTTGATCGCACGCAAAGACTGTTCGGCTGCGCTCGAGTTGCTCAAGACCGTGCCTGAGACAGAACGCGTGCGAACTTCGGTGGCAGCCGCTCGTGCAGCTTTCGTGCCCAAAGATGACTTTGATAAACAGCTGACTGATTTGTTGGTGCGTGTCAAGACAGATGAAGACGCCAAGCGCGAATTTCTAGAGTTGCTAGACAAGATGGGACCAAACGACCCGCGCACTGGCGACTATCGCAAAAAGTTGACCACCAAGCTGTTTTAACGGTTAAAAGTCTTTGCCTCTCTGTGAGGCTGTTGCCCACATTGGGCGATGAAAACTTTTCAAAAAATTACTGCAAGTTTGTTTGCGCGTGTCAAATGGTTTGGTGTTTCACGACTAGTTGGTTCTGTAGTCAGTGTTGTTTTAGTTGCAGGTGCAGGGTGGTGGTTGGTGCAGGTGCCACCGCCACCGCCAGAAGCGGCTTTGGAGTTTGCACCAAGTTTGACGAGCGTGCCAGTCGTGCCGAAAAGTGTCGCAGTCGGCGATGCTTTGCCAGATGCGAATGTAATCGTGCCGCAATTTCTGACAGTGCATGTGGCAGGTGCAGTCAAGTCGCCCGGCGTTTATCGCTTGCGGCAAGGTGCCCGAGTTAACGACGGTGTGGATGCTGCGGGCGGCGCGACAACGAGTGCAGATTTAGATTCAGTCAATCTGGCGACACTTGTTACCGAAGGCGAACAAATTTATATTCCAAAGCGGGGTGAGAAACCGCGCACGATCACGAGTCGACCTCAGTTGAGTGTTGGTGATGCAGCTTCTAATCGAGTGACGGGTGGCGGTGAGGTTGCGACACGAGTAATCAATATCAATCTGGCATCGGCGACTGAACTCGAACAGTTGCCTGGTGTTGGCCCAGCGACGGCGAAAGCGATCGTTGCCTATCGCGAAAAATATGGTGCGTTCAACACGGTTGAAGACTTGTTGAAGGTGCGAGGTATTGGGCCCGCGAAACTAAGCGAGATTTTGCCGCGTGCCAGTGTGCGTTAGTTGAAGTTAGAGAACGCCGAGCATTAGTGCAGCGAGCGCGAGCGAAAACAACGACCCCAAAATGAGACCAATTGCCAATGGTTGAAATTCTTTTCGCCACTCTGGCCAACTTGCGATAACTGCGCGAACAGCGCGAAGGCCTGCGTAGTGACCAATTATCCACCACAAAGCGACACTCGAAACGAAACTCAGCGCGTAGCGCACGAAGCCACCGGCAGCGGGCACACCGAACAACGGCATTGTCGGTAAGGCGATGAAAGTGAAGATGAAACCGAGAACTCCGGTGAGCGAGCCGGGCAAAAGCAAAAGAACGAGACCAAAGAATAAAAGTGAAAGTGCGAGCGCGACCGAGATGATGCCACCTCGTTGGCGCACTGCGTTGCGATGGGCGACGATGCCGTCGGGCACGACGCGATGTTCACGCGAACGTCGTGTGCGAGAAGCGCTGGCCATGCCTCAAGCGTACGATGTGCGACGTGTCGCACGGGTGAACTGGTTTGTATGACGCCGACCAGCGATGTAAATCGTGGAGATTGGCTGACTGCGCTCGCAGCGTTCGCATTTGTGCTCGTGACCCGTGCCAACGGTGAGTTTCTGGCGCTGGTCGTAATATTCGTCGCAGCAATTATTTTCATTTTCGCGATGCGAAAAATGCAGGTACGCCAAGGCGTGGTGCTGTTGATTCTTGTCGTGTTGATCTTCGGTGCTGCAAATTCGTGGCGAGCGCGCCAAGAACTGCGAGATGTCACAACTGGTTCGTATGCAGGTATCGCCAAAGTGATGAGCGACTCACGCAACGTTGGCTATGCGACTCGAATAGTTTTAGAAATAGAACAAGAAAGATTCGTTGTTTATGCATATGGTTCGCCTGCTTGGCGTTTGGCTGGCGCGCGAGTGGGCGAGCAGGTTTTTGTGCGCGGATACCGCGAAGAATTCGAACCAGGCAAAGAATCGCGTTGGATTTCGCAACATGTGAAGGGTCGATTTCAAGTCGCATCTGTTGCCGAGCAAAGATTTGCCGCATCACCACTTTTGCGCAGTGCTCAAAGGGTGCGCGATTTAGTCAGCACGTCTGCCAGCAGTTTCAATTTTGACGAGCGAAATCTTTTTACTGGGCTAGTTATTGGCGACGACTCGAAACAATCAGAAGAAATGATCAGCGCTTTTCGCAAATCAGGTTTGGCTCACCTAGTTGCCGTCTCGGGGCAGAATGTGGCGTTTGTGTTGGCTGGTTTGTCGCCACTGCTGCGAAGACTGAATCGTCGCTGGCGTACGTTGATGACGATTTTGATTTTGGTTTGGTTTGTTGTGATTACACGAATTGAGCCGAGTGTTGTGCGGGCTGCGTTGATGGCGGGTGCGGCGTATCTCTCAGTGGCGATGGGTCGGCCGACGCGAACCCTACGGTTGGTCGCGCTGACAGTTTTTGCGGCGATCGCAGTTGATCCACTTTTGGCGTGGTCGGTGGGTTATTTCATTTCGGTCGGAGCAACACTTGGTCTTTGTCTTGGCGCTGAAAAGTTAGAAAAGATAATTCGGGGACCGCAGTGGCTGGCGAGGTTGTTGAGTGCAACTTTGTCGGCGCAGTTTGGTGTGATTCCTGTTGTGATTTTTGTTTTTGGTGTTCCATCTGTGTTTGGAATTGTCGCCAATGTTTTAGCGGTACCGATTGCAGGTCTTGTGATGCTGATCGGTTTGCCGTTGGGGCTGTTTGCGGGGGTGATCGAGAATTTGGGACGTTCAGAATTTGCGACGGTGTTGATGTGGCCAGTTCAAGTTGGGGTGCGGTGGGTGTGGTGGGTCGCTGAAATTTTTGCCCGGCTGAATGTGAGCCCAGTTTTCAATTTGGGCTTGTGGATTGCTGTTTTAGTCGTGCTCTTGGCACTGCGACACCGAAGTGCGAGAGTGTAGGGGTGACGATTCATCTGATAACTGGTTCTGACCCGCGTTTGGTCTCAGACAAGGTGAGCGAGATCACCCGCGAATTGATTAAGTCAATGTCGACCGAAGAAAGTCGAAGCACGATTTTAGAAACACACGACGCAGGCGCAGCGAGTTCGCAGGAGCGTGAAGATGCGATTCGCAAAGCGGTTGCTTCTGCTGAGACGATGTCGCTTTTTGGCGAAGAGCGAGTAGTTGTCATTCGTGAAATTTCAGAAGCGACTGTGGCTGAACTTTCGAGTTTGGTGAGCTATCTCGAACAGCCGTCTGACAGCACGCACTTGGTTCTCAGCGCGTCAAAAAAATTAGCCAAATCGGTTTCAGATGCATTAAATCGAGCAGGTGCGACCGTGATGGCCACAACGCCACCTGCTCGCCGTCAAGAACTCGTGACTTGGTTTTTAGAACGCTTTGGCGAATCGGGTTTAACTCTCGAACTGAGTGCGTTGAACATGATCATCGACTGGCTGGGTGAAGATCAAGCACGTTTGCCGGGCTTGATTGATGTTTTGGTTTCGACATACGGCACGTCGCGCAAACTCAAGAGCGAAGATGTTGAAGCTTTTCTCGGTGATGCGGGCAGTGTCAAACCATGGGACTTAACCGATGCAATAGATGAAGGCAATGCACCGCGCGCACTCGAGATGTTGCGCAGAATGATTCGCAGCGGCGAATCTCATCCGTTGCAGATTATGGCGATTTTGAACACGCACTATACAAAGTTGATGCGTTTAGACGGACCCGAAGTGCACACTGCAAATGATGCGCTTGCTTTGATTGGCGGCAAGAGCGAATTTCAAGGCAAGAAATATTTGAGTCAATATCGCCGACTCGGCGGACAAGGAATTAGTCAGGCAGTGCAGTTGTTGGCGCGTGCCGATATCGATTTGCGCGGGGGCAAGGATCTTGGCGAAGAACTAACGATGGAGATTTTGATTGCCCGATTGTGCCGAATGGGCGCAGGGGCGAGAACGAATCGGCCGACTAAGTCGACGAGTACTACTTCGCCGAAGCGGCGTTGATTTTGCGCATCAAGCGGCTCTTGCGACGAGCTGCTTGTTTTGGGTGAATCGTGCGCTTGGCAGCGGCTTTGTCGAGGCGCTTCACTGCGAGGCGAAGGGCTTCTGGACTTTCTGGAGTGCCAGCTGTCTCAAGAGCGTTCTTGACACGTGAGCGCAATTCGCTGCGGACGGCTTTGTTGCGCTCAGTCGCTTTCGCGTTTGTGAGGATGCGCTTTTTTTGAGATTTGATATTTGCCACACCGCAAGGCTAACAGCGGGTGAGGCCTTGCCAAACATAAGCCGTGTAGAATTTAGGCACTTCTCGCACAAGCTTTTAGGGCATGTCTGCGTTAATCGAAGTCTCGGAGAAACGGCGTAATGGATTTATCTCGAATACGAAATTTTTCGATCATTGCGCATATCGACCACGGTAAATCAACCCTCTCCGACCGTATTTTGGAGATGACCAATGCGGTTGACGCGCGCGAAATGCGTGCTCAATACCTTGACAGCATGGACCTCGAGCGCGAGCGCGGCATCACGATCAAAGCGCAGAACGTGCGCGTGTCGTGGAAAGAGCACACGCTGCATTTGATTGATACGCCAGGTCACGTCGACTTCGGTTACGAAGTGAGTCGATCGCTAGCAGCGTGCGAGGGCGTCGTGTTGGTTGTTGACGCAGCACAAGGCATTGAAGCCCAAACTTTGGCCAACTGTTATTTGGCGCTTGAAAATAATCTTGAGATTGTTGCGGCGTTAAACAAAATCGACTTGCCGGCCGCAGACCCAGACCGATATGCAATGGAGATTGAAAAAGTTTTAGGAATTCGTGCCGAAGATATTTTGCGCATCTCGGCAAAAACTGGTGACGGTGTGCCCGATTTGTTGGACGCGATCGTGCAACGCATACCTGCACCAAAGGGTGACCCCGAAGCGCCGCTACAGGCTCTGATTTTTGATAGTCAATACGATCAATATCGCGGCGTGGTTTCATCTGTGCGAGTAATGAATGGCCGGATGCGCAGCAACGAGAAGTTGCGCTTCATGCAAACCAACGCCGTGCACGAAGCAATTGAAGTTGGCGTGCGTCGACCGGTGCCGACACCATTCGATGAGCTGGGGCCCGGTGAAGTGGGTTACTTGATTGCAGGCATAAAAGACGTTGGTGAAGCACGAAGTGGTGAGACGGTCACGCACGAGGCACGACAAGCAACCGAGGCATTAGATGGCTACAGCGATCCGAAACCGATGGTGTTCTGCGGACTCTTCCCGATTGAGGCTGATGATTTTGAAACATTGCGAGAGAGTTTGCAAAAACTAAAACTTAATGATGCGTCGATTAGTTATTTGCCTGAGTCGTCTGGTGCGCTGGGCTTTGGGTTTAGATGCGGCTTTCTTGGTTTGTTACACATGGAGATCGT
>ENA-ORCY01000476-ORCY01000476.1-marine-metagenome-genome-assembly--contig:-NODE-476-length-24053-cov-2.335169_pt1 | contig 24053 bp, 21 predicted proteins | sample MGYA00248634_ERZ508507 | MGnify/ENA primary metagenome ERZ508507 (study PRJEB26178, sample SAMN06266269) | marine metagenome | isolation source: Columbia River Estuary | place: USA:Columbia River Estuary... | reverse complement strand
GCGAGCCAAAGCATCTGGAAAGCCATGTTGCCATCCCGTGACGGAGGTGTTGTCATAGCACTGATCAGAGGAGTCCCAGCCAAACACCACGTCGCAAAAACCAAAACCACCGGCCGGGTAAGGCTCTGCGGCACCTTTGAATTTGTCAATGTGCAAGTACTTGCCGCGCAAAATGCCGTCGATGTCGCTCACGGCTACTTTGACTTTTTGAGCCCCATTTTTTTCAACCGCTTTGAGTGCAGGGTGTACTTTGGAGGTGGCCATGATCAGTCCTTTGCAAATTTACAATTTCATTGTCACTGACAACATTCAAGCGGGAGCGCCGCTGGCAATGCCCAATTCTTCCAATGCCAAAGCCACAGCATGCACAGCTTGTTGCATTTCGATGGGGCCAATGGCACCAATGCAGCCCACACGGAATGTTTCAATTTCAGTGAGCTTGCCTGGGTACAAAATAAAGCCATGCTTCTTGGCAGCTTCGTAGAATTTTCTAAATTCGTAATGCGCATCTGCTGGCGCGTGAAAGGTCACAATGATGGGTGCCTGTACTGCAGGGTCTAAATAGGGCTTAAAGCCTAAAGCGGCCATGCCTTGGACCAAAGTTTTGCAATTGCTTTGGTAACGCTTCAAACGGGCGGGCTGCCCACCTTCTTCTTCAAACTGTTGAATGGCTTCTGCCAAGGCCACCATCACATGGGTGGGTGGTGTAAAGCGCCATTGACCGGTTTTTTCCATGTACACATATTGGTCGTGTAAGTCCATGGCCAAGGAAGAATTGTTGCCGGCGCAGTTGTCCAAAATGGCTTTGCGAATGAACACAAAGCCCATGCCAGGCACACCTTCTAGGCATTTGCCGCTGGCCGCAATGAGTGCGTCAAAGCGTGTGGTGCGCGCGTCAATTTCTAGCGCAGCAAAGGAGCTCATGGCGTCCACAATCAAACCCTTGTTGTGCTTCTCACAAACTTTGGCAATGTCGTGAAGGGGATTTAAAACCCCCGCACCTGTTTCGCAGTGAATCAGCACCACATGGGTAATGCTGGCGTCTTTTTGGAGCAGGGCTTCTAGTGCAATGGGCGAGACGCATTGATCTTCTGGTGTTGGCACAACCGTGGTTTTGCGCCCCATCATGGTGGAGAGTTTGGCTGCACGTTTGCAATATGCGCCATTGTCCAAAACCAAAATGTGGCCGCTTGGGGGGACCACTGTGGCCACTGCAGCTTCCACGCTAAAGGTGCCGCTGCCTTGAAGTGGCACCACCACATGGGTTTCGTGTCCGTGAACAATGTTTAACAAGCTTTTGCGAACCCGTGCGGTCATGGCAATGAACTCACTGTCCCAAGAGCCCCAGTCTCGCAGCATGGCCAGCTTGGTACGCAGGGTGGTGGTTAAGGGGCCGGGTGTGAGAAGAATGGCTTCGCGTTGCATGGTGAATGTGTCTCTTGTCTTAAAGTGATTTAAAAACTGTATCAGATCAGAATCAAAAATTATCGGCGACGCCAAGCTTGTGTTCGTTTGTCCACAAACCAGCTGAGCCAAGCAAAAAATACAGTGGCACAAGCTGAAATAAGTGCAATTAAAACAGCCATGGCCGCAGCCGCACCAATGTCGCCGGCTTCATCCAAATTCAAAATGGCGATGGCGGCTACTTTGTTTTCGGGTGAATACAAAAAAACCACCGCCGAGATGGTGGTCATGGCATTGATGAAAAAATAACGCGCAATGTCCACCATGGCAGGGGTGCAAATGGGCAGCGTCACGCGCCAAAAGGTTTTGTAAAAAGGCACTTTGAGAGAAGCACTGACCGATTCAAATTCGGCATCCAAAGACTTCAGTGCCGTGGTGGCCGTTAAATGCCCTGTGGTGTAAAAGTGAACAATGGTGCAAAGGGTTAGCAGGGCCATGCTTTGGTACATGCCGTGCAATGGGTTGCTGGGCATGTTGAAGAAAAAGATATAACCCAGACCCAAGACCAATCCAGGCACAGCCATGGGTATCACGGCCAGCAAATGAAGAGGTGCGCGAACCAAGTTCATGCCTTTGGTTTTTTCAAGCAAATAGGCTGTGACAAAGACCAGCAAGGTGCCAAAGACGGCCGTACCCGATGCCATTTTCAAGCTGTTGACAAAACCCTGGCCCACATCGCCATCGATCAAACCCAGCTTGTAATGCACTAGGCTGGGCGCAAGGTTATACGGCCAAAAACTGGCGAAAGATGCAAAAATGGCCATGCCCAACATGGCCAGCATGAGGCATGCAATGAAGGTGCAAAAAGACATCATGAGCAGGTCATGGTGCGCGTCGGGTTTGGGCGTCAACGCCACCGCTCTTGCGCTTAACATGGCTGTTTGGCGAGCACTGACATAGCGGTCTACACCAAAGCTTAAAACGGCTGGCGACAAAAGCAGCAAAGCCACCACAGAGCCTCTAGCGAAATCTTGCTGACCAATGACCAGCTTGAAAATATCGGTGGCCATCATGTTGAAGTTGCCGCCGATGACTTTGGGAATGCCAAAATCAGTCATGACCAAAGTAAAGCTGACCAAGGCAGCAGAAATCAAACCGTACTTGGCGCCCGGCAAAGTGATGGTGAAAAACTTCCGCTGTGAGCTGGTGCCCAGAGCATCGGCCGCCTCGTAAAGGCGTGCATCGGCCAGCGTGAGGGCTGTGACCAAAATCATGAGCACATGCGGAAAGACAGCAAAACATTCCGCCAGCACCACACCTGGCGCACCATAAATTTGATCAATCCCAACAGCTTGCATGGCATCTTTCAAGACCCCTTGATTGCCAAACCAATAGATGAGTGAAATGGCCGAAAGCAGGGAGGGTGCTAAAAGTGGAATGAGGCTGATGGCTCGGAAAATGGTTTTGCCAGGCATGCAGCTTCTGGTCAAGGCATATGCAAATACAAAGGCCAATGGCACCACAATGAACGTGACCAAGCCAGAAACCCAAATGCTGTTCCAAAGACTCTGCAACAAAGAGGGTGTTTGGAGGTAACTAGAAAAGTTACGCAGGCCTGCGAATTGGCCCTGATCATCTTGGGCCGCTTGCACAAGAATGGCCAGCAGAGGTGCTGCTAAAAACGCCAGCAACATGAAGAGCACCAAGGCCAAACCCGCGAATCCAATCCAATCGCTCCAATGCTTGCGCTGTGTCACTTGGGATAAAACGTGCGTCATGCGAGGGTCAAGCCTGGTTCAAAACAATTTAAGCCGCTCTGGCATCAGTTTGAGGGGCAGGGTAGAGCCGGCTTGAAGTTGTTGCTCAGCCAAGTAATTGAGTGATAAATAAACAGTGAGTGGCTCTGTGGAGAGAGTGGGTGCCAAGACATGGACATGGCAGAAAGCCCCCATGAACTCAATCTCGTGAATGGTGGCTTCAAAGACACAAGCTTCGCCTGCCAAAATGGGTTGGGCTAACACATCTTCAGGCCGCAAATACACTTTGACATCACCCGCATTGCGTGACAGAGTGGGGATGTCCGTTAAAGGAATTTGCATCTCGCCCAGATGCAATGCGTTGTTCGAAACAGTGCCATTTAAAACGTTCACCTGGCCAACAAAATCTGCCACAAATGCGCTGGCAGGTTCTCTGTAGATTTCAGTCGGCGTGCCCACTTGTTCGATGCAGCCATGGTTCATGACCACAATCCGATCGGCCATGCTCAAAGCTTCTTCTTGGTCGTGCGTGACCATGATGGTGGTGACACCTAAGCTTTGTTGCAATGACCTGATTTCTCCACGCAATCGAACACGCTCTAGGGCATCTAACGCAGACAAGGGCTCGTCTAGCAGCAGAAGACCTGGCGATGTGGCCAAGGCCCGTGCCAAAGCAATGCGTTGCTGTTGTCCGCCAGAAAGTTGGCTGGGGTATTTGTGGTCACTGCCAGGCAATCCCACCAGCTTCAAAAGTTCTTGCACCCTTTGTTGAACCAAATCTCTCGACACTTTGCGATTGACCAAACCATAGGCCACGTTGTCTGCAACGCTGAGGTTGGGAAACAGGGCGTAGCTCTGGAACACAATGCCGTAGTCGCGTTCAGCAGGATGGGCTGTCGTGATGTCGCGCCCTGCTTGGTGAATGACGCCGCGAGTTTGGACTTCAAGCCCTGCAATGATGCGCAGTAACGTTGTTTTGCCGCAGCCTGAGGGACCTAAGAAACACACTAACTCCCCAGGAAATATGTCTAAATTAATGTCTTGAAGCGCAACAAACTGACCAAAAGTTTTGTGGAGATTTGAAAGAGAAATGAAGGGGCTTGCAGACATGAGTGACCAATAAAAAAGGCCGCCTTGGCAATGCCAGGCGGCCGTTTAGATGAATTTAGCGCTTTTCAGATTTGCCGTTGTAGCGAGTGTTCCATTCGGCCAAGATACGCTCGCGTTGGGCCGCAGCGTATTCAAAGTCCAATTTGACCAAACGTGACTCATAGTCTTTGGGCACGTTAGGCAATGGATCGGCTACGCCGGGGTGAGCGGTGATGGCAAAGTTTTTGCCATAAAGTTTCATGGCATCTTTGCTTGAAGCCCAGTTGGCCAGTTTCTTGGCAGCGTCCAATTGCTTGGTGCCTTTGTGAATGGCGAACGACTCAAGGTCCCAACCTAAACCTTCTTTGGGGAACACCAAGTCAATGGGTGCGCCTTTGGCTTTGTTGGCATTGGCGCGGTACTCAAATGAAATTCCCACAACATATTCTCCGCTTGCGGCCATGTTGCAAGGTTTCGATCCAGAGTGTGTGTATTGAGCAATGTTTTCATGCAGTCCGTCCATGTACTTCCAGCCGCCGCCTTTGCCATTTTGGTCACCAAACAAAGTCAACCAAGCGATGACATCAAAATAGCCTGTGCCACTCGATGCGGGATTGGGCATGACGATTTGGCCTTTGTACTCGGGCTTGGTGAGGTCTTTCCAAGTCTCAGGCTTTGAAATATTGCGTTTCTTGGCTTCTACGGTGTTAAAGCAAATGGTTGCGCCCCACACGTCCATGCCCCACCAAGCGGGTGGATTGGCCTTGTCGCGGTATTGGGGCATGATGGCGTCCAAATTCAGCGGTGCAAAGGGCTCAAGCATGCCGTTTTTCTTCATCAAGGCCAAGCTCGTGGCTGCCACGCCCATCACGGCGTCAGCTTGTGGGTTAGATTTTTCAGCCAACAATTTGGCAGTGATCACACCCGTTGAATCGCGAACCCATTTGATGTCAATTTCAGGGTGAACTTTGTTGAAGCCTTCTTGATAAGCCTTCAGTTGGTCTACTTCCAATGCTGTGTAGACCAGCAGTTGGGTTTTTTGTGCAAAAGCCATTGAGCCTAGCAAAAGACCGCCTACCAGCAGTGCAGATTTATAAAGTGCGCGCATTCGTCATCCTTATCAAGTTAAAAACGATAACTTTCCACCAGAGCTGTGACAACGATGTGACAAGCCCATGAAAATCATTGGAATCGAAGAATTAGCGGATGTCAATCAGTTTTTGTAAATTGTTGACAATTTACAAAGTTGTGATCAAATTCGACGCATGCCGATTGAAAACATGAAGTCAAGCGCTCACTTCTCGCCCATCTCCGAAGCGAATGCCACCATCTCAATGTTGCAAACCCATTCCCTAACGGGTGCCGTGCAACAGGAGATAGAGCGACTCATCAATGTGGGGGAGTTAGGGCCGGGTGACAAACTGACTGAAGCCGCATTGGCTGAACGATTGGGTGTTTCTCGAGGTCCGGTGCGTGAGGCGTTTCGAGTTTTAGAAGAAGCGGGCTTGGTCCAGCTTGAAAAAAATCGCGGTGTGTATGTGCGGCAGGTTCCACTTGATGAGGCCTTAGAGATATTTGACTTGCGGGCCATGATTGAAGCGCATGTGGGCGCTACATTGGCGAACAAGGCCTCAGAGCAGCAACTTCAACATTTGAAAAAATTGGTGGTTCAAATGGAGCAGGCTGTCAAAGTGGTTGACGAAACCACCTACTACCGATTGAACATTGAATTCCATGAGGCCATGGTTTTTTGTACCGGCAACAAAAAGCTGATTAGCATGTATCGAAAGTTGACGCAGGAATTGAGTCTCTTCAGACGTCGCAATTTTTCAGACCATGCGCTGCTAGTCACTTCTGTCGATGAACATCGAGATATTCTGGAAGCCATCGAATCACGCAACGCTGCCAAGGCCTCTGAAGCTTTGCAAAGACACGTGCTGCAAAGCCGTGAAAGAACCATTCAAAATTACGAGAAATACGCTTCTCGAACAACCCGTTAAATTCTGAACAGGAAAAAAAGATGCAAGTTAACAATCGTACTTATCAATTGCCCAAACAACCCGTGGTCGTGGTGTGTGTGGATGGTTGTGAGCCTGATTATTTAGGTCAAGCTGTGGCTGGGGGCTACATGCCATGGATGAAAAAAGTATTGGCAGAGGGCACAGGCTTGCAAGCCAATTGTGTGGTGCCCAGTTTTACCAACCCCAATAATTTATCCATCGTGACAGGCGCGCCGCCCAGTGTGCATGGCATTTGTGGCAATTATTTGTACGACAGCGCCAACAATGTTGAAGTCATGATGAACGATCCGAAGTGGCTGCGTGCGCCGTCTTTGCTGGCTGCATTGGCCGATGCGGGTTGCAAAATGGCTGTCATTACAGCCAAAGACAAGCTGAGGCAATTGTTGGGTCACAACATGAAGGGCATTTGTTTTTCTGCAGAAAAAGCAGACAAGGCCTCAGTGGCAGAGCACGGCATTGATGATGTGCTGAACAAAGTTGGCAAACCTTTGCCCAGTGTGTACAGCGCAGACTTGTCTGAATTTGTTTTTGCAGCCGGCGTGTGGCTAATGAAAAATCAAAGACCCGATGTGATGTACCTCTCGACCACAGATTACATCCAACACAAATTTGCACCAGGCACCGCGGGTGCCAACGAGTTTTACGCCATGATGGATGGCTACATGGCGCAACTCGATGCCATGGGGTGTGTGGTGGTTCTAACGGCCGACCACGGCATGAACGCCAAAGTGGGCATGGATGGCCAGCCCAAAGTCATTTATTTGCAAGACTGGTTTGACGCTTGGCTAGGCGCAGGTTCGGTGCGCGTCATTCTGCCCATTACAGATCCTTATGTGGTGCATCATGGCGCCTTGGGCTCTTTTGCCACCATCTATTTGCCAGCAGGTACAGACCCTGTCAAGGCGTGCGAAAAACTCCAAGCACAGCACGGCATCGAAGTGGTGCTAACGCGTGAACAAGCGGCGGCTCAATTTGAACTGCCAGCCGATAGATTGGGTGACTTGGTGGTTGTGTCTGAGCGCGACACAGTGCTGGGTACTTCCAAATCTAAGCATGACTTGTCGGGCCTCGAGGTGCCCTTGCGTTCGCATGGCGGCATCAGTGAGCAGCGAGTGCCATTGGTCATGAACCGTGCCGTCCCTCACTTGGACCTGGAGCGTCAGTGGCGAAATTTTGATGCCTTTGATTTGGCCTTGAATTGGGGCCAGTGAGCCAAGGATTCTGAATAGGAAACCAATATGAGCCAAGTTGCACAATTTATCAAAGACCATCAACTCGATGCCATGCGCATCGGTGGCAAAAAAGTTGGGGCTGGCAGAAGTCGCTTCATCGAAGTGTTGAACCCCTTCACAGAACAATGCATTGGCACTGTCCCCAAGGCCACGCTGGAAGAGGTGCGCGAAGCCTATGCCATTGCCCATGCCTACAAGCCCAAATTATCAAGGTATGAGCGCGCTGCAATTTTGAACAAAGCAGCAGCATTGGTTAGAGACCATTTGGACGAAATTGCCAATCTGATTACAGCAGAAGCTGGCTTGTGCATCAAAGATGCGGTCTATGAAGCAGGCCGCGTGAGTGATGTGTTGCTGTTTGGCGCCCAAGAGGTTTTGAAAGATGACGGGCAAATTTTCAGCTGCGATTTAACCCACCATGGCAAACAGCGCCGCGTTTACACACAGCGTGCGCCTTTGCTAGGCGTGATCACTGCCATCACACCTTTCAATCACCCCATGAACCAAGTGGCGCATAAAGTCATTCCCAGCATTGCCACCAACAACCGCATGGTGCTCAAGCCTTCTGAGAAGGTGCCTTACTCGGCCATTTACTTTGCTGATTTGCTTTATGAGGCAGGCCTACCGCCCGAAATGCTGAGTGTCATCACAGGGGATCCACGCGAAATTGCCGATGAAATGCTGACGCACCCAGCAGTTGACTTGATTACGTTTACCGGTGGCGTTGCCATTGGCAAGTACATCGCCGACAAGGCCGGCTACCGCCGCATTGTCTTGGAGCTTGGTGGCAACGATCCTCTTATCGTGATGGAAGATGCCGATTTGGAGGAGGCATCTAATTTGGCAGTGCAGGGCTCGTACAAAAATTCAGGCCAACGTTGTACCGCTGTGAAGCGCATGCTGGTTCATCAATCGGTGGCTGAACAATTTACCGACTTGGTGGTGCAAAAAACCAAGGCGTGGTCGTATGGCGACCCTGCCAATCCGGACCATCTCATGGGCACGGTCATTGATGAGGCTGCAGCGCAATTTTTTGAGTCGCGTGTCAATGAGGCTGTAGCCAAGGGTGCCCGACTGTTGGTGGGAAATCAACGGCGAGGTGCCTTGTATTCACCTACTGTTTTGGATCAAGTGACGCCTGACATGATGCTAGTCAAAGAGGAAACCTTTGGCCCTGTCTCACCCATCATTCAATTCAACAACATAGACGAAGCCATTCAAATTGCCAATGGCACGGCCTATGGCCTGTCTAGCGGGGTGTGTACCAACCGCATGGATTACATCGTGCGTTTTGTGAACGAACTTCAAATGGGCACCGTGAATGTTCGTGAGGTGCCCGGCTACCGATTGGAGCTCACACCCTTTGGCGGCATCAAGGATTCTGGCTTGGGCTACAAAGAAGGTGTACAAGAAGCCATGAAAAGTTTCACCAACATCAAAACCTATTCCTTGCCATGGGCTTGAATTGATTTCATGCTTGTCAAACTAAATTTCTACTGAAACACCATGGCCCTCACGCTTACTGACATTGAAAAACTCTTCGGCCAAAAAGGTCATGAGCAATATACAGGCGAGCCGGTGACCCAACTGCAGCATGCTTTGCAATCTGGTTTTTTAGGTGAGCAAGCAGGTGCGAGCGATGAATTGGTCACGGCGGCCTTCCTTCATGACTTAGGTCATATATTGCATGATTTAGGTGAGACGCCCAGCATCCACGGTGTCGACGATGTCCATCAATACCGCGTGGTTCCCTTTTTGCGAGGCTTGTTTCCAGATCCAGTGATCGATGCCATCCAAAGGCATGTCGATGCCAAGCGGTATCTGTGCGCAACAAGACCTGAATACCACGACAGTTTGTCTGAAGATTCCAAGCGCAGCTTGAAACTTCAAGGTGGTATTTTTTCTGAACAAGAAGCTGCGGCTTTCATTGCAGAGCCTGGCGCAAAAGATGCAGTGCAAGTGCGCCTTTGGGACGATCTGGCCAAGCAGCCTGCCCTCAATACGCCAGGACTCTCTCATTACATGCAAATTGCAAGACGTTGCGCTTTGAGAGATTAGGTCGGCCATGACTTGGCCCGTTTTGTTATTGGTCCTTTTTGGGGCACTGCTTCACGCCAGCTGGAACGCGCTTGTGAAGTCTAGCTCCGACAAAACCCTAGACACGGCCCTGATCCATGTCCTGTGCTCGCTGTTGGCCCTTCCTGTCTGTTTGTATGTTGGCCCACCGCCTGCAGAATCTTGGCCTTATATCTTGGGCTCCTTGGTGGTTCATGTCGGTTATTACTTTGCGTTAGCCGGAGCCTATCGGCATGGTGAACTGGGGCTCACCTATCCTTTGATGCGGGGTACTGCACCTATGTTGGTGGCAATGACATCCTTTGTATTTATCGGTGAAGATTTGACGCCTTTGGCTTGGCTGGGAGTAGCTTGTATCAGTGGCGGTGTTTTATTGTTAGGCGTTACACGCGAATGGTGGACACATCGGAAAGCCATTTTGTTTGCTCTTTGCAATGCGGTGCTCATTGCCGTATACACCGTGATCGATGCCAAAGGCGCACGCAGCTCCGGCCATGTGGTGCAATACATCAGCATGTTGTTTGTATTGGATGGCTGGCCGTTTGCCATTTTGGTTTTCATGCAACGCAAAGGGCAGGTATGGCCTTATGTGCGCAAGCGTTGGCCTATCGCAGTTGGTGGCGCATTTGCCTCCATTGGGTCTTATGCCATTGCACTGTGGGCCATGACCGTCGCGCCTGTGGCCATGGTAGCCGCACTGCGCGAGACATCGGTTTTTTTTGCAGCGCTCATTGGCGCTTGGTTCTTGAAAGAAGTTTGGACTCGGCAAAGAATTGCAGGCACTGTTGCCATTCTTTCTGGTGTTGCCGCACTTCGTTTGGGTTAGTGCTTTAGGACGTGCATTAGGAGATCTCATTCATGGCAACACAAAGCTTTCCAACTCAGGCCAAAATTGTCATCGTAGGCGGCGGCATTGCGGGCTGTTCTGTGGCTTATCACTTGGCCAAATTGGGTCAGACCGATGTGGTCTTGCTAGAGCAGGGCAAGTTAACCAGTGGCACCACTTGGCATGCGGCTGGCTTGGTGGGTCAAATGCGTCCCAATCGAAACATGACGCGCATGAGCAAGTACGGCATTGAACTTTATTCAACGCTAGAAGCCGAAACGGGCTTGGCCACAGGTTGGAAACAATGCGGCAGCGTGAATGTAGCGCGCACGCCAGAGCGCATGAAAGTTTTGCGAAAACAAATTGCATTGGCTAGAAGCTTTGGTGTGGAGGTTCATGAAATCACGCCACAAGAAGTGGGTGAGCGCGCACCCTTGCTTAGAACCGATGATTTAGCAGGCGGCATTTGGATTCCTGGAGACGGCAAGGCCAACCCTGCTGATTTGTGCATGTCCTTGGCCAAAGGTGCAAGGCTGCGTGGCATCAAAATTTTTGAAGACATTGAAGTCACAGGTGTTGAATTGAATGAAGGTCGCGTGCAGGGTGTGAAAACCAAGCAAGGCGATATTCAGTGCGATATTTTGGTGAACTGTGCGGGCCAATGGGCGCGTCAATTTGGGCAGTTGGCCGGTGTCAATGTGCCGCTTTATTCTGCCGAGCATTTCTACATTGTGACCGACAAGATAGAGGGCATTCACCCCATGTGGCCCGTGGTGCGAGACCCCGATGGCTACATCTACTACAAAGAAGAAGTGGGTGGCTTGGTGATGGGCGGCTTTGAGCCTGTGGCCAAACCTTGGAATGTGCACCCTATTCCTTCTACTTTTCAATTTGAGTTGCTGGGCGAGGATTGGGATCAGTTTGAAATTTTGATGCAAAACGCCATTCACCGCACACCGTGTTTGGAAACAGCCAAAGTCAAAATGTTGCTCAATGGCCCCGAGAGTTTCACGCCGGATGGCAATTTCATTTTGGGTGAGGCGCCTGAAGTTCGAAACTATTTTGTGTGTGCTGGTTTCAATTCAGCAGGCATTGCCAACTCTGGTGGTGCAGGGCGCTTGATGGCGGAGTGGATTGTGGGCGGTGAACCCAGCGTTGATTTGTGGGATGTCGATGTACGCAGGTTTGGCGCGTTTACCGGCAATCGAAAGGCACTCTCTGAACGCACCGCCGAAACACTGGGTCTGCACTACGCCATGCGTTGGCCTAGGCAAGAGTTGCAAACGGTTCGGCCTTTGCGTTGCTCGCCTTTGTATGACGTTTTGGCAGCGAAGGGCGCAGAGTTTGGCAGTAAAAATGGCTGGGAGCGCGCGAACTATTTCCGACCTGCGGGTGCGCCACCCGCGCGAGATACCTTGGACACACCCGATTGGTTGCCCTGGGTTCAAGCTGAACAAAAAGCCACCCGTGAGGCTGTGGCTTTGTACGATCAAAGTTCGTTTTCAAAAATCTCGGTCAGAGGTCCAGATGCATTGGCGTTTTTGCAAAGCATGTGCGCCAACGAAATGAATGTGGCCATTGGCAAAATGGTTTACACCCCGCTGCTCAACGACAGAGGCGGCTTTGAAAGTGACCTCACAGTCATTCGACTCAGTGCTGATCGGTTCATGGTCGTGACAGGATCAGGTCAAACAACCCGCGATTTAGATTGGCTGCAGCGCCATGTCACGCCCGAAATGCGGGTCTACATCGATGATGTTTCTGCGCAGTTTTGCGTCTTGTCATTGATGGGCCCCAATTCTCTGGCTTTGATGTCAAGAGTTTGCCATGAAGACTTGTCACCGCAAGCTTTGCCGTTTGCACACACGCGTGAAATAGATGTGGGCCACGCCAAAGTGCGTGCAGCCCGCATGAGCTACGTGGGCGGCCCAGGCTACGAGTTGTATGTGCCTGTTGAAATGACACGTCATGTGTACTTGGCTTTGCAAAGTGCGGGCGCAGACCTAGGCTTGCGTGATGCCGGTTACTACGCTTTGGATGCACTGCGCATCGAGCGTCAAAGGCGAGCATGGGGCGCGGAAATAGGGCCCGATGAAACACCTTTTGAAGCGGGTTTGTGGGCGGGTGTGAAACTCGATAAGACAATTGACTTTAAAGGCAAGAAAGCCTTGCTTCTCAAAAAAGCACAAGCAGCATTTAAACCTGAGAAAAAGCTTGTCAAAGTTGTTGTGAAAGATGCGCACCATTATTTGTGGGGTGGTGAGCCATTGAGTGTGGCAGGTCAATTTGTGGGTGAGGTCACCTCGGCTGGTTGGGGTTATGAGGCCGGTAGGGTGGTGGCTTTGGGCTACATCCGAGGCCATTGGGCACAACAAGACATCCAAAACCTGCATGCACAGGCCGAGTTATGGGGTGTGCCTGTCGACGTTGTGATTCAAGAGGCAGCTTGATCCAACGGCTTCAAGCAAGCAGGCAGGCATAATTCAGCCTTTGCGCAGCATCTGTCTGGGCTTCATTTGGAAATTGAATGACCTTATTGGCTATTTTGGTAGGCACCCTGGCCGCTGGTATTGGAAGTGTTTGGTTGGCAGCCTGGCTTAGCTTTGGCATTGTGAGTCGCTATACCCAACACATGCTGAGCTTGGCTGCAGGTGCATTGTTGGCCACAGCTTTTTTGCACCTCTTGCCTGAGGCCTTCGAAGCAGGTGTAGAACCCCACAACTTGTTTATGACCTTGTTGTTCGGTTTGTTGTTTTTCTTCTTGCTCGACAAAGCCGAACTCTGGCACCACGGCCACGAACATCACCACGGCGATGAACACCATGACCATGATCATCATGAGGATCATGATCACGTCCATTCACACGCTACCGATACACCACACGATTCAGATGCACGCGCAAAGCCGCAGGCTGGTGGCTGGGCCATCTTAGCTGGCGACAGCGTTCACTGTTTTGGAGATGGTGTCCTGATTGCCTCTGCCTTCATGGTCGATTTGAAGTTAGGCGTGGTAGCGGCTTTGGCTGTTTTGGCCCACGAAGTGCCCCATCACATGGGCGATTTGGTGGTGCTGAGACAGGGCTCCCAAAGCCGGCAAACAGCCGTCTTGAAAGTCTCACTGGCGGGCGCCATTACGGCTTTTGGGGGGCTGGCTGGCTACGCTTTGTTGGATCAACTCCATGGCGTTTTACCCTACATGCTGGCCATTGCCAGCAGCAGTTTTATTTATGTGGCACTGGCCGATTTAATTCCGCAATTGCAAAAACGTTTAAGTTCACGTGAGACGGCAGCACAAATTGTTTGGCTGATGAGTGGCATTGGATTAGTTAGCGCTGTGAGTCTGTTGGCGCACTCTTTCATTTTGCATTGACGCAAATCTCTGCGGTCACAGTGATTGCCACTGTGCCGCCCTTCATCAGATGACTCAGCCTTTTGCGCAGGGCATGCCAGGCGTGTTGCACCATTCGCTCCAGCTACCAGGGTACAAGCGCGTGATACCTAAACCGGCAATTTCCATGGCCAAAATATTGGGCACCGTACTGACCCCACTCCCGCAGTGGTGAACCACAGTGGCAGGGTCTCTGCCTGCTAAAAGCTTTTCAAATTCAGCTTTCAATACTTCTGGCGATTTGAAGAAGCCATCTGCGCCAAGGTTTTCGGCAAAAGGTCTGTTTAATGCGCCTGGTATGTGGCCAGCCACAGGATCGAGGGGCTCCACCTCGCCGCGATAGCGTGCAGCAGCGCGGGCATCGATCAGGGTTAAATTGGGATGCCCTACTTGAGGGGCTAATTGATCAGTACGGACCCATTCGCGTAAAGCCGATTTCAATTCAAAGTTGCTAGCGATAGGCTTGAGCGCTGCAGGAGCGCCTTTCTCAACGGCCCCTCCTGATGCTTCCCAAGCTTGAAGTCCGCCATCTAAAACGGCGACAGCATCGTGACCCAACCATTTCATCATCCACCACATGCGGCCGCAATAGTTGGCGCCATTGCGGTCGTACACCACCGCCTGCATTTGGTTTTCAAAACCTAAACTGCCTAACCATGTAGCCACTTCTTCACGCGAGGGCAGTGGATGTCTGCCGCCATTGACAGCCGATGAACCGTGCGTGCTGAGATTGCGATCTAAATGAGCTTGGTGTGCACCCTGAATGCGAACCGTGGCAAACAGGGTGTCGGCCATTTCGGGTTTCATGAGGTCGCCTGTGCAATCAAATACCATGAAAGCTTTGCCAGAAGTCTGCAAGTCTTTGAGTTGTTGAACAGAAATGAGAGTGTTGTACATGCCGAATCCTTCAGTCGTTGTTGCTTCGCAATGGTGAGGGTGTGCTGGACTTGTTTTGGCCGCTCAAGGCGGTGGCTGCAATGCCACTTAAAACAATGATCACAATACCACCCCAACCGATCCATGGTATTTGATCGCCAAATAAAAACAAGCCAAACAAGGCTGAAAATACAATGCCAGAGTATTGCAAGTTAGCGGCCACCATGGTGGCCCCATCGTTGTAGGCGCGGGTCATGCACCATTGGCCCAATGCGGCCAAGATGCCAATGGGCAATAACAGCCAAGCTTCTGCCCAGACCCATTCGCTGGTGCCCGTGAACAGCATCACAAGTGCGCCAGATGCGGCGGCTGCCAAGGAAAAATAAAAGACTGTGCGCTCAACAGGCTCGCCTTCTCTGCCAAGTTCAGCGACTTGAATGTAGGCCATGGCGGCAATCATGCCGGAGGCTAAGCCTACCAATCCTGCAATCACTTGGTTTTGTTCGAAGGTGGGCCTGAGAATCATGACCACACCCAAAAAGCTGATCACCACACTGAGCACCACAGGCAACTGGCGCTTCACATCCAAAAGATGGCCCTTCCAAAGCGTGGCGCCCACCAAAAAAGCAGCCACCCAAATGCCACTCATGTAGTTCAAAGTCATGGCCGTGGCCAAGGGCAGATAAGCAATGGCATAAAACCATGCAGCCAAAGACACCACCCCCGTGAACGCGCGCCAAGTGTGCATTCTGGGCACTCTTGTCAGAAGTGAAATGCCTTTGCGCTGACACGCATAGACCATGAGCAAGGTGCCAATGGCGCCGCGATAGAAAACCAATTCAAAGGTGCTGAAGTGCACCGCTGCAAATTTCACACACACACTCATGACTGAAAAAAACAGCGAGGCTAAAACCATCCAAAGTGCTTGCATGCAACTTAGTCGCTTGAAGCTTCGTTCATCGATGTGCTCATCTTGTTGCGATACCACTCGTGAAAATGTTGCATGCCGTCTTCCATGGGACTCTGGTAAGGCCCCACTTCGTTGTCGCCCCGCTGCATCAGAGCTTTGCGGCCCGCATCCATGCGTTCTGCAATTTCATCGTCTTCTAAACATGTTTCCATGTAGGCCGCTTTTTGGGCTTCTACAAAATCGCGCTCGAAGGCCACGATTTCTTCGGGGTAATAAAACTCCACCATGTTCAGCGTTTTCTCGGGGCTGATGGGATGCAGTGTGGACACCGTGAGCACATGCGGATACCACTCCACCATGATGTGGGGGTAGTAGGTGAGCCAAATAGCGCCATATTCGGGAACGGCGCCTTGACGGTATTGCATGAGTTGTTGTTGCCAGCGTTCGTAGACAGGGCTGCCGGCCTTGCCCAAACGATTGGCGACGCCCACCGTTTGAACTGAGAACTCTTTTTTGAATTGCCAGCTGAGGTCGTCGCAAGTCACGAAGTTGCCAAGGCCCGGGTGGAATGGTTCAACATGGTAGTCCTCGAGGTAAACCTCGATGAAGGTTTTCCAGTTGTAATTGCACTGGTGCATCTCAACATGATCGAGTTTGAAGCCGGTGAAATCTAATGCGGCGCGCGGCCCCATGCCGTTCAAGTCGGCTTCAATGTCGCGCCCATTGTCTTCAAACAACAAACCATTCCACTCGCGGAGCGGGTAATTTTGGAGGTTAAGACAAGGGTCTTGTGCGAAATGAGGTGCACCCAATAGCTGGCCTTCGGGGGCATAGGTCCAGCGGTGCAAGGGGCACACAATGTTGCCGCCGGCACTGCCTTTTTGCTGGGTGTTGAGAGAGCCTCGGCCTTGCAACATCACGGCTTGCCGGTGCCTGCAAATGTTGGAGATCAGTTCAATGCCTTGCTCGGAGCGAACCAGCGCACGCCCACCCGATTCTTGGGGCAACACGTGATAGTCCCCGATTTCGGGAACCGACAGTTGATGGCCCACATATTTGGGGCCTTGCTGAAAAATGGTTTTCAGCTCGCGCTGAAACAGCGCATCATTGAAATAGCTTGAAACTGGTAGTTGGCTTGAAGCCTGCTGCAGTTGAAGACTTAAATCAGACATGAATGACCTGACCTAGAGACTCCCCCTATGAAGGGGCAGGAACATGCGGGAAACCTAGGGCTATCCCGCGAAAAAAGCGGACCGAAGTCCGCCGATGAAGGGGCATTGTAGCCTCAGGTCAGCAATTTGGGGCCGAAGTCGACCTAAAATGCCTTTCTTTAGATCTAAATCCGCCATGCCCAAAGCCCCTTCTACTTCAGCCAAAGCTCAGGCCGACCAGACACTGCCCGCCAGTTATGAAGAGGCGGTGCAAGAGTTGGAACAATTGTTGGCCAAATTGGAATCAGGTCAGTTGCCCCTTGATCAATTGCTGACCCATTACCAACGCGGCGCTAGCCTGCTGGCTTTTTGCCGCGAACGATTGACAGCCATCGAAAACCAAATCAGCGTGTTGGACGAAGGGACCTTGAAACCTTGGGACGGTGCATGAACTCTCCGTTTTCAAACAACTTCAATTTCAAAGCTTGGTCCGAAGAGCGCTTGACGCAAGTTGAACAAGTTTTGAAACAAGGCATTGATGCCCACGCCCCTGCTGGTTTGGGTGAAGCAATGCGCTACGCGGTCTTGGACGGCGGCAAACGCCTTAGGCCCCTTTTGGTATTGGCCGCTGCAGAGGCAGTGGGTGTCGATTTGGAAGCGGCTACTGTTTCTGATCAGCCCAGTTCTTTGGCGGCACTGCGTGCTGCTTGTGCGGTTGAATTGATTCATGCTTATTCTTTGGTTCACGATGACATGCCCTGCATGGACAACGATGTATTGCGCCGAGGCAAACCTACTGTGCATGTGAAGTATGGCGAAGCGCAGGCGTTGCTCGCGGGTGATGCTTTGCAAGCCTTGGCGTTTGAATTTTTAACGCCACAAGATGGCAGCGCAGACGTTGCGGTGCAAGCTTCGCAAGTTGCCTTGTTGGCCAGAGCTTCTGGCTATCAGGGCATGGCGGGCGGCCAAGCCATCGATTTGGCCAGTGTGGGTGTGCCCTTGAATGAAGCCCAATTGCGACAAATGCACCGTCTCAAAACAGGCGCTCTGCTGCTTTGCAGTGTGCAACTGGGTGCCGTCAGTGCGGGCAAACCTTCTACTCTGATTTTCGATGCCTTCACGCAATATGCGCAGTCACTGGGCTTGGCTTTTCAGGTGGTAGACGACATCTTGGATGTCACTTCTGACTCTGCCACTTTGGGCAAAACAGCGGGCAAAGATGCGGCGGCCGATAAACCTACCTATGTCTCTCTCATGGGTTTAGAGCAGGCCCAACTATTGGCTGCCAAACTCTACTCAGAATCTCTGGCAGCACTTGATGCCAGCGGCTTGAACGCCACAGCCACTGCCGCACTACGCGCCCTGGCCTCACAAGTGGTGCAACGGAAAAATTAAACATGCTTGAATCGATTCACTCTCCCCTTGACCTTCGAAAACTGAAACGCGGCGACTTGCCCCGCTTGGCTGCTGATTTGCGCCAGTGCGTTTTAGACAACGTGTCGCAAACTGGCGGTCACTTAAGTTCCAACTTGGGCACCGTAGAACTCACCGTGGCCTTGCACTATGTTTTCAACACCCCAGAAGATCGCATTGTGTGGGATGTGGGCCATCAAACTTACCCGCACAAAATTTTGACGGGTCGGCGTGAACGCATGCCCAGCTTGCGCCAATTGGGCGGCCTGTCTGGTTTTCCGCGCCGTGATGAAAGCGAATACGACACCTTTGGCACAGCGCATTCATCGACCAGCATTTCTGCCGCTTTGGGCATGGCCATTGCAGCGCGTCAAAAGGGTGAATCACGCCACGCCATTGCTGTGATTGGCGATGGCGCCATGACCGCTGGCATGGCCTTTGAAGCCATGAACAACGCGGGCATTGAAGACTGCAAATTGTTGGTCATCTTGAACGACAACGACATGTCGATCAGCCCGCCTGTGGGGGCCTTGAACCGTTATTTGGCGCAACTCATGAGTGGTAGTTTTTATTCAACGGCTAAGAACATGGGTAAAAATGTTTTAAAAAGCGCGCCACCGCTGTTTGAGTTGGCCAAGCGCTTTGAACAGCATGCCAAGGGCATGGTGGTGCCTGCCACCATGTTTGAACAATTTGGCTTTAACTACATCGGCCCTATTGATGGTCATGATTTAGATTCCCTTATTCCCACTTTGGAAAACATCAAAAATCTGCAAGGACCCCAGTTTTTGCATGTGATCACCAAAAAAGGTCAGGGTTACAGGCTGGCTGAAGAGGATCCTGTGAACTACCACGGCCCCGGCAAGTTCGATCCCAAAGTAGGCTTGGTGCCTGCTGTCAAGCCAGCTAAACCTTCCTTCATGCACATTTTTGGGCAGTGGCTGTGTGACATGGCTGCCGCCGACAAGCGTTTGGTGGGCATTACGCCCGCCATGCGCGAGGGCTCTGGCATGGTGGAGTTTCACAAGCGCTTTCCAGATCGTTATTACGATGTGGGCATTGCCGAGCAACATGCCATCACTTTTGCGGCGGGCTTGGCCTGTGAGGGCCTCAAGCCCGTAGTGGCCATTTACTCCACCTTCTTGCAGCGCGGCTACGACCAACTGATTCACGACGTGGCTTTGCAAAACTTACCCGTGGTGTTTGCCTTGGACCGAGCAGGTTTGGTGGGTGCTGATGGCGCCACACATGCTGGCGCCTACGACATTGCTTATTTGCGTTGTATTCCCAATATGTCGATTGCTTGCCCCAGCGACGAGCGCGAGTGCCGTTTGTTGCTGAGCACAGCCTATGCGCAAAACCATCCGGTGGCCGTGCGTTATCCCAGAGGTGCGGGAGTCGGTGTTGCGGCAGGTACCGATTTAGACACGGTACCCTTGGGCAAAGCAGAGCTTCGCCGCGAAGGTGCTGGCGTGTGTATCTTGGCATTTGGCACCTTGCTTTACCCTGCGCTTGAAGTAGCAGAGAAACTGAACGCCACCGTGGTCAACATGCGTTGGGCCAAGCCTTTGGATGAAGCCATGATTTTACAAATGGCTGCCAAACACAACTGTTTTGTGACGCTTGAAGATGCGTGCGTGATGGGGGGTGCGGGTAGCGCTGTGGGTGAGTTTTTGCAAAAATCAAAGCTGCTCAAGCCCTTGTTATCATTGGGCCTCCCAGACCAGTTCATTGAACACGGTGACCCAGCTAAGCTCATGGCGATGCAGGGGCTTGATGCTTCAGGCATTGAAAAAGCCATTTTGAATCAGTGGCCCGACATCAAGTCTTGATCTGCGACAAGCCCTGAAGGGTAAACCCCTTCTGCAGGGCTTTTCAATTTTTCTACAATCGGTTGTTATTGTTTTTTTGGAGTCAATATGGATTCTTTGTTATCTCTGTCCAAACGGATAGACCAATTCAGTGAATGGATTGGCAAGTGGGTGGCTTGGCTGGTCCTTTTTTCAGTGCTGATCAGTGCTGGCAATGCCATCTCACGCAAGGCTTTCAACCTCAGTTCCAACGCTTTTCTGGAAGTTCAGTGGTACATGTTTGCAGCGGTTTTCATGCTGGCGGCGGGCTACACCCTGCTGCGTCAAGAGCACGTCAAAATCGACGTTGTGTCGGGCCGTTTCTCCAAGCGCACTCAAATCTGGATTGACATTGCGGGCATTTGCTTTTTCTTGATCCCCTTTGTGACTTACATCATCATTTTGGCCATGCCCTTGGTGATCAATGCTTTCGTGACCAAGGAAATGTCCTCCAATGCAGGCGGCTTGATGCGCTGGCCCGTGTTTGCCTTGCTGCCTTTGGGCATGTTGTTATTGGGCATTCAAGGCGTTTCAGAGTTGATCAAGCGTTTTGCCTTCTTGCAAGGCATGATCCCCGACCCCTCTAAGAAGCCAGGGGCCAAAACACCCGAGGAAGAATTTGCAGAATTCTTATTGCAAAAAGAAGTGGCTGCCCGTGAAGCAGTTCAAATGGGAGCTCAAAAATGACTGAATTCCTGATCGCCAATATGGCGCCCATTATGTTCGCGTCGCTGATCGTCTTTTTGATGTTCGGTTATGCGGTCTCTTTCTCTTTGGCTGCTTGCGGCTTGTTCTTTGGTTTTGTGGGTATTGAATTAGGTGTGATTCAAGCCACCTTCTTGCAAAGTTTGCCGCTTCGCATGTTTGGCATCATGCAAAACGACACCTTGCTCGCCATTCCTTTCTTCACCTTCATGGGTTTGATTCTGGAACGCTCGGGCATGGCGGAAGATTTGCTGGACACCATTGGCCAGCTCTTTGGTCCTATTCGCGGTGGTTTGGCTTACGCCGTCATTTTTGTGGGCGCCATGTTGGCTGCCACAACCGGTGTAGTGGCCGCTTCTGTCATTTCAATGGGTCTTATTTCACTGCCCATCATGTTGCGATATGGCTACGACCGCCGCGTTGCCGGTGGCGTCATTGCAGCCTCGGGCACGCTGGCTCAAATCATTCCGCCTTCTTTGGTGTTGATTGTGTTGGCCGACCAATTGGGTAAAAGCGTGGGTGATCTCTACAAAGGCGCCTTCGTTCCAGGCTTTGTACTCACAGGCTTGTATGTGGGCTACATCGTCCTTATCAGCTTTATCAAACCTCAATGGGTTCCTGCACTGCCTCCAGAAGCACGCACCATCAAGGAAGATGACGGCACTTCGGGCCTTCGGTCCTTGACCATCCTGACAGCTGTTTCTTTGGCCATCGCGATTGCATTTGCCAAATGGTTGCCCGACACAACGCCACTTGATGAAACCATCGTGGTGTCCATGTGCATGGGTGTGGGTGTTGCCTTCTTCGCCGCCATCATCAACAAAGTGACCAAGATGGGCTTGTTGTCCAACATGGCAGAGCGAGTGACTTTTGTGCTCATTCCGCCTTTGGCACTCATTTTCTTGGTGCTTGGTACTATTTTCTTGGGTATTGCAACCCCCACAGAAGGCGGTGCCATGGGTGCCGTGGGTGCCTTGGTCATGGCCATGGCCCGCAAGCGCATTGACATGAAACTCATGCGACAGGCCATGGACTCCACCATGAAGCTGTCTTGCTTCGTGTTGTTCATTCTCATTGGCGCCACTGTTTTCAGCTTGGCATTCCAGGGTGTGGACGGCCACATTTGGGTTGAGCATTTGTTAACTGGCTTGCCAGGCGGTCAATTGGGCTTCTTGATTGTGGTGAACATCTTGGTGTTCGTTTTAGCCTTCTTCTTAGACTTCTTTGAGTTGGCCTTCATCATCATTCCGCTCATTGGTCCCGTCGCAGAAAAGATTGGCATTGACTTGGTTTGGTTTGGTGTGTTGTTGGCTGTGAACATGCAGACTTCGTTCATGCACCCACCCTTTGGCTTCGCATTGTTCTATTTGCGCAGTGTGGCCCCAACTGAGGACTACATCGACAGGGTCACTCAGAAGCCCATTAAGAAAATCACCATTGAACAGATCTATTGGGGTGCAGTGCCCTTCGTGATCATTCAATTGATCATGGTGGGATTGATCATTGCGTTCCCAGGCATCGTCTCTACTGGCGGTAGCAAAGAGCCTACCGTGGATGCCGAAGCCGTCATGATGCAAATGCGTCAAGAATCAGACTCTCAAGCAGCTGAGGCTGAAAAAACAGAGAATCAAGGCGATCAGGTTGATCCTATCAAGGCTCTGATGGAGTCGATGAAGGATGACCCAGCTAAGAAGCCTTAATCGGCTGATTGCAGACAACAAAAAAACCCGCCTAGGCGGGTTTTTTGTTGGACTGGTTAAAAGCTGCTTTTGAGGGCAGCCCAGTTTGATTACAGCTTCTGGCGTTCCATGAAGTTGTTCATGCTGGATTCAGCCAAGCTGAACCACTGATTGGCTTCACGGCGGTAGTTAGAGTAATCTGCGTAGATCTTTTTCCACTCAGGATTGGTATTGCTCAAGTTGGAATAAACTTCTTGTGAAGACTTGAATGCGGCTTCCAAGACGTCTCTTGGGAAAGCGCGCAATTTGGCGCCTTGACCAATGAGGGTCTTCAATGCAGCTGGGTTCTTGTAGTCGTATTTGGCAAGCATGTCAGTGCCGGCATAACTGGAGGCGGATTCAATGATGGCCTTGTACTCGCTTGACAAGCCGTCATAAGCCTTTTGGTTGACATACAAAGCCAACTGTGGACCCACTTCCCAGAAGCCAGGGAAGTAGTAGTTAGGCGCCACTTTGTTCAGACCCAATTTCTGGTCGTCATAAGGGCCAACCCACTCGGCTGCGTCAATGGTGCCTTTTTCCAGGGCTTGGTAAATCTCGCCACCAGGAATGTTTTGGGGCACAACACCCAGGGGTTCCAAAACTTTGCCGCCGAATCCGCCGACGCGGAATTTCAGGCCCTTCATATCGGCCAAAGATTTGATCTCTTTGCGATACCAGCCGCCCATTTGAACGCCTGTGTTGCCCATTGGGAAGTTGACGATGCCCACTTTGGCGTAGAACTCACGGAACAGCTTCAAGCCGTTGCCTTCGTACATCCAAGCGTTCATTTGGCGTGCGTTCAAACCAAATGGAATGGCGCAATCCATAGCGTATGTAGGATCTTTACCGAAGAAGTAGTAAGGCGCTGTGTTGCACATCTCAACGGTGCCGTTGGACACGCCGTCGAGCACACCAAATGCAGGCATCAATTCGCCAGCAGCGTGGGTGGTGATGGTGAACTTGCCGCCAGACATTTCGCTAACCTTTTTAGCAAATACGTCGCAAACACCGAACAATGTGTCGAGTGATTTGGGGAAGCTCGAAGCACAGCGCCAGCGCAATGTAGCTTGAGCGTGAATAACCGCTGGGGCTGCGCCTGCGGCCAAGACGCCAGCAATACCGGCATTTTTAATAAGGGAACGACGATCCATGGGGTTCACTCCGGAAGTCTAAGTTGATGAATTCAGCACGCCAAGGCGTAGCTGATGACTGGGAACAGTCATGAGCCGATTGTAGGAAATTTGCAAGCCCCTTTTGGCAAGGGTTTTCCCTTCGATCAAGCAATGTTTGATCTAAGTGGTTTTTCTGGGTTTCAAAGCCCACCAAGGCAGTTCTTTGCTGAGGGAGTGAACGTTGCCAGATTGGTTTGCTTTGTAGCCCAACATGTCTTGCAGCGCCGTTTGCCACTCCGGACTGGCAAGGTGTTTTCTGAGTGCCAGGACGGGTGGGGAGTCTAGGGCGCTTTTGAGGCAGACCAGCCAATAGTTTTCGCTGACCAGGGGTACAAAGTCGAGCCCGGAGGACAAAGCGGCACTTTCGATGGCCAATCCGGCATCTGCTTGACCCGATGCAATGCAGTTGGCCACAGCGCTGTGAGACAGTTCTTGGTGGTCGTAGCCCATGAGTTGATCTGC
>ENA-ORCY01000475-ORCY01000475.1-marine-metagenome-genome-assembly--contig:-NODE-475-length-24111-cov-5.814097_pt1 | contig 24111 bp, 22 predicted proteins | sample MGYA00248634_ERZ508507 | MGnify/ENA primary metagenome ERZ508507 (study PRJEB26178, sample SAMN06266269) | marine metagenome | isolation source: Columbia River Estuary | place: USA:Columbia River Estuary... | reverse complement strand
TGAGATTAGCAGCCTAAATGAAACCCTGATCCATCTTAACAAGGCTGCAAACTGGTCTAAAATCTAGGACCACCTCTGACATCCCGTCGCACTGCCATATTCGTGCCTTCGGTTTTGATGGCGCGGGTGCGCGATCCTTCAAAAACCTGCGGCCTATCGTAATCAAGGATCAAATCCTCGGTATGCGCATCGGGGGAAACAGTCCGCGCCTTCCATTGAAAGCTAATCCCGTTGCGCCCGATCACATATCCACCCGCGACAGCAACGCTTTCATCTGCAAATGGCGCGATTAAATGGGTTAGCCAAGTCGGCTCTGGGATCGCATCGTCGTCAATAAAGGCTATGATCTCACCCGCCGCCGCCGCGACACCCGCATTGCGTGCCGCCGAGATATTCATCTCATCGAACAGGACCAGTTTTACCTGATCGCCCAGCGCATGCGCATTGACCGCATCAATCCCTGACTGATCCGCGACAATGACAATTTCGAAATTCGGGTAGTCGATTTGCCCGACACCCGTCAGGCAAATCCCAAGCGACGCAGGCCGCCCATGGCTCACAATAACGACGCTGACGGTTGGTGCCGTCACGCGACGCCCATTTGCGCCATCATTGTCTCGATGCGCGGTACATCTTCAGGGTTGTTCAACTCCCAGAATTGGCGGCCTTTTGCGTCGACTTCGACACATAAAACATGCGCGCCCCGCTCAAGGAAACGCAACTGCTCCAGACCTTCCAAACGCTCTAACGGACCCATCGCCCAACGCGGGTAGGCGGCCAAGGCAGACGGGCGGTATGCATAGACACCGACATGGTGGAAAACAGGCGTATCATCCTGATCGGCATAGGTTTTCCCAGTGTAGGGGATCACCTCTTTGCTGAAATAGAGCGCGTTGTTATCCGCGCCAAACACAGCCGTGGTGCCGCCGACGCGACCTGCGCGGCGGTCCTCTAAAAACCCGTTCAACGCAGCACCCTCGGTGCGCAAAACAGGGGTCGCAACTTCGGCTACGGGATGGGCGGAAAGGCCCGCCACCAAATCCTCGACAAACCACGCTGGTGTCAGGGGCGCATCGCCCTGCAAGTTCACGACGATATCAAAGCCACCACCCAAAATATCAAACGCTTCGGCGCAACGCTCTGTTCCATTCTGACAAGCCTCGGATGTCATCACGACCTCAGCGCCAAACGCCTCGGCATGCTCCTTGATCCGGTCATCATCAGTGGCAACCACAACACGGTCCACGCCTTTGACAGACATCGCTGCGTCCCAGCTGCGGTGGATAAGGCTTTTGGCCTCACCACCAGCGCCACGCAACTCAACAAGCGGCTTTCCCGGATAACGGGTTGAGGCATAACGAGCGGGGATGACAATCAGAACAGACATTATGGCTTCTTCAGATCAACGCCCGGAGCATAGGCGATAAAGAACGGGTTGGCAAAATCTGCTTTGCCGTACTTCAGCGTCTTGTGATCGTCAAAACGAACCACAGAACCGCCCGCACCTGTCAAAACAGCATGGCCAGCCGCCGTGTCCCACTCCATCGTACGGCCAACGCGCGGATAGATATCCGCCTCGCCAGTGGCCACCAAACAGAACTTCAATGACGAACCAGCACTCTTGCTGTCAGCTACATGATACTTGTTGATATAGTCATCAGTCGCCTGATCACGGTGCGATTTCGAGGCAACCACCAGCAAAGCACTGTTATCAGGTGTCTTCACCTTGATCGGGGTCACTGGACCAACTTTATCCTTCGCGAAATCGCCGCTTTCCTCGACCGCGACACCGGCGGCATCCGTATAGAACAAACGATCCTTCGCGGGCGCGTAAACGATCCCGCGCACAGGCACACCATCAACGACATAAGCGATATTGACCGTGAAATCACCGCGACGGTTGATGAACTCTTTGGTGCCATCCAGCGGGTCAACGATAAGGAATGTCGAAACATTCTGACCATGACTATCAGACTGCTCTTCGGTCACCAGCGCCACATCAGGGAATGCCGCCCGCAGGCCTGCGCTGATGATCGCATCAGCGGCCTCGTCGGCCTCAGTTACAGGGCTTTCGTCAGATTTCGAGCGGACCTCAAAATTGGGATCAGCGTAGATCTCCATGATCTTATCGCCTGCTTCTAACGCCAAACGGCGCATCACATCCGCCAACTGATCAAAATTCATGCCGTACACCTTCACGTTTCATTATGTTGCCTGTTCTAATGATTGAAAAAACAGGTTTGCCCCCTTATGATATGAGGCAACACGAACGGCAAGAAATTCGTGAGTTTGGGCAGCGCGCCCCACAAAGCAGGTTATGAGATGTTCCAGCCGCAGATCCAAAAGACAACGACTCGCACCTTTTTCGGGATGGCGGAGCTTATCTATCATTCGATCGTGCGTGATGTGCGTAAAACGCACAGCAATGCAGTCGTTGGATTGCTCATGAACATGATGCAAACCGTGGTCTTTGTGCTGACATTCTACGCAATGTTCTTCTTTCTTGGTATGCGCGGGGCCGCCATTCGTGGTGACTTCTTACTCTATATTATGTCGGGAATTTTCCTGTTCATGTGCCACACCAAAGCGGTATCCGCTGTCGTCGGCTCAGAAGGTCCCGCCTCGGCAATGATGCAGCACGCACAGATGAATACCGTGATTTCGATTACCGCCGCTGCAGTTTCGTCATTGTACTTGCAGCTTTTATCGCTCTTTTTTGTGCTCTTTATCTATCATGTTGCCGTAACGCCCGTCGTGATCGATCAACCCATTGGTGCCTTAGCTATGCTTTTGGTCGCATGGCTGTCTGGTGTTGGCGTCGGCATGATTTTTCTGGCGATGAAGCCTTGGGCGCCTGATGCGGTCAAACTTTTGGTCAGCATCTATAGCCGCGCCAACATGATTGCCTCGGGAAAGATGTTTGTCGCAAACTCGCTGCCGTCTTCGATGCTGGTCTTGTTTGACTGGAACCCGCTTTTCCACACCATCGATCAGGCGCGCGGGTACATCTTTTTGCACTACAACCCACACTTCAGTTCCCCAACCTACCCGTTCTACGTTGCGATAGCCTTGGTGCTTTTGGGATTGATGGGCGAATTCTATACCCGCAAAAGCGCCTCGATCAGCTGGGGTGCCTCACGTTAACCCTGTAGCGACAAAAATTATGTGGGCGCAGGCGCCATTTTTGCTGCTTCGGGCCCATTACTGCGTCAAAATTGCATTTTTGAGCCTGTGTGCCCTTATCCCCCGCTTGCAGCCTACAAACCGCATCCCTATATACGCCTTGATCAAACGAGCAGACGAAAATCTGACTTGTTTAAACTAGCAACAGGCGCGGGTGCCGAAACGGGTTCGCGCCGCTCAACTCGCCTAGCGTAAAGGGATTTGAAATATGTCTAAAATTATTGGTATCGACCTCGGAACTACAAACTCTTGTATCTCCATCATGGACGGCTCTAAGCCACGCGTGATTGAGAACAGCGAAGGTGCACGCACAACACCATCTATCGTTGCGTTCACCGAAGACGAACGTCTTGTTGGCCAGCCTGCAAAGCGTCAGGCCGTCACAAACCCAGAAAACACAATCTTCGCGGTAAAGCGTCTGATCGGTCGTCGTTTTGACGACAAGGACCTCGCGAAGGAAAAGAAGAACATGCCATTCAACATTGTTGACGGTGGCAATGGCGACGCATGGGTGGAATCCCGCGGTGAGAAGTATTCTCCTGCGCAAATCTCCGCTGTGATCCTCGGCAAGATGAAAGAGACTGCAGAGTCTTATCTTGGCGAAGAAGTGACCCAAGCGGTTATCACTGTGCCAGCATACTTCAACGACGCGCAGCGTCAGGCAACCAAAGACGCTGGCAAAATCGCTGGCCTCGAAGTGCTGCGGATCATCAACGAGCCAACAGCAGCCGCACTTGCTTATGGCCTCGACAAAAAAGACACGCAGACAATCGCGGTCTATGACCTTGGCGGCGGTACATTCGACGTCACGATCCTCGAAATCGACGATGGCCTGTTCGAAGTAAAATCCACCAACGGCGACACGTTCCTTGGCGGTGAAGACTTTGACATGCGCATCGTGAACTACCTTGCCGACGAGTTCAAAAAAGAGAACTCCGTTGACCTGACCAAAGACAAGATGGCGCTTCAGCGTCTGAAGGAAGCTGCGGAAAAGGCAAAAATCGAATTGTCGTCTTCCTCTTCCACAGAGATCAACCAGCCGTTTATCTCCATGGGCTCCAACGGCCAGCCGTTGCACATGGTGATGAAGCTGACACGCGCAAAGCTCGAAAGCCTTGTTGCCGACCTGATCAAAGCGTCCATGAAGCCTTGTGCAGCAGCGCTGAAGGATGCGGGCTTGTCCACATCTGACATCGACGAGGTTGTTCTTGTTGGTGGTATGACACGAATGCCACGCGTCAAAGAAGAAGTCGCAAAGTTCTTTGGTAAAGAACCACACCAGGGCGTGAACCCTGATGAAGTTGTTGCCATGGGTGCGGCCATTCAGGCTGGCGTTCTGCAAGGCGACGTCAAAGACGTTGTTCTCTTGGACGTAACACCACTGTCCTTGGGCATTGAAACACTTGGCGGCGTATTCACACGCTTGATCGACCGTAACACGACGATCCCGACCAAGAAATCTCAGGTGTTCTCGACAGCCGAAGACAACCAAAACGCTGTGACAATCCGTGTGTTCCAAGGCGAACGCGAAATGGCTGCTGACAACAAGATCCTCGGCCAGTTCAACATGGAAGGTATCCCGCCAGCACCACGCGGCATGCCACAGATCGAAGTGACTTTCGACATTGACGCAAACGGTATCGTATCCGTTGGCGCCAAGGACAAGGGCACTGGCAAAGAACAGCAAATCACGATCCAAGCATCGGGTGGTCTCTCTGACGAGGACATCGAAGCAATGGTACGTGATGCCGAAGAAAACGCCGACGCTGATAAAGAGCGCCGCGAGTTGATCGAAGCGAAGAACCAAGCGGAAAGCATGATTCACTCAACTGAAAAGTCGATGGAAGAGCATGCTGAAAAGGTTGATCCAACCACCATTGAGGCCATCGAGCTCGCTATCGCAGCGCTCAAGGACGATCTGGAAGGCGATAACGCAAGCAAGATCAAGTCTGGCATCCAGAACGTCACAGAAGCTGCCATGAAACTTGGCGAAGCCATCTATAAGTCGGCCCAAGACGAAGAGAACGGCGAAGCAGAGCCAAAAGGTGCCGATGAGGATGATATCCTCGACGCCGACTTCGAAGACCTCGGCGACGACGGTAAGCGTGGCAACTAAGGCATCCGCCTAAAGTAAATGAGACCGGCCCCTGAACCGGGCCGGTCTTTTTCCATTCCCAAGGGGGAACAGTGACAATGGCAAAACGCGACTACTACGAGATTCTCGGCATCAAAAAGGGTGCCTCCGCCGACGAGATTAAAAAGGGCTATCGCCAAAAGGCGAAAGAACTTCACCCTGACCGCAACTCAGACAATCCAAAGGCCGAAGAGCAGTTCAAAGAAGCGAACGAAGCTCACGAGATCCTGAAAGATCCTGAGAAGAAAGCAGCATACGACCGCTACGGTCATGCGGCTTTTGAGGGTGGCATGGGCGGTGGTGGCGGTGGTCAGCGCGGCGGTCACCCTGGTGATTTTTCCTCGGCCTTCTCCGACGTTTTCGACGATCTGTTCGGAAATTTTGGCGGTGGCGGCATGGGCGGCGGGCGCAACCGTGCCCAGCGCGGCAATGACCTGCGCTATAATCTACGCATCAACCTCGAAGACGCCTTCAAGGGCATGCAAAAGACCATCAACGTCCCAGCAGCCGTATCTTGTGGCTCGTGCAAAGGCACGGGCGCAGAGGGCGGCTCAGAGCCCGTCACTTGCCCGACCTGTTCTGGCATGGGCAAAGTGCGCGCACAGCAGGGCTTCTTTACGGTTGAACGCACATGTCCAACCTGTAACGGCATGGGCCAAACGATCAAGAACCCCTGCAAATCCTGCCACGGCCAAGGGCGTGTCGAGAAAGAAAAAGCGCTCTCCGTCAACATCCCTGCTGGCGTCGAAACTGGCACACGCATTCGTCTTGCCGGTGAAGGCGAGGCGGGTATGCGCGGCGGTCCAACTGGCGATCTGTATATCTTCATCGAAGTGGCCGATCACAAGCTGTTCGAGCGCGATAACATGAACCTATACTGCCAAGTCCCCGTGAGCATCGCATCTGCGGCGCTGGGCGGCGAGATTGAAGTGCCAACAATTGACGGTGGACGCTCTAGGGTGAAAATCCCCGAGGGCTCGCAATCTGGTCGACAAATGCGGCTGCGAGGTAAGGGCATGCCCGCCCTACGCGGCGGCGGCGCGGGCGATATGTTCATCGAACTCGCGGTCGAAACACCTGTGAACCTCACCGCGCGGCAAAAAGAGATCCTTAAAGAGTTTGATGCTATCAAGGCAGAGAACAATCCGAACGGATCGAACTTTTTCAAATCTGTAAAAACGTTCTGGGATTCGATGAAAGGGTAATTTCCTCATTTCCAGTTAACTATAAGTTCGCGAAATGTTCTGCAAAGTGAGTCTCATGAAACACTTTGCAGAAGCTCCCAGTTTGTTCGACGATTATGACCTTCAGGTCATTGAACGTCCTGTGCCGACCATCGTCGATGGGCACCGCCAACGCTTGCGTGATCGGTTCACCACATGCGGCGCAACCTCGGTCGCTGACTACGAACTACTAGAACTCTTATTGTTCCGCGCCATCCCACGTTTGGACGTCAAACCGCTCGCCTTTGCGCTGCTTAAGGCGTTCGGAGACCTCAATCAGGTTCTCGCCGCCAGCCCTGCAAGATTGGCACAAATCACCGGTTGTGGTGCGGCTGTCATCACAGAGCTAAAGCTTGTCGAAGCCGCCGCACACCGCATGGCCCGTGCAAAGTTGATGCAGCGCTGTGTTATCTCTAGCTGGAGCGCCGTCATCGACTACTGCCACACAACAATGGCACACCGCGACACGGAACAATTCCGCATTCTGTTTCTCGATACAAAAAACACCCTGATCGCCGATGAAGAACACGGCCATGGCACGCTAGACCATGTCCCCGTCTATCCGCGTGAGGTCATGAAGCGCGCGTTAGAACTCAACGCCGCTTCTCTGATCCTTGTGCACAACCATCCCTCTGGTGATCCGACACCTTCAGATGCCGACATCGCCATGACAAAGCAGATCGAAGCGGCGGGAAAAACCCTTTCAATCACGTTGCACGATCACATCATCATTGGCAAATCCCGCGAGACGAGCTTTCGCGAATGGGGATTGCTTTAATTACTGAGCAACCCACAATTCGACACGGCGGTTCGTCTGACGACTCCATCCCGTATCGTCACAGCCCATAGGGAGCGCTTCGCCGAAGGCCTCGGTCTCGATCACGACACTCTCTGGCAACGTACCACCCATCAACTCTTCAAGATCGCGCAAGACCGCGACGGCACGCGCAGCGCAGCAGTATATAGACAATGTTTGCAAGGGTGTGTTTCCATACAGAACCACGCGATAGGATACAGCGGAGTTCGATAGTATTTGAACTATGCCTCTCTGCCAAAACTGACCCATGCTCCGGATCTTGCCATTGGCGATGGTGCTTTGGGGTTTTGGCATGCGCTGCGCGAGGTCTTTGGTGCCACGAAAGAACAGCGCTGCTGGTTCCATAAAACCAGCAATGTTCTGAATGCGATGCCCAAGTCGGTTCAGGCCAAAGCAAAGGGCCATCTGCACGACATATGGCAGGCTGAGACGCGCGTAGATGCCGAGGCCGCTTTTGACTTCTTCGTCACAACCTACGGCGTGAAATACGACAAAGCCGTGGGGAAACTGACCAAGGATCGTGACGTACTCTTGGCCTTCTATGACTTCCCAGCCGAGCATTGGAAACATGTCCGAACGACGAACCCAATCGAAAGCACCTTCGCCACCGTCCGACATCGAACGGGCAAAACCAAAGGCTGCCTCAGCCGCAAAACCGGCCTTGCCATGGCGTTCAAGCTGATGATGTCAGCCCAAACCAAGTGGCGCAAACTCGATGGAGCCAACCGCATGCCAGAGATCATCGAAGGGATTGCATTCAAGGACGGGATCAAACAACTTAACCATGCCGCCTAATCACGCCGTCACCAACTTTCGGGCATAGCTCTCATGCAAGGCAGGCCCCCTCAGGCGTTCAGCCACCTATCTGGTCGATGACATCCGCAGGGCACTTCACAGCCCGCAATCGGTCCCTCATGGCGCGTCTGAGTGATTGAACTACGATATTCTTAGAAGCAGCGACCTTGCCCAGCAAACCCGTCACTCAGATACGCTGAGAGTTTGCCGCAGATGATCAATGCATAAACGGCGACGGGAAGGGCTTAGAAGTTTCCCCGTGCGGCCTCGGTGAGGATCATCTTGTCTAAGGGCAGATCTGCCACGACGCGCTTGAGACATTGGTTTTCAGTCTCAAGCTCTTTCAGCCGTTTGAGTTGATAGCGGCTCGTGCCGCCACACTCTATGCGCCATCGATAGCAGGTCTGAGTTGTTACGCCAATTTGTCGAACGGCTTCGGAAACTGACTTTCCTTGCCCTTGCAAAATTTCAACTTGCCGAAGCTTTAGCACAATATTTTCTGGTTTTTCTCGTTTTCCAGCCATCATTTAGGACTCCTAAAATGGGATAAACATATCCCAATTGGTGGACCACTTCACTGGGGGCATTCCATTCGTCTCAAGAGAAGACCCGCATTATCTTAGCGAGATTACGCGGCGCCTTAAGGTGAAACCCCAAAGCGCCGTGTGGTTGTTGTTGGTGAAGGCTTAGAACTTCATCTGGTAGAAGATGCCGCCGCTGTATGTCGGTGTTGCAGTGAAGGCGTTCTGGTCAGCCCGCAGGTCAAAGGTGATCGCCGCATCGTTGCCGATGTCATGGGAAAGACCAAGGCCGACATAGCCTCGAGTGTGGTTCTGGATCACAGCAATGTCAGCGACATCGATCGAGATGCTCGTCAAGTTAGGGATGTCGCTGGTTCCAGTGATTGGGCTATTGCTACGCGAAAGGTCCTTCTCCAGGCCGGCCGTGAGCCGGAGGGTATTGCTCTCATTAATAGCCAAACGACTGTCGACGCCGAGGGTTGCAGTCTTGACCAACTCGGTGACTGCGTCATACGAGATCGGGAAGCTGTAGCTCGTGCCCTCGTCGTAAGCGGCGCGCGTGGTGCTGGTGCGCGCCAGACGCAGGAACGGAGACGTGACACGGTTCTGCGCAAGAATTCTATAGCCCAACTCGAAGCTGGCAGAGGTGCTGCTGAGCCCGCTCGAGCCGGAGGCTGCTTCTGTCCCGACGAGGCTGTCGTCCCGGCTGATGGTGACATCCCCGACGCTGGTGGCAAGGGCAGCCTTCCAGGTTAGGCCAGAGCCGCCGAGCGGGTTCCTGCGGACAAAGGCGCCGAAGGAGCTGATCGCGCCATCAAAGGCCAGGCCGCCGAGACTGCTTGGCTTGGTGCCGAGGGCGGCAAAGCCGCCGATCGTCATCTCCTCGGAGAGGCCAATTGCTCCCGAGGCGCTGCCGAAGCTGAGGCTGCCGGTATCGGCATTGGAGGAGGCGGAGGCGCCGAGCCTGATGACAGTGGGCAAGCGATCGGAGTAAGACTTGGAGGATATCGTATCATTTGAGGGCTTAGCGACTTCACTAGCGTCCAGCTCGGTCTCCGCAGCCAAGCTTAGGCTCGCCCCAATAGCAGCAATGGACGTCCCCTGCGCAACCACATTATTCACAATCGCCGACACTGTGTTCTTAGCGTCAAGCATCGGCGGGTTCTCAGCGTCAAGCGTCGGCGTGCGGTAGATGAAGGCGCGTGGCACGGCAAGGCCAGGGTCAAAGTAAACTCCGCCGACTACGGAGCCATCATTTGAAACACTCTTGGCTATGCTCATTAAATCTTCTGCCCAACCACTGCCTTCGGCAAGCAGTACTAATTCGTTATTTTGTGCATCCCAGCGAAAAGCTCTCAATGACGCCTCATCACACGAACCAACATCATAACAGCTAGTGGTGGCTCCAACGATTACGGATCCGTCGGGAGTAATATCCTCGGCAAAACTATAGATTCCCCAACCAGCATTCTCAGAAATAATGTCTAAGTTATTGTTATCATTTGATTGGTCCCATACGAAAATATCTTGTCGTTCATTAGAAACTCTAGATCCGATAACTATCGCTCCATTTGATGAGACAAAATCAGCAGATGATGTATAAGTAAGGACTGCATTATCAAATACTTGTGTTGTTTCAGTCACCCAAGCTTCATTAGTATCAGAAAGATCAAATAATAGTCCACCAGCATAATCGGGATGGTCGATCCATGTGAAGGCCATGCCTCCGTTTTGGCCCACAATTACCTTGCCATCATCCGATACGTCATTGGCGGAGCTATAGGTGCTTTCATTACCCCGTAGGTGGTTATAAACATCAATGAATGGGACCATAATTCGATCGGAATTATTCCAAACGAAAGCGCGATCGGCTGATACATTGCCCGAACGCCCTACTCCATTCCCATAGCCTACAACAACAGACCCATCTGGAGTAATCGCTAAGGCTTCGCTGCCGCCCGACCAATTCCATGAATTAGACTCAATATCTGTTCCGGCGATACTATATTCGTCATCATCTTTTATGACTGTATCGCCATTGGTATCCGCTAGATTAACAAACCCGTTAACTGCATCCCAATAAAATGCTGAATCTATAGTCCTATTGCCATTGACGAGTGGGAGTATATACGTAGCTGACGTAGTCTCATAAGATCCTACTGCAAATTCACCGCTCGCAGTAAAATCACCTAGGTAGCCTTCGTCTGCAATGACCTTGATATCATCATTGTCCCAGAGCACTCCACTAAATTCATCGTACTCGAGACCAACTCTAATAACTGCGTAAGAGTCGTTACCATAGCTTTCAAGGAAAGCATATGAGCCATCATCAGACAAACCTACAACCTCTGATGTACGATCAAAGCCGTAATCATATCGGTCAATAAAGTAGTCAAAGTTCGAATTGAATACGATCCCTCTCTCTGAGTTTGCATCATCATATTCTGATATACTGATGGTACCGGCAGCCCAATTCCCGTCACCAGAAATTTCCAGGACATAAGATTCTGCATCTCCCGCTTCTTCTATTGCATTAAATCCAGCTGCCCACTCCGCCGCGCTGGCGCTCGGGATGAATGTGAGTGCGGTCGCACTCATGAAGGTAGCGGCTAAGGAAAGGGGTGCACGCAGCAAGTGGGTATTATTGGTCATGTATTGTTCTCTTTTTTGTTTTGGAGTCAATATATGACCGAGGCTTTAAAATTGCTTATTCCGTTGGAGGCGACTTTTCTCTAACTCTAAAGATATCACCCCATCTCCCCATACTCTTTAAGTAATTTCGCTCAAAATTTATGCCACTTCGCGTTTCGTTTTTTAACAATATTACGCTTCCATTGTACTCATTCTTGCCTGGGACGCAGTGAACTGAGACCCTGCACCAATTTTGAACACTATCGGTTTCGGATTAAGCCTGAGATTGAACACTAGTCAAGGCTAAGTTCTGCAAACATCCGCTTCGTTATGGACCGCGTGGGCAACAGCAACCGTTCAAACGTGTTGTTCAACGTCGAACACAGGTTCTGATCACCACTGAAGCAAACAGGGGGGCGGCTTTAGGGTCGCCCTTTTGCATTGAGCAGCAACGACTGAATCACCCCGCACCCAAGATCGACACCAGCGCAACCCCTGAGAGCCACAGAGAGACTCACACAGGGGCATCGTGTGAACTCACTACGCAGTGACTCAAGGTGGCACTAGAGGCCCTCACGGGGCCTCTCAGGACTTCTGCAAGGCAAACCAAACAACAACAGCAACAACGTCGTCCCTTTAGCCCTCTTTTTGAAGTCCAAAGATCACCAAAGGTACTGGGGGTGTCATTTGTCTCCCATGGGACCCTATTCGCCAGAGGCCACCACAGAGGCCACCAGAAGTGCCCTAGACAGACACGAGTGGCTATAGTTAACCTACTGTTATCGTTGATGTCGGTGTGTAGACTGATGCCGTCTTAGGGAACCATCTCCGTGTGGGGGCACCATTCAAATCAATGACTTAGCTCGAATTTGCAATTTCCTGAAACGTTCTCAGCGAGACGCTCAGCGAGACAAATCAGCGTTGAACTGCGGTTTGATTCCGTAAAAACGCACTCTTTCCTCACGCCTGCAATTAGCAACCCATCCGCGCCACACCGCCCCCGCGCGCGTACGCGTCGCTGTGTAGGCCCGTAAGACTTCGCGGTGCAGCTTCGTCAGACCAAACAGCGCATAGTGCGGCCAGCCCCCCCTTGCGCCCCTCCCAGATACAAGCTGCAACAGACCGCTAGTTTCCCGCCGCGTCAGCCTAGGTTGCGATGCCAGCGTCCTGAACGCATGCGTCTGGCGTGAGGGGGAGGCAGCCTGTAGCAATGGAGAGAACTTAAAAAGTATCATATTGAAACCGAGCGGTTATCTTGATAAAAAACGGGTATAGCGAGCGTGTAAGTCCGCGCGAAACAACCGGTACATACCGCACCATGATGACAAATCTTAAATCTCTTCGGCGACCTGCCGACTTAGGGCGTCGCCCCAAACCACTCATTTTCAAAGGAGTCACCATGCGCGAATTTTGTGCAGCTGTGGCCATTGCCGTATGTGCAACATCAGCCGTTGCCGATAGTAATACCGCTACGGCACAACATTTGTTAAATCAACTCGGTTTGGATGCGGGGCCTGTTGATGGATCGTGGGGGCCGCGAACAGGCCGCGCCATTGACCGTTTTTATGCCGAATTGGGTGCAGTTTATGATGGCTCCCTCGATGCGCAAGGCATTTCAGAACTGGAGGCTGCGGCGGCAACTTATCGTCATTTCGGTAACCGTGATTGGTCTCCGGAAATTCGCAGCGATCTGCATGACATCGACGTCTCAACGGCGCCATTCGATTACATTAGTGATAACTTGATCGCAGGTTTGGTGCCTTTCCAGCGGTTCAGCGAACCCGATCTGGGTACGCATCCCGTTGGCGAACCTCCGGATGTTGAATGGGTGAGGCGGCCAATGGATGTCGATTGTCTAACTGTTCTGCGCGATATGTCGCCGCCAGATATGAGTAGATGGGATGCGCCGCTTTATGCACAGAATTGTAATTATCACTATCGGCAAAAAATCTTTGGCGGGGGAATTGATGCATTTCAGGAGATTTTGGATCACTGGGCCGCTCAGCCTCTGGGGATTTATGATTTGGAACCGAACGGGGATGACTCCTATTTCAAAGCAACCCTTATGGCGTCCATCGGGACAACATATGCGTTATTTTACGATCTGTTCGACAATCATGCAGCAATCGACAGCTTTATTACCGATTGGATGCTGAACAACCAAACCGTGGTGGGTGAGGGTACTTGCCCATTTTCCGCGCCTGAAAGCTTTAAGCCTGATCGATATATCGTTGATTCCTGTGGTAGTAATCATTGGCGCTTGTCGGTTGCAAATGTTGCGCTGGGGCTGCGGCTGGGGGATCGTCAGTTGTTTATCGCAGGTGTTAAGCATCTTGAGATTAACCTGTCGATGTATGACGTCGACGGTATTTTCACGCCTTATGCGACGCGGGGTTGGGATTCGCCCGGATATGCGGTGGATAATAACGAATACATCACAAGCATAGCCCTAATGTTAGCAGAGGTGGACGTAAACTTATACGATCTGAAAATTCACGATGGCCGAGATATTGCGTCGCTAATCGAGGGGCATAACGCATGGCTTAACGATCCGAGTTTGGCCGAACGCTATTTTATCGGGTCAGACACCTGCAACGACGGGTCGTGCACGCGGCTTGACAGTATGGCTGCACTGGGGCCGCTTGATCAGTGGAAGGTCGATCGTCAATTCGAAGATTTTGACATCCTACTGCGGTCGTTTCATTATCAAGTTACCGAAAAAGAACTTGACCCTATCGATTTGGCGCGGATGTATCCAAGTGATCGTGGAGGTAGTTTGCCGGGTATGTATGTCTGGGGGCAGACTTCGGCCTTTCCATATATTTATGCGACGCTGGAGCGCTTGGATGCGTTGGAAGGCTACTTAGAGCCTGAGTCTGTGGATGTCAGCGACGTACCTTTGGACATGACTAACATGGAATGCGGTTTTGAAATGCGTCGCAGGTCTAGCGGTGAGTCTCAAGACATCGTTATAGCATCAGGTAGTATTGTTACGTCTGACGGGCGCGTCACGATATCAATGATAGATATACGAACGGGCAAAACTCCAAATGTGGAAATGGTGATGGAGGAAGCAGATTTATATTTGGCGCAAAATGGTAGAATTATTGGCGATTTTCCGGTTTATTTTAATGACCGAATTGACGTTGTCCGATTTGGCTCTGAGTTCGATCCGTTGCTAGCGGGGGTAGGCCCCCAAGGTAATCATTATTTCGACATTGACGATTCTACACACCTCATATTGGTCATAACAGAGTGCGAGTAGGCGCAATCAAGACACTGCCATTCGGTGCAGATGTGATTGGCACAGCGGTGCAAGTGCCCCGTCCGATAACCGATCAAGCTGCGCGCAAGGGCAGGGCGCCGCAAGCACTCACCCCACGCCTATTTCCCCCACCGGACAACTGGACACCCCTATAGGGGGTTGTCCGTGTCTGTCCGTCTGGATGGGGCGCTGAGATCCACACACCGATGAAACGAACTGCCTGACCTTGGTAATTGCCATAGATTTTTCAAATTTTTTCGGGGCCTCAACTGTATGCGCACGCATCTGCAGCCGCCCCGACCTTACCCGCTTACCCCCGGGGGGGGTGCCTGCCGCCTTGAAGCATTTAAAGCCCTTGGCCCATATCAACCATCATTTAGGGCGTGTTTTTTGGGAGGTGGCTGGTGAAATTCTGCAAGCGGTCCAACCCTTGTCCGCATACTGCGCCGCCAACGCCTCCGCTAACATCAGGCCGACTTCCAACGCGCTAAATAACTTCATAGCAATCTCCCTTTGTCCCTATCCATGCGAGGGATTGCTGGCAGACCAAGATGTTGCGGGGCGCGGCAGTGGGCCAAGGGGGGGAGTGATTACCTCTTGATTACCTCTTGATTACCTCAAGATGGCAAAAAAAGCTCTTTAAATTCAATATGATTACCTTGATTACCTTGATTACCTTGATTACCTGTATTTTCCAGTTGCCGCGGTTGCGGTACTACTCTTCTCTTTATTTCTTCTTCTTTTATCCCAAAAATAGAAATCAGAGGTAATCAGGTAATCATCCTGTTTTTAAACGATTTTTCAGGTAATATCGAGGTAATATGGAGGTAATCAGAGGTAATCATTGGCAAAGAACCGAGCCACCGCGGTGGGTGGCTCAGCAGGCGCGGTGGGGCTTATTCCTTCAGGAGAAGGCACTTGACCGACTTCCGGTCTGATGTGAGCCGAACTTTAACTTCGCCATCCCTACTGGCGAGGGCAAGAACGTTCTTCGCCTTTTTCACGAACGTCATGCGCTCCGACTGGTCGTAATTGTCGGCCAGCCAATCTTCGAACAGTTTGCGCGGGCGAATTAACCCGACGCCACCATTGGTCAGGTTTATGACATCTGGACTGAAATCGTGGTCCTTGTTAAGCATCGCTTCGCGGAAGGCGTCCGCGATCTGGTGTAGGCTTTCAGACACTCGCCCCAGCTGCTTGCCGATCCCCCGGCTGGCATGAAACGCTGTCACAGCTGCATCTGCAACAGTGACGGCCCCGCTGCTGCCTAACTTGCGGTATTCCTCGACGTGCTGATTGAGGGTTAGGGCTATCCAGTTCCGCAGGTTTACCGCGTAGGCCGACTTGTTTGCAGCAAAGACTGGGCGATCATCAATCCGACCTGAGTTCTCGATAAAGCTCATCCGGTTCGCAAACTGGTCCTCGACCCCGTGGGAGGTCACAAGGCTGGCCACGTTTTCCGCGCTCATGAACAGCTTTGTGTAGATCGCCGCCCGTTGGCGCAGTTGGTTCTTGGGCGACAACTCGATCTCGTTCTGAAGCTGCTTCAGCTCGGATTTAACCGACTTGAACTCGTCCACAAGCAAGACAATCGCCCGCTTGAAGTTGTCGGCGCTCAAGCCCACGGGCTGGCCCTCCATCACCTTCTCGATTTCCTTTGTTGATGTCTCAACCACCACACCGAGGTCTTTGAGAAGCCCCGTAAAAAGGCCTTTCCCGAAGTCGGAGTCGGCTTGCCACCAAAGGTAGGCCTTCTTGCGATCCCCTGCAAAACGCGCATCAATGATGAATTTCAGCACCGCATCCACGTCAGGCCAGTGGGTGCGAAAGTCGTCTACGAAGAGCATGTCGATTGGTCCGGTTGTCCACGGTATGTGCGGCAGGACAATCTGGGCGTCATGTTCGCGCAACACGAACACCTCATGGGTGGCAAACATATCTACGCCCCATGCGATCATGTCTCGCTGCCGATACAGGAGGATGTGATCCATGACCGGTGTACGAATGGCAGCCCTTAGGCTTTTCTCTGCCGCTTGCCGATCCTTTGGTATTACCTGAGACACCCACGCTGCTATCTCATCAGCACCGACTGGAGAGCCGAAAGTAGCCAGCATGAACTTCCAGCCCTCGCCCTGAGTGAATTTGACCAAATGACCCTCGCGGTTGAGAAAGTGAAGCTTCGATTGAGACGCGGACCAGAACGACCGACCTATCATCTTCCCGACGCGCTCGGCATCGACGGCAATGGCGTCGACTTTGATTCCGACTTCTGCCAAAACGTCTTTCAGGCCGTCTTTGATACGCTTAGCAATCCGATCCGCGTCCTTTGCCGTCTTGGCGTCCAGATGGGCTTCTGCTGCGCGTTTTTCGGGGTGCCTCGGCTCACTCTTCCCTGCGGTCAGACCACTCTTGATCGTGGGGTGGATCTCGCGAGCCTCTAAGCCCATCTGTAATGCCGCCTGTTTTAACGCGGCCACCGCTTCGTCTTCGTCCAAGTGACCGCCACCGACGATCTGGCCCATGCGGAAGGCGGACGTATTGAGCGCGTTGTTTCGGTCGCCTTCGGGCGTTCTGACCAGTTCAGCGATCTCGTTTGACAGAGCGGTTTCTCCCCACCCACGCGCGGCAGAGGCTACCATCATTGGCGCGGCCCGTTGTGAAAGCTTGCGTTGTTCGCCGTATTCAGCGGCGACCCAATTAAGGAAATCGTCCAACCCCTCTTGGGTAATCTCAGGCAGCAAATTATCAACCCATCCCGGAAACGTGTCCCACGGCCTCACGCCTTTCCATCTGTAGGGTTGGCCAGTGTCTGGGTGAATGCCGAAGGCCACGATTTGCTGGCCGTTGCCAAGCACCTCGAGCTTCTCTTGCTTGCCATTGGGCGCTTTGCCAGTTGGCTGGAGCGTGACGTCACGTTTCTTGATGTCGAGACCACGATAGAACAGCGCCGTCTTGGGGGCTTGCCCGACGCGCTCTAGCGTGGCGCCGAAACGCCGCATGGCTTCCGTTACGATAGCCGCGCTCACGTCCTCGCAATAGGCGTCCACATCCAGAGCCACGATACCCTGACCCGTGACAATTCCAATGCCGCTGTCTGGCCGAAAGTCCTCCGAGGTGAACTCGCGTTCTGTCCAACCAGTGTGGGCGGGCCGTTTTTGCTTGGGCAGAATTGGCACAATGCGCCAGCCGCCTTCAATCATCGCTTTGGCTTTGTCGATTGCGGTCTCGGCTGACGATTGATCTTTCATGCTTCGCCCCCAATTCGATCAGGCAGGACCGAGAGAATGACCGTCACGGATGGGTCAGAGAGCGGTTCTAACCTTGCACAGGCGCGGACGAGGCTGTCTTTGGTCGTGACATACGTGCGCGCCCGCCAAACGCCCCGGTGCAAAGGGTCAGCCGTGCGATGTTGGATGATCCACTGGGCGCGATCCTTACATAGGATGACGCGCCAGCGTGGGGCAAGCCATACGATAACCGAGCGATAGTTATCATCCCGCTCCCTGTGTGAATACGTCTGTGTAGATCTGCACCCATCAATCGCCGGGGGTACGGGGGGGGTGCTGGCGTTTGCCATGATCATCCCTCCGACTGCTTATAAGCGTAAGCCGAGTTCAGCTTCGCCTCAGCAACCGCCATTACTTCGGCGACCGCATACACGGTCGCCTTGTTTGGGCGTCGGACAGTCAACGGCCACCGCTCAAGCGTGCGTGGGCTGATTGGGAAAAAGTGATGGGTAATGATCGCAGCAGCCGTCGGCTTGTCCGCGTATTGCGGCAGTGGCTGATCGGGTATCCATGAACACTTCTGTGGCATTTTGGGGCTCCTTGTTACGGTATGCCACTCTTTTAGCCGATCGGTTTCGCATGATTTCAGAAGTGCCTAACAATCAAGTTTATTGATATTAATCGCGCTCGAAGCGACGGTAAGCCTCCCAGAGGTTACTTGCTTCTTTGACTTTAACGCAAAATTTGGTAGCTGCTTCTTCTAGAATTAGCTTACGCGTCCCCCGCGGCGGCTTATTCGAAATACTGACCACACGGTTTTGGGAAGGCTCGCCAAATATTGCTTCGTTCAGGAACTCAATCTCGACCTCAACATCATCATGGTGAGTCTCGCCAGCCTCACTGTTCAGCCAAGCACCTCGGTCGCCTATGGGAACTAAACTCGCTGATCTATGAAGGCTGCCTATCTCTGATTGCTCCGAAAACTTGACTGCTTTGTTTCTTATGACGGCAGCAGCTTCAGCTTCACGCCATCGGCCTTCACACATTTGCCCAACTGCCAAGACATCTTCAAATGACCATTTCGGCTTTCGTCCTGCCCCAGCACGCTTCCCTCCGTGAGACCGCCCGCCATCCACGCCATTATTACTGTTCATATCCATCCCTCCAGTAACTGCCCCCATTCCTTCATGACACTACGTCGTGTCTCCAAGTGCTTAGCCTGCTGGTAGTGGCGTATTACACCACCTCGGGTGGCGCTCTGCTTGTGGTTCAGTAGGCTATCAATGATACTCTCTGAGACGTCGGTGTTCTCTGCCATCAGGGTAGAGAAGGTCCGCCGTAGATCATGTAAGATGAAATTATTTATGCCAGAGGCCGTGCGTACGCAGCGATTGAAGTGGCTCCACGACGTCATCTTTTCGCCCCTTCGCGCAGAAAGCGGAAACACAAGGCGATCATGCGTCAGGTGATCGGATCCGATTACAGAAACTGCCATCGGACTAAGAGGCATGATGAAATGTTCTGAATTTTTAGTGTCGTCAAAGCTGAGGCTTATCTCAGCACGATCAGCATCTATTTGTCCCCAAGCTAGCTCCGACCCTTCAGCGGCCCGGAGGGGGGTCGTGATCATAAACCTGAGATACCGCTGGTACTGAAGCTTTAGGCCATCAGCATTCCACAGAGCCCGCAGATCATCTGGGGAGTAAAAGTTCATTCTCGGAGGCGGCGGCTTTGGACGGCGGCGTTTTGAAACGGACACGCAGGGGTTTGACTGCAGAACCTCCTCGTCAAGCAAGTAGTCCAGAAACCGAGACACGGCTCCGAGACGTTGTCGACCTGTTGCTGGACGCTCCCGATGCATGTCCGCCAATTCACGGATATGCCGTGGCGCACACTCTTCGGGATAAGCATCAACCAAGTCCAGCTCCTGAAGTGCGAACCGGACGTTGCGCAACTCATCTCGCTGGTACTTGTCATGGCCGTCCCGCATGCGTTCAGTCGCGTAACGCGCCAGCCAAGCCGTGCATGTCTGCTTTTTCGACGCTTCAGCTAAACGCAATCTTTCAGCAGACCGTTGGGTGCTAGCTGGATCATCCCCTGCGCGTACCAGCGCCTTGACCGTCTCTGCAGCAAGCCGAGCTTCAGGCGGCGACATCGAAATAGGATCACCCAACTTCATCGTGCGTTGCGCGTGCCTCTTAGCACCGTCAGTGTATCCCCGCTTTCGATAAGCATAGGTCCAGCTACAGCTTCGGCTGTTAATAACGAGCTTCAATCCAGAACAAGCTTGGTCGGACAGCGTCACACGATCGCCAAGCGCCTTCTGCTCCTTGACGTACTTGTCGATGGATCGTTGATCGATCTTGCAGGTGATGTTTAGACTTGGCATATTCAGCGAGACACTCAGCGAGACAAAATGGCGGAACTGTTCGTAGGTTAGCGGAGGTCAGTGTGGCGAACAAGCGCATATAAGCCATATAAAACGGGTAAAATGCGCAAAACCCTCAGGAAATGAGAATACACAGCAACTGATTTGTAATCAGTGGGTCGGGAGTTCGAGTCTCTCTGGGGGCACCATTTCACCCATCTCCCGCGACCTTCCGACGCCCCTTGGCGTTGGCTTGTTCTCCTTCCGGCACCGGCAGCCTATATGGGGCAAAGCAATCTCGAAGGTGGACTTTCCCATGGCCAAGCTTTTCTCCCCCTTGAAACTTGGTGGGCACATCCTCTCGCACCGCGTCATCATGGCGCCGCTGACGCGGATGCGGGCTGTCGCCCCGGCCTATGCGCCGACCGATCTGATGGTCGAATATTATGGTCAGCGGGCGAGCGATGGGGGCCTGATCATCACCGAGGCGACCCAGATTTCCGAAACGGCACGGGGTGGGCCGGATACGCCGGGCATCTATACGGCCGAACAGGTCAATGGCTGGCAGCGGGTCACGCAGGCGATCCATGGCAAGGGCGGCATCACCTTCATGCAGCTTTGGCACATGGGGCGGATATCGCATTCTTCCTATCAACCAGATGGTGGTGCGCCCTGGGCGCCGTCCGCCATCGCGCCACAGCTTGAGGTGACGCTTCCCGACCGGACCCGCGCGCCTGCGGAAACACCACGCGCATTTTCGACCGAGGAGATCGGCAGGCTGATCGAGAGCTATGTTGCCGCCGGAAAAAACGCCGTCGCGGCAGGCTTCGACGGGGTCGAGATTCATGCCGCCAACGGCTATCTCCTGGAACAATTCCTGCAATCGCGGACCAACCAGCGGACCGACCGCTACGGCGGCTCGATCGAAAATCGCTGCCGCGTGGTGATAGAAATTGCTGATGCCTTGGCCAAGGCGCTTGGTGCAGACCGGGTGGGTATCCGCCTCTCTCCGTTCGGCATCGCCAATGACAGCGGCGAGGAGGAGCCGATGCCGCTCTATTCCCATCTTGTGGGTGAGTTGAACAAGCTGGGCCTCGCCTATCTGCACCTTCTCGAGCCACGCGCCTCGGGGGCGGGGCAGAAGGATGTGGATCATCAGGGCTTGCCCTCCGCCGCGGTCCTGTTCCGGCCGCTCTGGAGTGGGGTTTTGATAACGGCGGGCAATTTCAAGGGCGACAGCGCCGAGGAAATGGTGGCAGCGGGCCATGCCGATGCGGTCGCCTTTGGCCGCTATTTCATCTCCAACCCCGACCTGCCACAGCGCCTGCAGTTAGGGGCGGCGCTTGCGCCCTATAACCGTCCGACCTTCTATTCTCCGGGGCCGGAAGGCTATGTCGACTATCCGGCGATGACCGAAACCCGCTAGGACGGGCTGGCGGGGAATATCCGGCTCAAGACCTCTTTCGCACGGCCATTCTCGACCAGTTGGGCGACGATCAATATTTCCCGGGCCTGGACCGGATCACCGGCGATCTTGGCCGCCTCGCGCAGAATGGCAGCCATGCGGCGGGCGATCTGGGGCTTGGTTTGGGCCGTCTGAAGCGCTGCGGCGGCGATCAGGCCGAGGGTGGCATCCAAATCCATCGGGCCGAGGTTCGACGCGCCGAGATCCTTGATGGATGCCTCGAAGGCCGCGGTGCAATCGACCAAGCGCGCACTGCTACAGCGAGCCACCAGGTTGTCATAGATCGCTGGATTGGGTGCCGCGGCGGCGGCCGAGGCAGAAAGTGTGACAGCCAGCAAAGCGAGGGTGGCAAGGATGTGGGGCATGGGTTCAATCTTTTAGCGTGACAATCTTGTATAAGACATCCTAAGGTTGCAATCAACGTTTGAAAGACCAGAGGCCCGCTGCCTTGATCGCCCGCCTTGTTTCTGTTCCCATTTTCCTGATTGTCGGCGGATATAGCCTGATGAGCGGATTGCTCGAAGCACGGGCCTGGGCCCAGATAGACCGGCCGCTGGCGCAGATACTGGCCGAGGCATCAGGGAGCACTTTCACGCTTCTACCCGCGCGGTCCCACCGATATCGCCGTGCCCAGATGGACCTTTGTTTGAGGTCTGCAACGGATCCAACCGCATTGGTCTTTCCACCCGCAGCCATCACGGCACTCGCCTCGGCTTGTGAGGGAAGGGCGACCGCTATCCTTGCCGACGCGCCAACTCACGCAGCGGCCCTTGCGGTGACCGCCTTGAGCCAAGGATCGCAACTGCTCGACCGGTCTTGGGCTTTTGCCCCGTTCGAGGGATGGCTTGCCGCACAGCGATTTTCTTTGGGCTACAATCGGTTTCCTTCCGTGGACGGAACAGTGGCCTATCAGGGGATTGTAGATGACGCCGCGCTGCTGGTGTCACTCGGCCATGTGGACGAGGTCGCGCTAGCCTACGTTGAGGCGACCGGTTTCCGAAAGGCGTTTGGCCTCAAATTGCCAAGCCTTCCCGCATCCGACCAGCGGCGCTTTCTCGCAACCGTCGAGGCGCTCGGAATAGGGGCCGACGATGGACTTTGACGAACTCGAGAGGCTTCGTCGTCGCCGCCAGCCTGCTCTGGCGGATGCGCCATTTCCAGCACTCGGACGGGTCCAGACAGAGCAAGAAGCACCGGCATCGCCGGAGCCTACATCCGGCGATCCGGTGGTTTCTTTCGCGCTCGATCTCGCCGCCGGCCTTCTCGTGGTCGTTCTCTTTGTCGTTCCCTTTTTCTCGGGCGGTCATCTGCCCCTTGTCTGGGGCGCCGTTGCGCTTCTTGTCGGAAGCACTTTGGCTCTATGTCAGACCCTCTTTCTTGTGCGGCAACCAGCGCGGCCTGGGGCTTTGGCAGGGATACGTGGCCCCTTTCGGCTTGCCCTCGTCATGCCTGCTTTTGCGTTCGTTCAGATCTTGCCCCTCGGCCTAGGCGGCGAAGCCTCGACGGCGAGCATAAGCCCGGACACGGCGCTGATTGGCCTTGTGCGGCTGGCCTCAGTTGTCTTTCTGTTTCTTCTGGCAGCGACGGTCGTCGCCGACAGGCGACGCGCGGTCCGATTGGGCTGGGCGCTGTTTGCAATCGCAGTCAGTCATGCCGTTCTGGCCTTGGCCAAAGGCGGACCGGACGGGATCACCGGCGGATTCGCCAATCACAACAGCTTTGCGGCCTTTGTCGGAATGGGGCTGATCCTTGGTATAGCGCTCGTGACCGTGCAATCCGAGCGTGGGGCGAACACCGGGGCCAAGGCTGTTTGGCTCGCTGAGCGGCTTTGGCTGGGGCTGGCTCTTTTTGTCCTCGCCGTCGCTCTTTTTTCCAGTGGTTCCAGGCTTGGTGTGGTTTCGGCGCTTTGCGGCGGTCTCTGTCTTGCGGCGCTGCGCGAACGTGGGTCTGTCTGGTCCTTCCTCCCTCTTGGGTTTGGTGCCTTGGTGGCGGTGATCCTTGGAGGGGCGGGGCTTTTACAGAGGGCGGTCCTGCTTGGACCGGCCACACAGACGCGGGCCGAGCTTTATGGTCAAGTGTTCGAGATGATCCGGGCACGCCCACTGACCGGATGGGGCCTCGATAGCTTTCCCTTGGCCTTTGAATTGGCACATAGGCCGCCTGTCTCTTCTGGTCTTGTCTGGGATCAGGCGCACAACAGCTATCTTTCCCTTTGGGTCGAAATGGGGCTCATCGCTGGAAGCGCTCCTATGGTCGCGCTCATCTGGTGCGGCATGGGCCTCTTGCGTGAAAATCGCTCGCCCCGCTCAGGCAAGGCCCTTCGGCTTGCCGCTTTGGGCGTTCTCGTTACCGAGGCGGTCCATGCGCTTGGCGATTTCAGCCTCGAGATCGCCGGCAATCTCTATTTCTTTGTTGCCATTATAGCGCTCGGGCTTTTCGGAGCCGCGCCGGGCGGCACGCAGGAGCGCCGATGAATCCGATG
>ENA-ORCY01000474-ORCY01000474.1-marine-metagenome-genome-assembly--contig:-NODE-474-length-24134-cov-5.900362_pt1 | contig 24134 bp, 16 predicted proteins | sample MGYA00248634_ERZ508507 | MGnify/ENA primary metagenome ERZ508507 (study PRJEB26178, sample SAMN06266269) | marine metagenome | isolation source: Columbia River Estuary | place: USA:Columbia River Estuary... | reverse complement strand
GGGCTGTAAAAACTGCTAGCTCAATACAAGTGCAAGAGGAAATGTATCAAGGTAGTTCTGAAGCCTGGAAAAAACACGAATCGTATTTACAGCCACTCATAAAGGCGCTTAATTCTTACTAAACTATTTATTACTCTCAACTACAAACCAATCATTTAATAAATTTTTTTTATTATATAAATGAGCACCATTATCGATATATCTATTAAATAGACCATCAGACTCATTAACAATTGCATGTGCTGCAGCTGTATCCCACTCCATTGTTGGACCTAATCTTGGGTAAATATTTGCCTCTCCCTCAGCAACTAAGCAAATCTTTAATGAGCTGCCAATAGAGACAACGACTTTTTCTTTATCTGTAGCTATAGAATCAATAAAGTCTTTTGTTTCACTGGACATATGGGATCGACTTGCAACGATCTTATAGACATCTTCTTTATTCTCTATTTTTAATGGGAGTTGTTTTCCATCTTTGAAGGCGCCTTCATCTCTTTTAGACCAGTAACAAGTATTGAGTACTGGAGAATACACTACACCAATTACTGGAGAATCTATATGTATAAGTGCAATATTGATTGTAAATTCTCCATTTTTATTAACAAACTCTTTGGTTCCATCAAGAGGGTCTATCAACCAGAAGTATTCCCAATCTTTTCTTTCATCATAAGGCACACTTCTACCCTCTTCAGAAAGTATAGGAATATTTTTTTTCAATAAGGAGTTTATGGGAAGTTTGTTTAAAGAATTTACAATAATATCATTGGCATTCTTATCTGCAACTGTCAAAGGTGAATTATCTTTTTTATATTCAACATCAAAGTCTTGATTGTAAATTTTTAATACTGCTAAACCTGCTTCTTTAGCAATCTTTACTATGTCTTGAACATCAATTTGATCTAGCATGCTTAACTAATTAATAATTGCTTTTCTCTTAAGAAATCTATAGATTTTAGACACTGACTCATCCAATGTTTCTTTATCAGTATCTATTATTAACTCGGGATTTTCTGGAGCCTCATAAGGAGAGTCAATTCCTGTATAGTTTTTAATTTCTCCGGCCCTGGCACGCTTATAAAGCCCCTTAACATCTCTTGCTTCACAAGTCTCCAAGCTTGCTTTACAATAAATCTCTATAAAATCACCATTAGTGATTAAATTGCGAACTGCAATACGATCTTCTCTATAGGGACTGATAAAAGCAGTCATGATAATAAAACCTGCTTCCAGCATTAATTTACTAACCTCGCCAATACGGCGAATATTTTCGGTTCTATCTTTGTGACTAAAACCAAGATTAGAATTTAGACCATGTCGGACATTATCACCATCTAATACAAAAGTTCTACAACCCTCATTAAATAATCTTTCTTCTAAGGCATGAGACATAGTCGACTTACCAGAACCTGAAAGGCCGGTAAACCATAAAACAACAGATTTATGCTTATTTAGTTGATTGCGCCTTTCACGCGTTACGGTTGCATGATGGTAAATTACATTTGGGCTTTTCATTCTAAATACTTATCCATTAGTATTACATTAAATGAAGTTATTATATAGACCAATCAACTAAATAATTTCCTTCCATTAATTAAATATATAACAAAAAAAATAAAAAATTATGTAGTATTTAAAGACAAGATATCTTTAAGAAAGTAATAGTAGCTTATATTTGTCAATAAAAATGGTTATGACTTAAAATTGGTGATACTTGCAATCGTCAGGGTAACAGCAGGAGAAATTGTAGCCAAAAGTAATTGAATTACTGTAATTAGAATGGCTTATTAAAAAGAAGACGATTGCAAGATACCAAAACTACCCGTAATGATTCATTAAATCAGCAATTCTTTTTAAAAAAATTGCATGTTCACAAGCCTCTTCTGATGAATATATTTCTTCTTGTATGTCTACTGGAACTCCACGAATACCTGATACGATACCTATCTTATACTGCTCAAACATACGAACACAAACGGTAACATATTTCCCAGTCATAGGGGCTCTTCGCATCTTATCAAGAATAGTCCTGAGATCATGGCTATGCTCTATTGCAGCTCTTCCGTTCGAAGGAGCATTACCAACAGGGCTATTTCTATGTTCGGCAATCAATCTTCGACGAGACTCATCATCAAATAAAAGTGGCATAACATAGGTCCTCGTAATATAGTCATCAGTCTCAGTATGAGATTCGTTTGCAATTACACCTTTTTCTTTATCTAACATCATATTTTCCTCATTAATTCATTATTATTCTTAATGGTTACGACATGGTACTGACTCACCTCGCTCCTCCTTTAAGCGCCCTGCTTCAATTTGGGCTTCTTCTGGTGTGTTAAAGACCTTATCTTCAAAAAGTATAAGTGGCTTTGCTCGATCAGCGTTCAACTGACCTACACACCATTGTTTTCCTTCTATAGTACAAACTGCAACATAGGCACCTGCAATCGGGCCGTAATGTCTATTATTAAGCGTAAATAAACATTCTGCTAAATCACTAACTTTATCCTCATCTAGAGTACTAATTACATTTTTCTCTAACTCATTAAGAGGTTTTGAACTGGCTCCAACCACTGACTTACCGACTGGTGGATCCATCATATCGGGATGTTTATTAGTAGTCATTTCAATATACCTCCTTCTCTATATTATTAAGGTAAAGGGCTATCTTTTAAAAATCCCCTTATTGCATTTTCTGTAATTCGGGACACATTATTATTGTAGTTATTATGCGAAAGGCTTCCACACCAAGATAAGGAGCCAGGTGCAAAAACACCGCCATCATTTGGAGTCTTATAAAATATCATGTCAGCTCGTACCATAGGGTTTTCAGTACCACCCCCATGATAACCGCGAACAGAAAAGTGAATTTCTTCATTAACTTGTAACATTAAATTGGTATGTCCAACAGAGTGTGCTAATAAATAAGAATCATGAGGAGTTCCAAACTCAACATCATATCGATCCAACTCCAAACCTGCTGCTCCACCCCCTACAAGTCCAAAATCACCAATCTTTTCCCCGTTTCCAACTCCTTCCATTAGCCAAGATGTTTCTGGTCTTTCACTGTCTTTATCTCTAACGTAATAAGATGAAACATCAAAACCATAGGCGGTAAAAGTTAATCCACATAGCTTACTTGGAATTCTTCCACGAGCTCTCCACATGCCTCCATATTTACCGTCAAAAGCATTGTTGTATTCTCCAGGATTAGCTGTCCAAGCCCTTGTCCCTGCTTCACCTTTTCGAACCTCAATAATGTTTGAATTATCGGGATGGTACTCACTACACCAGTAAAAACCATTTGCTCCTAAATAGATCCATCGACCACCATCTTGCTGATATTTCTCATATGCAGAAAACATCTTCTCTGAAGTGTATTCAGGGTGGCTCCCAGTAAGCACAGTTTGATATTTATTTAACAATCCAACGCCCTCTCGATGTAAATCTTCATCGGTATGAATATCAAAATCAAAGTTTTTTTCTTCCAACCAATCAACAAGATGTAAATCACCATTCAGCTGCCAAAGTGAAGGGGATAACCAATGACGATATTTCGGACGCATATTTAAAATTGGTCTCAGTCTTGATGAGTAGCACACACCACTTCCATCTGAGTGCAATGAATAAGTTGAAAGTCCATACTCTCGATGCTCATTCAAATACAAATCAGCTGCAGTCATAACGGGAACCTTTCCTGCTAATAACTCTGCCACAACACAGTTTGTACAAAGGTTATCATTTGAATAAGCTAAGTATGAATTTGTTGGCAAAATAAAAGCCAATTTTGAAGTCGTTTTTCCTCTTGGAGGACGAACAACAAAGGGGATATAATCTTCTGTTTCCGGAGAGTCTTCACCTCCAATTCTTAAACGAGCAGCATAAATACCACTCTTCAAGCTGTCTGGAATTTTAAATTCAAAGTCAACATCCCATCGCGCATCATCTATATCATCATCATGAAAATGAATTGCGCCATATTCCTCAGGTTTATGGTGATAAACAATTTCATCACCGGTCCAGTTAAAGCCTGTCATACCGCGAACAGGCATATTTATAATAGAACCATTCAGCATAGAAGGTGACGTATCAATAATACAAGTCGAAGCAATATTTGTAGTTATATTTGCATGAAAGTCCCAAGCCCCAACCACATCATTTCGTAATTCAGCCTTACAGCCCTGATACCCACGTGCCAAAGATTCAATTTCAGACCTAGACAAAGCTCTTCTAGAAAGCCTTGGTCGATCTATCTTACCGTTGTATGTGTGAACCTGTTCTGGCAACTCAATTGGCACTAGTACCTCTTTAAAATGACCCCCACTTATATGCCTACCTGATCGTTCATGTTTTGTACTCGCCGCCATAAGAAAAGGGGCATCATTAATACCAGGCTTTATACTATTGATTGACTCAACCACTGCTGTAGTTTCTTCTGCTGGATTTAATAAACCTTGACCAAGGCCGCCATTAGTGGAAGTTACAACAGGCTCCTGAAACAACGTCACCTTTCCTGTCCTCGAATCATAACTTACTGCAGCAAGATACCAAATCTTTCGTAAAAGCTTTTTCTCACTTGAAAGTTTCATGACTTGACCACTTCCGTCACCTATTTCTACAGACAAACAGTTATTCTCATCAATAAATAATCCATAGCCACTTTTTGTCTCTTCAACCCATTTGGTTAAAACACCCTGACGACCTTTTTGAGGTGTTCCAAGACCAACGACGGGTGTGGTTGGAAAGATATAACACTGAAGCGTGAAACTTTCTACATTAAGACGTTCATCTTGCGGCACAATTACATATGAACCACCATGTATTCTTTGATTTTTCCCTGGATAGTTTTTGTTGCATTCAGCCTGTATCTCTTCTTCCTTGTATCCAGGACCTTCTGGATTAGTATCTCCATGAATTAAGCGGACGATTTGCGTTTCATAAACTTCACTATCTTCAGAGTTAATATAAAATTGTATGTTATCCCCAGGACAAACAGAGTATTTGTCACTATAACCAGTAATTCTTAACATAATATTTCCTTAATTTTTTTAATTAAAAGTTAATTTTTTTAAGCTTCCTCAGCATCTATATCTTGGCTATTGTCTTCATCTTTTTTATAATCTCCAAGAATATTCTTTATATTGCTTATTTCTTTAGAGGACATTCCAATTTCATCTAAAAGATTGTCAATGAATGGAACTTGGGCTCTATAACGCATTGCAGCATTTACAATGTTGTCAGGTAAATTTCCATCACCATTGCCCCCCGACCCCTCAAAATTGGCATTATTGCTGTTTGAATTAAATCCTGGCATTCCGTTAAGCTCATAGATTTTGATATCATCAATATTTTCCATTGGCTTAACTGCTTCACGAATAATGGAATCAAGATTTCTTGCCAACTCCATCCTAAGATCACTTTGCCTATTTTCATCGCTGCGAGCATTCTCAGCTTCATTAAGCAGTAATCGCCCTGAAGCATCTACTTCATAACGCAGTTTGCTAGCAAGTGTGGCGTATTTTTCAGCCTGTTCACGCTCTTGTGCAGCCTCTTTTTCAGCTCTTGCAAGGGTTGTAATTTGTATAGCTTCACTCTCACCCTCCTTTTCAGCATTAATCAACTGTAGCTTCTTATCTCGCTCAGCAACCTCAACATCCTGAGCAGATTGAACTTGCTCCTCTGCAACCACCATTTGGGCTCTAGCATGCTCTTTAGTTTCTTCTGCATTAAGCACCTCTACAGTTTTAGCAATAATTTCAAGCTCACGATCCTTCTCTTCTATTTCAAGCTTCCTTCTCTTTTGAATCTCAGACGCTTGAGCCAACTGATCATTTTCAATTCTTGAAATTTCTATAGCTCTTTGCTGTTGGATCTGTAATTTCTTAACTTCCTCTTGGGCACTAATTTGTGCTTGCTCTGCTTCTATATAACGCTCCGACTCTACTTTAAGAACCTCAGCTTTTTGCTTAGCTCTTTGAGAGGCAATTTCCTCTTCTTGTTTTAGTCTTGCAAACTCATTTTCTTTTTGAATTTCCAATGCTCTAATTTCAGCTTCAAGATTCTTTTGCTTTATATCAGTTTCAGTCTTTCTTTCAACCTCATTCCTTAATCTTTTGCGCTCCTCTATCTGCAGTGTTAGCTCATGCTCTCTCAATGAACGTTCAACCTCAATTGTATCTTGCTGCTGTATTCTTGCTTTTTCAATGTTCTCAGCAGATTGAATTCTAGCTTCTTCCGCTAAACGCTCCTGCGTTGCAGTTTCAATAGCCATTTCAGTTCGCTCTTTGTCACGCTGCTTAGCAATCTCTCGCTCCTGCAATAACCTTGAAAACTCTCTTTGTTGATCGATTTCAAGAGCCTTTTGCTCAGCCTCAAGATTTTTTGCTCTTATTCTTATTGTTGTATCTTGCTCAATATCGTTACGCTTCTTCTTTCCAGCTTCTATTTGCTCTGTTAGCTGGGTTAAACCTTCTGCGTCAAATGCATTAGATGGGTTAAATACCTCCAATCCAGCCTGATCCAAACTAGTTAAAGAAACAGCTTCAAGCTCAAGTCCAGTAGCCCCTAATGACTCAGCAACAATAACTTTAACTGCTTTAATATATTCGCCTCTCTTCTCTTGAATCTCTTCCATTGTCATTTGAGCAGCCACAATACCTAGTGCATCGACAAATCGACCTTGAACTAATTCTCTTAAACTTTCAGGCTCCATGGTTCTCTTGCCTAATGTTCCTGCTGCAATAGATACGGCTTCTTTTGATGGTGTTACGCGCACATAAAATTCAGCAACAATCTCAACACGCATTCTGTTTTGAGTAATAAATGACTTATCACCACCCCGCTTAACCTCAATCCTCAACGTACGCATTCCAACTGTAGTGATGTTATGAATGATTGGTAACACAAAAGCACCACCACTCAGAATAACCTTCTCACCTCTAAGTCCAGTTCTAACGAAAGAAACTTCTTTAGATGACCTGCGATATAACCAATGCAACAAATAAACAAAAATTGCAATTGCTAATGCTGTAAGAATAATGGCTGCAATAATATCTGCACCAGTCATAATTATTTCTCCTTATAAAATTTGTATGTATTATTTTTCACACTACTTGCTCTCATTTATCAGCTGAGTGTCATTCATTGCAGCTCGATAAATTACAAATCCAAAAATTACTTTATTTAAAAAATCACTTAAGTTATAGACAATATTTAAGCTATTAACATCAATACCCCCTCCAAGATTATTTATAAAATAACCCAGTGGGTATATTGCCCAACCTATAGTCAAAATCAATCTCAGTCCATTAAAAGCCATATGAGTGGCTTCATTTCCACTTTCTATATTGGCTCGTCCAGCTTCACCCATATAAAGCTCTCCAAGAATATAGAGCCACCCTACTACGCCTATGATGAATCCCAGTGTTGCACTCATATATCCTGCTGCACCTAAAAACTCACCTATAACCATCACTAAAGATCCAATCAATAAACGCCAAAATAATGCTGACGAAACTTTCGTCACTGCTGACAAAATAATATAAAACAAAACAATTTGCATTGTATGTGTGAGTATCCAATCTAAATATCTGAGAATGATTGGAGCCGAACCTGTGTCAACCCACATAGTCTTAACATAATGGTAGAAAACTGCTGAAATTAGCATGACTACGCCAAGTAAAGTCATGGTTGTGTGCCATCTGCTAGCAACTTTTGTTCTCTCAAGTAAAAAGAAAATTGACGCACCAATCATTGCCATAGATAGAAGCCAAAAAGTTCCCCCTACAATGTCCGTTGGTAATAATGTGCTGTTCATAAAAAATCCTTAGTTTTAAATTCTATTTTTATTACTATTACTTCTAAATTATTTAAAAAACAAATTTTTAATAACTTTAAAAACCTAAACGATTACAAAAAATTTATAGAGCCTAAAAAGTCATTTTTAAGCTCTATAAAAGTTATCTACTTATGAATTTGGATCATATGCTTCTGGATCCGCAGGTCTTAAGAAGAAATTATCAAGGTAGTCTGAACTACCCCAAATATCTATACCTGGGTTATACCAATCAGTAGAGTTTCTATCACAATCTTCACCCATCATCGCTTCAACATCAGCAAAAGTGATCTTGCGAGGTGGGACTAGGATAGATTGAATCTTAGGACCTTGTCCCTGTAAAGTACGCATCATGATATTCCAACCAAGTTCAATATCATCACCTGGAGGCCATGTTTGAATGGCGGCACTAATGTAATCTGGATTTTTACGCCAGTAACACAATGCACCTAACTCACCACCAATTGACAATGGAACCATTTCACGACCAGACTGTTGAAGAGCAGCCAATACTCCTGTTTCACCAGAAGACTGAACTGCCATTCCATCTAGTTGTCCAGGATGAGTCGCTAACCATTTTTGCGTTTCAGCTTGACCAACTTGTGATGTCCACATATGCGCAATTTGACCCGTAACTTTAATATCTGGATATCTTGATAATCCATCTAAAACACCACGGTTCTGTGAGTCAGAAGCTGAAAATCCAGGAATACCTTCAATTACAAGTACATTTCCTTTACCATCGATCTCTTCTGCCATCCATGTACCGACATCAAATCCGGCCTGGTGATAGTTAACTGATGAGTTAACTGAAAGTGGTGATGTTGTATACCCAGTGAATGAAAACACTGGCACACCTCTATCAAATGCATATTGGATTGCTTGATTAAGTGCAGTTGGGTTTGAACAACAAATAATGATAGCATCCACGCCTTGATCAACTAACTGTCTAATTTGTTGAATTTGAAGTGAGTCTTTAAGATTTGATTGTGTAACAACAATATCATTAAGCAAACCAAGCTCTTGCCACTTTGGCTTAAGTTCGTTCATTAAACGACCCATAGCACCTTTTCTCCAAGTGTTGCCTGCGTAAGTACTTGCATAACCCACAGTCCAAGGTGGTGAACGATCACTTTTCCACTCTCTAAAAGCACTGTCATCTAATGGCTGCATTGAGTCCATTAAGTCCATGTTGTATACTGAATCAGTAATACTTTTTGGAAGTTCTTCAACCCCAGCAAGAGTCATCGTTGAAAATCCTAACGATAAGATACATGCTAGAGTAAGTTTTATAACTTTTTGCATTTTTATCTCCTTTTTTTGACAAGTATGATTACTTGTTTTTATTACTTTATAAATGCCTTGATTTATAAGCTCTTAAAGCCTTTAAAGCAATTTTACATAGTCTAAAGTATATGTGAGTATATCATATCGCATTCAATAGTCAACAAAAGTATGTATTTAATATTAATTTAGATCCATTCGTATGTATACATATATAAAGTATGCAGTCCCTCCCACCTATTAATAAAAAAAATCATGTACAATCAATGCGAAACGCCCTTTTAGCTCAAGGATTAAGCGTTACATATTTAATTACTATAGAGACTTAATTGAGACATGGAAAAACAAAATCAAGACAATGCAATTCGTTATCAAATTGTTATAGCTGATGATCACGCCCTAGTTCGTGGTGGTTTAGAGTTGGTTGTAAAGATGGCAGTTCCAAATTCAGATATATTTCAAACAAATAGCTTTGATGAAACTTTAAAAGTTCTTTCAGATGAGAATTCAATCGACCTTTTACTGCTGGATTTAATGATGCCAGGCATGGATAGTGAAAAAAGTATTCAAAACATCACTAAAAATTATCCAGGTGTGCCCATAGTTATTGTCTCTGTTAAAGAAGATTTTGACTCGATTCATATGGCTATTTCTTCTGGCGCATCAGGCTATATTCCTAAAACTTCTTTGCCAGAGGTAACAATTAGTGCTATAAAACTTGTTTTAGCAGGTGGAGTATATATACCTCCTCACGTTTTAAATTCCAAAATTGACACTACAAAAGAACAATCTGTTGAACAATCAAACACTCTCAATAAAGCTAAGATTTTATCTAAAAGGCAGGAGGAAGTTTTTAACCTAATTAAGATTGGAAAATCAAATCAATCAATTGCAACTGAACTTAATTTAACCATTCCAACAATCAAAATGCATGTCTCAGCAATATTTAAAAAACTTGATGTAAAAAACAGAACTGAAGCAGTTGCTAAATATTCTGACATGCAAAGAGTCTCAGAACTTATCTCCTAATTTCCATTGCAATACAATGAAAAATGTCAACGAAACTTTTAATTTTTTTCATACCTTAAGAGCTTTCAATGTATCTTCATTTATCTTATTAATTCTTTTAACCTTAATTAATATATCCACATTGCATGCTTCTGAAGGGGATTACTGGTCTCAAGAAGTGAATGTGTTTAATTTTTCTTGTACAGATGGTGATGTAGACTGTTGGACTGACCAAAGAAACTCTCTAGAAACTCTTCCACTTGAGATGTATAGACCTTTAGAGCCATCACAAGTGAAATATAAACATCATATATGTGTTTCATTTCCTCATCTTAAAGATTCTTATTGGGTAGGCGTAGCCTATGGAATTATTGGAGAAGGTAGACGTCTTGGCCAAAAAATTACCTTATTCGAAGCTGGTGGCTATACAAACCTTGATACACAATTAAATCAAGTAGATGACTGCCTTACTAACGGCGGTGATGCTTTGATTATTGGGCCAATTTCGAGCAATGGAAATGCCAAGCAAATCGATATGATCAGGGCTAAAGGAATCCCTGTAGTTGTTCTTGTCACTGGTATCAATACTCCAATTGATGCCAACTCTTTACAAAACTTCATTGATATGGGGTATACCTCATGCAAATGGGTTGCTGACCAAGAAAGAAATAATGATCAATCAACAAATATTGTATGGTTTCCTGGACCTCCCGCTGCGGGATGGTCAATTGCCTCTAATATAGGCTGCCTCAAAGCTATAAAAGATACAAAAATTAACATACTTGAAACGCATTGGGGTGATACAGGTAAAGCTATACAATTACAGTTAGTTCAGGAAGCACTTCAGAACTTAGCCTCAGGTCCTGAACCTGAATTTAAATATATAGTAGGAACAGGGACAACTATTGAAGCCGCTGTTGGTGCACTTAGAGCAAACAAACTCCAAAGTAAAATTAAACTTGTTTCAACCTACTATACGCCAGGAATTGATATGTTTATCAAGAGAGGATTAATCTCAATGGCGCCATCAGATCAAATGATTTCACAAGCAAAAATTGCAATTGACCAAGCTGTAAGACTAGCAGAAGGATTAACAATGGCAACTGGAGGAAGACCTGAATTTAATAGCACTGGACGTGTAACTGAACACATACAGCAACCAATCTTAATTGTAACTCCTAAAAATGCTGCTAATTTTGATACCTCTACCACCCTTGCACCCAAAGGCTGGTCTCCAGTTTTTTCAGTCGACTAAGAAACAAGTTATTCATCAAAATAAACCATGGATAGAAAAGATAAGCCCTTATTAAAACTTCAAAATATTTCAAAGAAATTTTTTGAATCTTCTGTCCTTGATAGCGTAAATTTTGACTTATATCCTGGAGAAGCCCATGCAATCTTTGGACAAAATGGTGCCGGCAAATCTACTCTAATTAAAATCATTACAGGAGATCTTCAACCAACAAGTGGAAAGATAATTCTGAATGATGAAGAATTAAAAATTCATTCAGTCCATAATGCAAAAGAACTTGGAATAAGCGCTGTATTTCAAGAATTCTCTTTAGTCCCTCAACTCACAGTAGAAGAGAACTTATTTTTAGGCTCAAATAAATCAAAAGGCTTATTTCTTAACAAAAAAAAGTTACATGAAATGGCCTGTGAAACAATGGAGCAACTTGAGTTCTCAATTAAGCCAGAAGAAAAAATAATTAATTTATCTCATGCTGAAAAAAGAATGGTTGAAATTGCCAAAGCTTTTCATACAAGACCATCCATAATGATTTTAGATGAACCCACCGCTTCTTTAGCTGAAAATGAAACAAACCATCTTTTCTCAATGATTGAGATTTTAAAATCTGAAGGAATAGGTGTAATTTATATCACACATCGAATGAAAGAGATTTATAAAATATGCAGTCGTATCACTATTCTTCAGGATGGAAAAGTCATAAATTCAGATAAAGTTTCAAATATCAATGAAAAAAAATTAGTAGAACTCGCAACAGGGAGAGCAATTCAAAAAATTTACCCTGAAATGAATCATCAATTTGGTAGAAAACTTTTAGATATAAAAAATTTATGTGTGAGCAACAATAATTTAAAAGATGTCTCTATCAATGTCCGAGCAGGAGAAGTTGTCGGTCTTGCCGGATTAGCTGGCTCTGGAAAAACTGCCATTGGTCGGGCATGCTTTGGTATTAATAAAATTAAATCAGGAAAAATCACTTATTTAGATGATGTTATCTTTGACTCAGAGCAACAAATTAACGATATCACCCCAAGGGCAATGCTTGATAGGGGAATGCTTTATATGCCATCAGATAGAAGAGCTGAAGGCCTAATAATGGAACAGAATATTAGAGAAAATATTTCACTTCCTTCATTAGGTCTTCCAAAATTTTCAACTGGATTTATGGTGAATAAAAAGAATGAAAAAGATATTGTGGAAGAAATTGGTCAACGCCTGAACTTCAATAATCATGGTATTGAAAATAAAATAGAGCAACTATCTGGTGGAACTCAACAAAAAGTAATGCTTGCAAAAAGTTTTGCTCGAGATGTTCAACTTTTTATTCTTGATGAGCCAACTATTGGTGTTGACATTGGCACTCGAGTATCAATATATAAACTAATAAGTGATTTTTGTGAATCGGGGGGAGCTGTTCTACTTATTTCTTCTGATTTAACAGAATTAGTTAACTTGTCTCAGAGGGTGTATATTATTAATGAGGGTACATTAAGTAATGAGATAAATTCAGATGAATCTAGTGAAAAAGTAATACAAAATTACTTCTTAAAGTCAGCCCAAGTCTCCCTTAATGTCTAATCATTCTGATTATCTAAGATCGGACTAAGTGTGAAATTATAGCTCTAAATTTTGCTGGCTGTATAGGTTTCAATAAGACCGGAAAGCCCTGTGCCGTGATACTTTGTACATGGCTTCTTTCAACATCACCAGTTACTATAACACTTGGAATTTTAGATTTTAGTTCTTTTTGAACTGTTCTTACTACATCAACACCAAAGGCATCCCCCGGTAAGCGATTGTCAGCAATGATAATATCTGGGTTTAAAAAACCTTTAGATTTAATAATATCTATAACCTCATTTTTATCACTTCCAGTAGTAACAATACATCCCCAAGACTCTAATAGCTGCTGAGTAGACTTTAAAACATCAATATCATCTTCGATTAAGAGGATTTTAATTCCATTTAAGTTCATAACATTCGGAAGATAATCATTTTTTTGATTGCTACGGCTTATTTTGGTAATTTCAACTAAAACAGAAAAACATGACCCATTTCCAATCTGAGATTTACTCTCAATTTTATGATTTAAACTTACTGATAAGCGCTTAGCTAGAGCTAATCCCAAGCCAAGGCCCTTACTCCGATCACGCTCTTTATTTTCAATCTGATAAAAGTCTTCAAAAATACTTTGCATTTGGTTTTCAGAAATTCCACAGCCCGTATCCCATACCTCAATAGAAGCCATATCACCTCGTCTTCGACAACCAATCAATACAGAGCCTGTTTCTGTATACCTAATAGCATTTGACATATAGTTTCCAATAATACGCTCTAGCAAATCAGGATCACTTTTGACAAAGATACTAGAAGGAACAATTCGAAAACTTAGATTCTTTTCTTTGGCTAGTGGCTCAAATGATTGAGAAATACTGGTAAAAATTTCATTGATTGGAAACTCTTCATGTCTCGGCTTAATTGCTCCAACTTCTAATTCTGAGACATCTAAAAGTGCATTTAAAAGTCTAGCAGTTGATGCAGATACAGAATTGATATCCTCAATAATGGTGAGAGCATCTTTGTCTTTAACTTTAGATTTTAAAGCCGCAATATACATTTGCATTGCATTTAATGGCTGACGTAAATCATGACTGGCTGATGCCAGAAAGACTGATTTTGCTTTATTTGCCCTATCAGCGTCCTCTTTAGCATTTTGGAGTCCAACACCTTGCTCCCATAAATCTTCCTTTAATCTATTAAAACTTCGTCCCATCCTCCCAAGTTCATCTTCCCGTTCTAATATATTCTGCTCATCTTCAAATTTCGTAACTCTCCTTAAAGGGGTATACCTATTAATTGAGTCAGTAAGAAGTTGAAGTGGCTTTGAAATATTCATCCTAACAATGAGAAGAACCATTGAGATAACAAATATAAGAGAAATTATTGTAGTTAAAACAATATAACTAATTGCAATTCGCTGAACATAAGTTATTTCAGCATTAGATGCATTAATGATATTTTGAAGTTTGGCATTTACCTCGTCAGACTGCTTGAGAAGGAGGCTTTCAGTAATAGAAATTTCATCAAGATCTTCAATTCTAAGACTTAGAATATCTAAATTCTTTTCAGGAAATAATTTACCCATTACTAGTTGATTATATTGCTGGGCTATTATTCTTAACTCATAGAGCTCTATGAGTAACTTTTCTTGGTTAGAGGCAATGATTCCGCTCTCATCAGTCTCCTCACTTCTAACTTTTCTAATAAAGGCCTCAGTATCTCCAATGGATTCCTTTAACTTTTGACTAGATAGTGAAAATGCATCATATAATAAATTACTATCTAATAATTGAAGGTATTTTTCATAGAAAGAAGTTTTATCTGAATCTTGATTAACGATTTGGGTTGTTGTTATAAATAACTCATTTACGCTTAAACTTTGCTTGTATACGCTCTCATCAATAGAATGCACAGACTCAATCAAAGGAATAGTAATAGAAGACATTTTTTTTGTTTCGCTAGATACAGTATCAATTTGGGCAAAAGACACAAACATTAATGAAATAAAACCAATAATTTCGATAAAGATTAAGACTAAGATTTTTTGATTAAGAGATAGTCTATTAAAAAGATTTTTTTGAGCTTTACCCATATTTTTTTTAGGCCCTTACAACATAAAAATGTAACTTAAGGCATTAAGGGAGCTCATAGTCTCAAAAACAACTAATTTTTTACCGTTGTTAACATCTGCTGACGAAAATATTCAGCACTAATAGCTACAATTAGTAATGCGCCAATCACAACCATTTGCAGATACGAACCAACCCTCATAAGGTTCATACCATTTTGTATTAAAATAATAAAGAACGCTCCTAAAACAACATTTTGAACTCTTCCTACTCCCCCCAGAAGACTTACTCCTCCAATAGCACAAGCAGCGATAGAAAGCAGTGGGTAGCTAGCGCCAATATTAGGTTCACCAGTCTCTAATCTTGCAGTAATTAGCAAAGCTGCAATACTTGTTATAATTGCTGAAAAAACATATGCACTTACAATATACACTCGAATATTAATTCCTGATAACTCAGCAGCCCTAACATTTCCTCCTATTGCATAAAAGTATCTTCCCATCTTAGTCAAATTCAAGAAAATATATACTATTCCAATAAAAAATAAGGTCACCCATATTGATAGTGAAATCCCTAGGAAAGTGCCATAACCAAAAGTATTAGTAAATGATTCAGGGGCACCATAAATCGGTATACCACCAGTAATAGTAAGCGCTAAACCAAAAATAATTGAAGACATCCCAAGAGTCATAATGAAGGGAGGAACCCTTAAGAAAGCAACACCAAGGCCATTAACAAGACCAATACATGCCCCTATTAATAATCCAGCTAAACATCCTATAAATATTGCCTCCCAGCCTGTTCCATACCCAGACCATAATGCGACCATAGTCATTGATGCCACAACAGAAGTCATCGCAAGAATAACGCCAACTGAAAAGTCTAGTCCGGCAGTAAGCATTACAATCATCTGTGCCATAGCTACCAGAATAAGGTCAGTGGAATGTCTAGCAACTCCCATTATATTTTGAGTAGTTAAGAAATTATCGCTAGCTAATGAGAATGTTAACAATGCAACCCCTAAAAACCATGGAAGCACTCCAGCCTTAATAAACGAGATTATAAAAAATTGTTTTATGCTTATAAAATAATTTACAAAACGTGTGATCATATTTTTTATACTATTGAAGAGACTTAGATTAACTAACAAATAATGTTACTTTTTCTATCAAACATTGTAACACCAATACTCGCTAATCTTATATAAAAGTATAAATATATACATACTATTGACTATGGTATGTCATAGTAGTAAACTAGACCTATACTTTTGGATGGTTATAGATAGAATTTATGGTCACATAAACCTTCTTAATAAATAACCATTAGCTTAGAGTAATTTTATTTGTTGCAATGCAGGGGCTTATTTCAGTGATCGATCAAGTTGAAAGCACATTACAAGATAATGTTTCAAACACATCAGAAACACTTACTAAATTTCCTGGTGAGCTTCATGTTAAGAATGTCAACAAGTCATTTGGAGTAACAAAAGCCTTAGATAATGTCTCTTTCACAGGTTATTTTGGTGAAATTCATGCAATTATTGGTGGCAATGGATGCGGCAAAAGTACTTTAGCTAAAGTCTTAGCAGGTGTCTTACCAATTGACTCAGGAAAAGTATCAATTAATGGTCATCACCCATCTACTCCAAAAGAATCTCGTGATTTAGGAGTTTCAATGGTATTCCAAGAAGTTCTTGTTGCTGATGAAGCATCAATTGTCGATAACTTATTTATAGGTATTGATGGTTTTTTCTCCAAAACTTTATCTGATAAAGACAAAGAAGATAAAGCCAGAACTTTATTAAGTGAACTAGCTGATGAAGATATAGACCCTTTAATGCCTGCAGGGAATTTACCACTGAGTACTAAAGCATGGATTACAATCGCTAGAGGTCTCTTAAGTGAACCAGATTTACTTATACTTGACGAATCATCTGCTGCCTTAGATTTCGATTCAACTGAACGTCTCTTTAATAAAATGCGAGAGTTACGTGATAAGGGTTCAGCAATCATAATAGTTACACATCGAATTGCCGAGTTAGTAAGAATAAGTGATCGATGCACCGTAATGAGAGATGGAAAGGATGTTGGGGTATTAGAAAAAAGTGAAATTACTGAAAAAAATCTTTTACAGTTAATGACTGGCAAGGATCAAAGTAAAGATGTGGCTAAACAAGAAGCTCATAAAACCTCTCACTCTCAAGTTGCCTTAAGAACCCAAAAAATGCGAGTTTGGGCTGATAGTAAAGAATCTAATTTCAAACTACTTAAGGGGGAAATAGTTGGAATTACTGGCCTCGATGGTCATGGTCAAGATGATTTTGTCCGCATATTAGCTGGCATTGCAAATGCTAATGACGGTGTTACTGAAGTTAGTATCAATCATGGACAGGATTACTATTCAATTAATAACCTAGAGGATGCAAAAAAGCATGGCATTGCTTTTGTTTCAGGTGATCGAAAGAGAGAGGGAATTTTACCAAATCTGAGTATTGTTGAAAATTTAGCAATATCTATGTACAAGCAAAATACCAACATCCCTGGTGTTAGATTAATCGAATGGAGTGGAATAAATGATATTTATGACTGGGAAGTTGAAAGATTAGCTATAAAGGCTGGCGCTAAAGAGAATTTAATTACTTCACTAAGTGGTGGGAATCAGCAAAAAGTAATGCTTGGTCGTGCATTCGCCTCTCATCCAAAGACTTTAGTTTTATTAGACCCAGCTCGTGGTATTGACCTTCAAACTAAAAGAGATCTCTATAAACAACTCAGAGAGTTTGCTGATGATGGAAATTCAGTTATATATATGTCGAGTGAACTTGAAGAATTTATAGGTTTTTGTTCACGTGTAATTGTATTCAGGAATGGAAGTATCTTTGAAACATTCGTAGACCAACAAATAAATGCTGATGGAATTCTGGAATCTATGTTTGGACATATTCAAAATGAAAATTCAGATAAAGATGAAAGTTTTAAATTGGATAGCTTTGAATCAAAAATAGATGAACAATCAAATAAATCAGAACATCCTAAAAAAAATAAATTGGAGAATGATGTGAGTAGATACAACGTAAGCAAATATTTCAAAAAAGACAATGAAAAAGTTTACTCAGTTAAAACTAAAAATCAAGATTTTTCCTTAACTGATGAAGAGCATTTCAATTCAATATTAAACTCTTCAGAAAGTAAAAATAAAAAAAGCAAAAAGATTGAGCCAATGGCTACTAATGATTTAAGTGATTCCATTGAATATTCTCAGAATGATTCTAATCAATTTGAACAGTTAATGGAGTTGAACAACAGTAAGCGCAGTTCTAGATCAGTACAAATTAAAAAAACGGAAGCTTATTCTGCATCTGATGAGGAGCTTTTCAATAAAGCCACTAATGAAACTAAAAAAGAATTTAATAATATAGATAAAGAACAAAGTAATAATGCCGCTATTAGTAATTCAAAATCAGATCCATCCAGTACTCATGAATATAGTGAGCAAGATATCCAAAAATTTGAAAAACTAATCACTAAAGACCAATCTTCAAAAGATTAAAAGTTATTGATTGAAAAAATATTAAAATGGAATTAACAAAAAAACAAGAGTCAAATTCAGGTGCTAGTACCTATCTTATAGTGCCTATTGTAATTTTCTTTTTATTGCTTATATTCGCAGTAATTAGAGGACCCTATCTAGTCTCAAGTACTGGTTTTGGTGGCTTAATAATTGTAGTTGCTCCATTAATTCTTGCGACCTATGCACTGACGGTAATCGTTATGGCTGGAAGAGCCGGGGTGGACTTATCAATTGGTCCATTAATTGGATTTATAAATGTCGGAATGATTCAACTGATTGGCATAGGCTTCATAGAGTCACCGATTGCAATCTTCTTGTATGCGATTGGCGTTGGTATAGCGTATCAAATTTTGATGGCCTTAATCATTGTTTTTGTTCGTGTCCAGCCAATTATTGTTTCCTTAAGTGGCTATCTGTCACTTGTGGGCTTGAATCTTATAATTATGCCTAGACCATCAGGATTAGCGCCAGATTGGATGTACAGTTGGGGTGCTGGAACCTCTATTTTTTCTCCTGTTCTCGTAATATTAATCGTTGCAACAGCAGGCTGGTACCTCTTAGCTCAAACGGCATTCTGGGGAAATCTAAAAATGATGGGTTCAGATGAGCGTGCAACTTATACAAGTGGTGTTAATGTCAACATGGTACGAATAGGAGCTCACGTCGTAGGAGGTATTTACGCAGGACTTGCTGCAATAACTTTTACTTCATTAATTAGCTCTGGTGATCCAAGTCAAGGAACAACCTATACATTGATGGCCGTTACTGCACTTGTGCTTGGTGGAGCCAATTTAGCAGGTGGTCGTGGAAGTGCTTTTGGAGCTCTTCTTGGCTCACTAAATATATTTTTGATTACTTTTGCACTTTCGACCTTTAACTTTGGAAAAATGCAAAGCTTTATTACTGATATGTCCTATGGACTTATGTTAGTTGTTTCATTATTAATCAGTATTGCAATTCCATTTCTTCAAAAACGAGCTCGCGGACTCTCTCCAGGATTAGTATTTTTAGTAATGGGGATTATTTCAGCAGGAGTTATGGTAAGCGTAGCAATGGATAAATCCTTTGGAGTAAAGAGATATAAGGCCTTTGTTGCAGCAGTTGAACAGGAAACCTTGTCAGCAGGGACAATTATGTTCTTTATGATAATTGGAGTAGTAGTGGGTGCTTATATTATTAAGATGGTTTTTAAACATATCAGTGCCCCAATGATTGGATTATTGATTATCTTAATCATTACTGCTTTTGGTCTAATATTTAATCCAGAGGCAACAGATGCTGTATTCACACCAGCCACAATTGGATTGGAATATTACTCAATGAGTATATTTGGCTTAGAGCAAGTCTCTCTCTCATCAGAATCATTAAGTAAATCAACTTCACTATTCATTGGTTTTATTGGGGTAGTTTTATTATCATCATTGATGATTCTTACTATGCTGCCAGGAATTAAAAAGAATATTAAGCGTATAGCAATGATTTTATTTATCTCATTAATACCTGTTATTGCAGTTGGAGCTGTATTTTTTCAAGATGCTGACAAGGGTTATTTAATGAGCAGTTTTTCTGGTGAGATTTATGCAATTCTCCTTGTTTCAGCTCTCCTCTTTACAATTACAATACCTTTAGTTCATACAGAAATTAAAAATATAAACAATCTATTTATTGGTGGCATTTCTATAGTTACGTTAATTATTATGTATTTCTTTGTTGGTAATAGCGCAGTTGCTATTGACCCTTCATTGAGCTCAATAACCAACTATTCAAACCCTATTATTCCTACTGGCTTAGAAAGTGTGCCAGCTCAATTAATTGAATATTCCACTCCAATAAGGGTCAATATTGAATCAGCTGGTATGGCAGTAGTTACTGAGATAGCTTATATAGCAATTATTATCGTATTGCTACAAATATTTTTACGTATTGCTATGGAAGAGACGAGCTTCAAAAGCTTTTGGAAATATTGGTATATTCCTATTTTTGCTACTTTAGCCTGGAGTGGCTTATTTTTTGCAATAGGTGTACCTATATGGAAACTCATTGTCATTATTGCTATTACAGTTATTTCTGCTCCAAATGTAATGCACATTATTAGTACTTACATTATCGGTGATCATAAAGATGATGCTATAAGTAAGTGGGAGGGATAAATCATGAAAATATCTTTTACATACTGGAATAGAAATGCGTGTAAATAGAATGGGAAAAGCCGCTTTTTCGTTTTATAAATGGCTAGGATTCATTATTGCCGTAATAGTTTCAGCTATAAGTGCTGTTTTAGGATTTTTTGATGATACTCCTTCGCAACTTGTTATGCTATATACAGTTGCAATCTTTGGTTCAATACTATGGGGCTGGCATCATCTATCAGTAAGGTGGACATATAATGAAACTTTCTATGATGCTGATGAAACACTCAACGAAAATAATTTAGATCAAAAGATCCAGGAAGTTGAAGACTCAGATCAGACAGATAGTTATTTTAGTTTTCTTATCAAAAGTAATAGAGGAGCAATAATTGGAATACTAGCAATGATTATTGCATTTGTTGCACTTGCTTTTGCTATGGATGATTTTTTCCAATGGCAAAATATCCTCTCATTAGTAGTATTTTTTCTAACACTCCTAGTATTGATAATCACTAATTCAGTAGCAAAAAATAATAAAAGTGCACTTATGGGCTTAGCAGTCCTAATTGGACTTTTTATTATGGGCTCTCTTATTGTAGATGGCTTTATATCAACTTTAAATCTTAAGTCTATGCTTCTTTTTGCCTCTTTTCTTGGGCTTGCATGCATTGGACAAACTCTAGTTGTACTTCTTGGAGGCTTAGATTTATCAGTAAGTTTTGTAATTGGAGCTGCAAATATTGGTTTGATGTACTTAATTACACTCGGCATACCCCCTTGGATTTGTATTATTGCAGTACTCCTCATGGGTTTAGGAGTTGGACTAGTTAATGGTTTATTAAGTTTTCGACTTCAAGGGCAAGCACTTATTCTAACTCTTGGTGTTGGTTTTGTTGTGACTGGAGCTGTTCAAGCACTAACGACTATTGGTTCAGACTTTGGAGGTAGTGTTTTTGGCGTAGTTCCAAAATGGTTATCAAATATTGCTGCTACAAATGGAACTTTTCTTGGGGTTAGTATCCCTCCTGTAGTCGTGATCTGGGTTGTGGCATCGATCATTATGATTATTGCCCTATCGAATACAACTTGGGGCAGAAGTCTATATGCAGTCGGTGGAAATCGAACTGCAGCAGCAAGATTATCTATTTCAGAAAGAGCATACTGGATTGGAGCATTTGCAATTGGTGGGTTTGTCTCTGCGCTTACTGGTATTTTACTATTAGGCTGGAGTGGTGGTGGTTTTGTAGGTGTTGGTGGCCCTTATCTTTTTCAAACAATAGCAGCTGTTGTTGTTGGAGGTACTTCTCTTCTTGGAGGGAAAGGAGGGTATGGCTTTACAGTAATTGGTGTTCTTGTATTGCAAGTCCTTTCATCATTTTTAGTTGGTATTGGATTGAGCTATGAAGGGCAACAGTTTGTTTTTGGTCTTCTAATACTGCCAATGGTAGCTTTATATGCAAGATCCCCACACATCAGAACACAAATTTAATATTGAATTCATAATGATATCTAATTACTTAACTCAGGAATATAAATATAATGATTGAAGCAATAACATGGATATTTATATTTTTGGTCCTTTACTGGTCCTACTGTTTTTTTTGGGGGGTTAGAGCCTCAAAACAAATAGCAACTGGGGATGATTATTTTTTATCTGGGCGAAATCTTTCACCATGGGTATTTGCTATAGCAGCAACCGGTATTTCTTTTGCTGGATGGACTTTTATTGCTCATCCAGGGCTTATTTTTAGGGATGGCTTTCAATTTGCAAACACCTCATTTTTTGCAATAGCTGTTGCAATCTCAGGTGTTGTACTACTTAAAAGGCAATGGATGCTTGGAAGACGATTTGGCTATACTACAGCTGGTGAAATGTTAGCAGCATACTTTAAAGATGACACTTTAAGAATCATTTCTGTAGGGATAGCTCTGCTTTTTGGCATACCCTTTGCAGCACTTCTTTTTGGCTCTTCAGGATTTTTGATAAGTGAACTAACTAACGGTATTTTTTCCCGAAATGTAGCTATGTGGTCATTATCTGGATTTGTACTTTTGTATTCAATTATGGGGGGAATGCAGGCTATTGCAAAAATTTCAGTTGTTCAGACTATATTATTTTTTCTTGGAATGATATTACTGGGGGTTATTGCTCTTAATCTTGTTGGTGGTTTTGACAATTTAAATGAAGGTTTAGCAAATATGGCTAAAAGCCTAACTAGTCATCTTGGAAAAACAAAAGGAATGGGCGGTGGAAACTTCCCTGGATATTTTTCAATTCCTGGTGTTATTCAATTTACTGACGGTATTGGAGTAGAAACTCCAAAAGGTGGTCCTTGGACAGCAATTATGACTCTTACATTTATGATGTCAGTTATGGGAATCCAATCTTCACCTACTTTCACAATGTTGGGATTTACGAGCAAATCTCCTAAAGGGTTCTCAATTCATCAAATATGGGGAGCTGCAGCTTGTGTCGGCATTATTATGCTTTTATTTTCTACACTACAAGGAGTCAGTGCAAATTTACTTGGGGCAAGTAGTGCTGTAAATAAAGCTGGATTTGCAGTAGCTAATTACTTACCCGAGCTATCTAAAGAGCAATATACAGAATTAGTCATACATTATATAAAGCTTATAGGCAATTCTTCGCCATGGATGTTTGGCTTTCTTACAATTTGTGCAGTTGCTGCTTTACAAGTTACCGCTGCTGCGTTTATGTTTACGACAGGAAATATTCTATGTCGAGATATTTATGTTCAATACTTTAACAAAGATGCAGATTACAGACTTCAAATTAAGTCTGCAAAAATTTTTACTGCTTTAGTTTTTTTATGTGGAATGTTGCTTGCTTCTTTTTCTATGGAAGCCACACTTCTACTTGGTGGTTTAGCGATTGCTTTTTCATTTCAACTCTGGCCATCATTATTAAGTATTACTTGGTTTCCATGGATAACGAAAAATGCAGCAATTGCTGGATTAATTATCGGGCTAATTGTTGTTGTTTTTACTGATACATTAGGACAAAAATTAACTGGTGGAAGACTTCCATGGGGGGTATGGCCCTGGACAATTCATTCAGCTGTATGGGGAATGTTCTTTAATATTTCCATTTGTTTAATTATGTCATTTTTGACTAATAATGATCCAGATAGGGAGCACAGAGAGAAATTCCATTCTTTTATTCGAGAGCATAGTATTAGGAAAAATAATGACCGCTGGTCTAAACCTGTTGGAGGTCTTCTATTAATGGTTTGGATGTTCTTTGCTATAGGGCCTGGATCTATATTTGGTAACTTTGTTTTTGGAAAGCCAAACAATGGTTATGAGGATTGGATGCTTGGAATGCCATCCATCTGGGCATGGCAAATTATTTGGTGGGCATTAGGTGTTGGAGTAGTTTGGTTTTTAGCTAACAAATTAAGAATGTCTAC
>ENA-ORCY01000465-ORCY01000465.1-marine-metagenome-genome-assembly--contig:-NODE-465-length-24370-cov-5.575063_pt1 | contig 24370 bp, 27 predicted proteins | sample MGYA00248634_ERZ508507 | MGnify/ENA primary metagenome ERZ508507 (study PRJEB26178, sample SAMN06266269) | marine metagenome | isolation source: Columbia River Estuary | place: USA:Columbia River Estuary... | reverse complement strand
CCCTGTTAACGGACGCTGTAGGCTTAAAAACAAGCGTCCAGTGAATTACACGCCAATGGATAGACTAGAAACTAAAATAGACAAAGAAAGCCAACAGTGGCTCAGGAGACGTTTATTATGACATCGACACATCACGCACTTATGACGAAAAAACTGCAATTGATCGACATAACAAACAGACGGGGTGAGTAATGGCGTACTATAGAAAAAAACAACTACCTAGGACGCTCTATGTAGTAGAGATGCTACGCTGGGGAGACCGCGAGCAGCACTCTTATGTTATAGGTGTCTTTGATAGCGATGACGATGCAAAACAATGTGGAGAAATAGAAAAGTCTTGGCGTGGTGGTAAGTATGAGTATGAGGTTAAGAGTATTGCTCTGAATGACCGGGATGATAGAGACGGTGAGAAGTATGAGAATCACGAAAGATACGGTGGGCGAAATGACTGAGTACTATCCAGACAACTGGGTTGTGTTAAAAATAAAAAAAGGCAAAGGTACATTTCCCTTTTACAAAGTGTTAGCAGGATGGAGCGGGGGATATACTCAAGGCGACAGTTGGCGTATGAACTCTGGTGTCGTTCGTGTAGAAGACGCTGGTGAGCACTGGAGATTCTATGCTTACAGCGGCAGTTGTTATATATGTCACAAAGAACAGTACCAATTGCGCATGAATACTTCTGGCACCTACGAGAAATTAAAAAAAGAACTTGGGTCGTTGGTACAAATGATGCCAGAAGATACAGATTGGCTGACACTTAACCGGAGAAATACAGATGCTTAAGCTCGATAAGTTTGTAACAAATTGTTTATTTGAAGACCCGAACTGGTCAGGAAAGTTAAGCGAAGTAAGCAACAAAAAGAAAGACGATATTTGTTTTATGTGGCTGACTCAGAACTTGCGTTGGTGTAGTGAGGTGTTTCCTTACTGCCACAATTATGTTGATTCATATCCTTCTTTAGTGCTCGATCTTTATCACGTACAAGAAGGATGCTTTACTCGCAAGTCAATACTAAACGCAGCTCTGTATTATAAAAAACAAGACCTACGTTTAAACCTTTCTTTAAAACACTATGAACATGACTGTCTCTATAGCCATGCGTCAGGTTATTTTAAAGAACAACTATTTTCTATGCAGCCTTTAGCATTTGAAAAGTGGTACAGAAGTAAGATCTATTTATACCTAGAAGTAATGTTAAGCAAACTAGTACTTGAAGCATATCATAAAGAATTAAACAACGGAGAAAAGAATGATAGAAGAAAATAGAGGAATAGAAATTTCAATTCAGCGCGTAGTGTCTTGGCACCTAGCTCGCAATTTAATCCACGGCTCAGATGACAAGGCACAGGTATTGAAACTGATCCAAGAACTTGGTGAGTTGTCAGACAGTATCTGTAAAAAGAAGACACCCATAGATGACATCGGCGACATCATTGTGATCTTGATTAATATCGCAGTCCGTAATAACCTATCCTTAAAGGATTGTATTGATCATGCTTATGAAGATATTAAAGATCGTAGAGGCCGCATGGAAGATGGCATTTTCATTAAAGCATCTGACATAAAAGACTTTGATTCTATTGGAAACCAATAACAGTTGACAAGCCAGTAATAAATTGTTATGCTGGCACATTAATTTAACACCAACCAGAGGAAAGCAACATGGCAATACTAAACGGCACAGCTTATTGGGCGAGCATCACTTCCCCTAACACTAACTACGAACCTGTCTATACAGTTAATCTTGTAGTAGATGATCAAACAGCAGCTGACTTTAAGAAACGTGGCTACACCATTAAGCAAATGGACGAAGGCCAAGCGATTATCATTAAGCGAAAAGTGAATGGCCCGAACGGAATGGTTCGAGAAGCCCCTCGTTTGTTTGATAAGTATAAGAACCCACTCGATGCCCGTGTAGGTAATGGCTCAGTTGTTCGAGTACAGTACAAGGAATGGGAAAGTGTATGGAAAGGAACCACATTCAGGGGCTTAGATCTACAAGCTGTACAGGTTCTTGATCTAGTAGAAGTCGGCTCACCCGATGGTGCTGAGTTTGACGCATTCGAAGACGACGAAATGGAGAATGAGTTATGAGTATTATTACAGTAGACAATGTTAACTATGAAACAGAACTGTTTTCAGAGAGAGGAAAAGGACTGGTACAAGCTCTGCTCGAGGCTGATGTACGGCTTAGAGAAGCGACGATGACTGCAACGCTACTACAGGCAGCAACTATTGCGCTAATTGAAGAGCTTAAAGCTGAGCACCTCACGGAAGAAGCAATCGCACCAGAAGACGGAACCGATACAACCACTGAGGAATAAACGTAATGGCATTTGTTAAACATAAATTACCATGTAACAAATGCGGCGGAAGTGACCCAGTTTCTTTAGATGATAAAGGAGCTGGGTTTTGCTTTAGCTGCAATACTTATTTTAAAAACTATAGCACATCGGAAGTGCCACAAAACACAGATACTATAACGGACTTTAAAACGTATCAGAGGAATAGCAGCATGGAGACACAGGGTTTTGAAGCCTTTCATCCGCTGACAGATCGGAAGATTAGTTTAGAAACAGCAAAGAAGTATGGCGTAAAATCTACACTCAACCCAGACGGCTCTGTCGATAAACATTACTACCCTTTTTTTGTAGGCACTGAGCTTGTAGCTACAAAGATTCGCAAAGCTAATAAAGAATTTGCATGGACTGGAAATTCAAAAGAAGCTGGTCTCTTCGGCGAACACTTATTCAAAGGTGGCGGAAAGTTTATCACCCTAGTCGAAGGCGAGTGTGATGCTATGGCAGCGTATGAATTGATGGGCAGCAAGTGGCCAGTCGTTTCAGTTAAGCTTGGGGCTTCCGGCGGCCTCAAAGATGTTAAGCAAAGCTTGGAATTTTTGGAATCCTTTGAATCTGTTGTCATCAACTTTGACAATGACAAACCCGGAAACGATGCAGCTCGTGAGATTGCAAAGATTTTAATGCCCGGAAAAGCTAAGCTCATGCAACTTCCCGAAGGAACTAAGGACGCTAATGAGCTTCTGCGTCAAGGAAGACACGCTACTTATGTATCTTGCTTCTGGGATGCTAAGCCTTATACACCTTCTGGTGTTCTCAATGTATCTGAACAGCGCGAAGCTTATCAGAAAAGCGACCGCAAAAGATCTATCCCTTATCCGTGGAGCGGACTCAACAAGAAGCTTGAAGGCTTAAGATCTGGAGAGCTAGTAACTCTTACTGGCGGCACAGGTCTAGGTAAGTCTAGCGTGACACGAGAACTTGAACACTGGTTAATCAACAACACCAAAGACAATGTAGGCATTATAGCTTTAGAAGAAGACTGGCGTAGAACTATTGACGGCATACTCTCTATCGAAGCAAACGCTAAGCTACACATTGATCGTATCAAATCTGAGTTTGTACCAGAGCAGTTAGATAAATACTATGACAATGTTTTTGCTGGCGATAACGAGGGCCGTGTTTGGATACATGCCCATCATGGTATGAATGATTTGGATAGCATCTTCAGCAAGCTGCGTTATATGATCATTGGCTGTGACTGTAAGTGGATCATTGTAGACCACCTTCACATGTTGGTATTGTCTACGCTAGAGAGCGACGAGCGCAAAGCTATTGACAGCATCATGCACCGCTTAAGAACTCTTGTAGAAGAGACAGGCTGTGGCATGGTCTTAGTGTCACACTTGCGTAGAGTCGAAGGCAACCGTGGTCACGAGAACGGAATCGAGACAGGACTAAACCATCTTCGAGGAAGTCAAAGTATTGCTCAGCTCTCTGATTGTGTTATTGCACTAGAGCGAAACCAACAAGCTGAAGATGTTATTGAAGCATCAACTACCAAAGTGCGTGTCCTTAAATCTAGGTACACTGGTGATGTTGGTGTAGCGACTAGCTTGCTTTATGATAACAATACTGGTAGACTAAAAGAAATAGTAGGGTCTTATGACATTGATCATTTTCAAGGAGATGAGCTGTGAGTAATTTTAATCTTGTATTCGACATTGAAGCAGATGGCTTAGAACCTACTCAGATTTTCTGTATTGTTGCTCAGGATGTAGACACACTGGACGTGTTTACATTTGACAACACCCAGCTCGCTGAAGGCTACGCCATGTTACAGTCAGCAACAAAGCTGATAGGCCACAACATCATTGGCTATGACATCCCATCCATTAAGAAGATTACTGGCATTGATTTATTTGACAAGAAGATTGTAGATACTTTAGTTCTGTCTCGTCTGTTCAACCCAACCCGCGAAGGAAACCACGGTCTTGAAAGCTGGGGCTATAGACTGGGACACAAGAAAGGAAACTATGGCGACAGTGACGCAGCATGGGAAGCATATAGTCCTGAGATGTTAGAGTACTGTAAGAACGATGTGCTTCTTAATACTAAAGTTTTTCAGCATCTTAAACTAGAGAGCCGTGGGTTTACTCCGCTATCAGTTCAAATAGAACATGGCGTTGCTAAGATTGTAGATCAACAAAGAACCAATGGTTTCTTGTTAGATCAGCGTAAAGCTATGGAATTAGTTGCTCAGTTCCAAGAAAGACTTCAGGCAGTTAAAGAAAAAGTACAAGAAGTTTTTACGCCTGTTTCAGAAATACAGATACTAAAGCCAAAGTACACCAAGACAATGAGCTTAGCTAAGACAGCTGTTGATCAACACGGCAATGGCGTGAGACTCACAGAAAAAGAATACTTGCAAATGGTCGTAGCTAATAAACCAATACAGCGCACCACTTACACAGAGTTTAACTTAGGTTCTAGGAAACAAATTGGCGAGTACTTAATTCGTTTTGGCTGGAAGCCCACAGTATACACACCAACCGGACAGCCAATTGTGGATGAAAGTATCCTCAGCCGTGTTAAAAATATACCAGAAGCTGCGCTCATTGCTGAGTACTTGATGCTTCAAAAGCGCTTAGCCCAAGTAAATAGCTGGCTCAAAGAACTAAAAGACGATGGCAGAGTACACGGCTATGTCAATCCCAATGGCGCTGTAACAGGACGGATGACACACAGCCATCCTAACATGGCACAGATACCAAGCAGTAACTCACCCTATGGTTCTGAGTGTAGATCTTGTTGGACTGTACCTGCTGGCCGTAAGCTTGTTGGTATTGATGCCAGCGGATTAGAGTTGCGAATGCTTGCACATTATTTAAATGACGGGGACTATACAAATGAAATTCTCAACGGAGATATACACACCGCTAATCAAAAACTTGCGGGACTTGAATCAAGAAATCAGGCTAAAACTTTCATCTATGCACTCTTGTACGGAGCCGGAGATGCAAAGCTTGGATCAGTGGCTAACAAAGGCAGAGCAGCTGGGAAGGGACTTAGAGAACGCTTCTTTGCTAATCTCCCATCATTTAAATCTCTTACGGGACGAGTACAAACAGAAGCTAAAGGAGGATTCGTTAAAGCATTAGATGGCCGAAAGCTAACCGTGCGGTCTGAGCATTCAGCATTGAACACATTGCTACAAGGCGCAGGTGCAATCGTAATGAAGAAAGCACTAATAATATTTGATGGCTATATTAAAGAGCGTAACTTGGATGCAATCTTTGTTGCTAATGTGCACGACGAATGGCAGCTAGACTGTGCACAAGAACACGCAGAGCTTGTAGGTAGAGCAGGCGTTGAAGCTATCATCCAAGCTGGCAGAGACCTTAATCTTAATTGCCCACTAGACGGAGACTATAATGTTGGAAACAACTGGAGTGAAACACACTAAATCACAGGAAAATAATATGAACATTAATCCTAAAACTAATAAGCCTTACTACTACAAAGACAGTCCAGCAGCAGTTAAAGCTAGAGACGCTCGAAGAATGTATGTAAACGGAAAAGAAATTCCAAAGACTCATCCGCTACATGCTCCGGGAAGATTTAAAACCTTTGAAGGCGCAGCTTTCTCAGCGCTTAACCAGTACTCAAACATTGTCGAGGGCCATGTTTATATTATTTCTAATCCTGCTTGGCCTGAGTGGTACAAGGTAGGCATGGCTGTTGATGCTTCTGATAGGCTTCGTGCTTTTCAAACAAGCTCTCCGTTTAGAAATTATGATCTTGCGTACTTTAAATTCTTTAATGACCGCAAAGAAGCAGAAAAAACAATACACACGCTATTAGTAAACAAAGGCATTGAACGATCAGGCGAGTGGTTCAGAGCACCAGTTAGTTATTTAATTGAAACAATTGAAAGTTTTGTAGAGCCTAAGGAAAAACAAAATGAAGCAGCTTGATACTGTAGTACCAGACATTTACAGCTTGCTCGAAGGGCTTTCTAACGGGGAGCCTTTGCCGCTCAGCGAAGAAGCTATTGAGGCTACAGTTGTAGGGATAAAAAAAGCGATTAAAGATTGGGCTACGCCTAGAAGTACTGAGAACACTTTTACTTTGCGTATGTCTAACATTGGAAAACCAGCACGTCAGTTGTGGTATGAGAAGCGTTCTGAAAATCCTCGCGGCAGTGTTGATGCGCCAACACAAATTAAATTTTTATACGGACATCTGCTTGAAGAAATTGTTTTGATGCTTGTGCGCATGGCAGAGCACACAGTAACAGATGAACAAAAAGAAGTTACAGTTGAAGGCATTGTCGGCCACATGGATTGTAAGATAGACGGCCAAGTAGTTGATGTTAAGAGCGCTTCTAAGTTTGCATTCAATAAGTTTAAACAAGGGCGCTTAGCAGAAGATGATCCTTTCGGATACCTTGGACAGCTTTCAGGATATGAAAAAGCTGAGGGCACACAAGACGGCGGTTTCCTTGTGATTAACAAAGAAAGCGGTGAACTGTGTATGTATATCCCAGAAGATCTAGATAAGCCCAACATAGAGACACACATTTCTGAGCTAGTTCCTGCGTTAGATCTTGACACTAAGCCCACTTTTTGTTATAGTCCTGTACCAGATGGCAAGAAAGGAAACATGAAACTGCCAAGCGGTTGTGGCTGGTGTAGATATAAGTTCGACTGTCATCAGGATGCTAATGATGGAGCAGGCTTGAGAGTCTTTAAGTACTCGACTGGCCGAACATACTTGACCACAGTTGTTTCAGAACCCAATGTTGAGGAGATCCTATGAACCGCAAGAAATCAAAGCGCATTAAGCTGCAGTCCTCTAAGATAATTGTTACTTGGCTGCGCTCAATTCTTTCAGAAGAAGAAGGAGCTAAGGTGAATTTAAAAACCTTTAAAGAACTTCTTCCTGCGCAAACACACTTCTATGGAGGCGGCAAGTTCTTGCTGAATGCGTACACTGAGAAGTGGACACAGAAGAAAATCAAACAGGCTTCAAAGCTTTACCCGTCTATTAGACTTGAAGATCTTACAATTGATCATCTGCTTAGAAAAGCGGAGTTTTAAAATTGAAAACTATAAAGAAAGGTTATCGCAAAGCAAAAGTCAAAAGGCCCACCGAAAAGAATGTTGTCACTGGCTACGATTCAAACTGGGAATATGAACTGCATTCCGGTATACTTGACTCATGGAGTTTTCATACTGATAAAATTTCTTATACTGTCGAGCACAAATATGAGCCTGACTTTGTAAAAGAAATTGACGGTAAGAAAATATTACTGGAAGCCAAGGGACGGTTCTGGGATTTTGCTGAGTATAGTAAGTATATCTGGATCAGCAAAGTGTTGCCCGAAGATGTTGAGTTAGTTTTTTTGTTTGCTAATCCTAGCGCTCCGATGCCACAATCAACCAGACGCAAGGACGGCACAAGAAGATCTCACGGTGAGTGGGCAAGTGCTAATAGCTTTCGGTGGTTTAGTGAACACAGCATCCCCGAAGACTGGATCAATAAAGAGAAGCGAGATACTTTTGATGACTGATGAAAGTAGAAAAGACGAAAGACGAAACAGGTTTGATAGAAAGAAAAAGAAAATAAAAAACTCAGATAAGACAACAGCCAAACACTTTTTAGCTAAGCCATTTAAAAGAACACCAAACATTAAACGAAGAGCACTTGACTATGAGTATTAACAACACAACAGCAGAAATGTGGGACGCACTACGTAAGAAGCATTCACCTATTGAGAATAACCCACTAACAAACGCACTAAATAGCTACGCAGCAGAAGCAGAGGAAGAGCGTTGGGTAGACGAGTCGCTAGAGGAAATAATTGCTAGGGAAGAGGAAGAAGAAGATGTAGTCAACAACCCTGACCATTACAACACAGGCAACATAGAGTGTATTGATGCAATAGAGGAGTCCATGTCCAGTGTTGCATTCAAAGGCTATCTCAAAGGCAACTGCATGAAGTACCTGTGGCGCTATGACTACAAAGGCAAGCAGGTAGAAGACTTAAAGAAAGCTGGTTGGTACTTACAGAAATTGACAGAGATGGTTATAGAGGAGAATAAATAATGGGGATTAACAAGGCAACTTGGAAAATAGTTAGTCTTTCAAATTCGATACAAGAGTTAGCGTGGTTACTTGGAGATGATGTAGATTACGAGGATGTTCTTAAATCTCTTCAGGTGTCTGGTCTTATTTCCCAAAAACTAGCACTTGACGTAGAAGATAATGATTTTTTTGTAAGGCTTAATTACGGTGATGAAGAAAACGATTACAACGAGGAAGAACACTTAGGCTGTCAGAACTTTCCTGTTTGTGATACTGAAGGTTGCGGAGGAGGTAAATAATGAATCACTGGGATAAAACTAAACAAACAATACATATCGACGCGGCTGACTCAGAGCAAGGATACGCCAACGCTTAATTGAACTAGGCTGGACTACACCGCCAGAAGCATAACTTGAGCTAGACTTAAATATTAAACAAGAGGAAGTATAATGAATCAGTATCAACAGTTTATACACAAGAGTCGCTACGCACGTTGGATGCCAGAAGAGAAACGTCGTGAGCGCTGGGACGAAACAGTCAACCGCTATGTAAACTTCTGGGTTGATCGTGGTCAGCTAGACGACAAGACAGCACTAAAGCTTTTTAACGCTATCCACAACTTAGACGTTATGCCGTCTATGCGCTGTATGATGACAGCAGGGCCAGCATTAGCTAAGGACAACGTAGCAGGCTTCAATTGTAGTTATTTACATATTGACTCACCGCGTAGCTTTGACGAGCTTATGTACGTTCTTATGTGCGGCACAGGCGTAGGCTTCAGCGTAGAGCGTAACTTCATTAACAAGCTCCCTGTAGTGGCTGAGACATTCCACCCAACAGACAGCGTCATTGTCGTAAGCGACAGCAAGATTGGCTGGGCTTCAGCGTTTCGTGAACTAATCAGCCTGTTGTATGCTGGTAAAATCCCTAAGTGGGACATGCACAAGATTAGACCTGCTGGCGCTCGACTGAAGACTTTTGGCGGTCGTGCAAGCGGCCCTGATCCGCTGATTGATCTGTTCAATTTCTGTGTGGGTATGTTCCAGAAGGCCGCAGGACGTAAGCTCACGAGCATCGAGTGTCACGACATCTGCTGTAAAATAGCGGACATTGTAGTGGTCGGCGGTGTGCGTAGATCAGCATTGATTAGCTTGTCTAACTTGTCAGACCCGCGTATGGCGAAAGCTAAGTATGGCAACTGGTGGGACACAGAAGGGCAGCGTAGGCTTGCTAACAACTCTGTAGCCTACACAGAGAAGCCAGACTTTGAATCGTTCTTGTCAGAGATGCAGAGCATGTACGAAAGCAAAGCAGGTGAGCGTGGTATCTTCAGCCGCATAGCAGCTAAGAACATTGCAGCCCGTAACGGACGTAGAGACGCTGATCAAGACTTTGGAACTAACCCATGCTCTGAGATCATCCTGCGCTCTAACCAGTTCTGTAACCTCTCAGAGATCGTTGTACGCGCAGAAGACACGCTGGACACACTGAAGGCTAAGGCAGAAGTAGCAGCGATCATAGGCACGTTACAAGCCACTCTGACAGACTTCCGTTACCTGCGTAGCTGCTGGAAGAAGAACACAGAAGAAGAAGCTCTGCTGGGCGTTAGCATGACAGGTATTATGGATCATTATCTATTAGGTAAAAGCTCTCCAGACTTGTCTAAGTGGTTGGAGGAGATACGAGATGTGGCTGTGGCAACTAACAAGAAGTGGGCTGTTAAACTTGGCATCAATCAGTCTGCGGCTATTACATGCGTTAAGCCAAGTGGTACTGTTTCTCAGCTTGTCGATTCTGCTTCTGGCATTCACCCTCGCTTTTCTGAGTATTACATTCGCAGGGTACGTTCAGACAAGAAAGACCCACTTGCAGCGTTTATGTCAGCAAAAGGTTTCCCAGTAGAACAAGATGTGATGAGCGAAGCGTCTCTAGTGTTTGGCTTCCCTGTTAAAGCACCGAAGGGCGGTACAACAGTTAAGCAAGTAGGCGCTATGCAGCAGCTACAGCTATGGAAGGACTATCAGAACTTCTGGTGTGAACATAAGCCAAGTATTACTGTGTACTATACGGACAGCGAGTTCTTGCAAGTAGCACAGTGGATATGGGAGAACTTTGACATCTGTAGTGGTATTAGCTTGTTGCCAGTGAGTGATCATATTTATCAGCAAGCTCCGTATGAAGACATCACTGCTGAGAAGTACAAGGAACTACTAGCGGCTATGCCTGTAGATATTGACTGGGAAGACCTGAAGTACTTTGAAGAAGAAGATAATACAACAGGTTCTCAAGAGTTGGCGTGTGTTGGTGGAGCTTGTGAGATAGTGTAGCTTATAATTAACATTGTACATTGTATGAAACAAAAGCCCTATAGAACACTCTATAGGGCTTTTTTGTTTACTGTTGAGTTACCTTCTCTGTTAAGGCGTTATAAATAATACGACCTGTTTTAAACTTACCTGACTGTAAAAGTTGTAGCTGGTTTCTTGTAATATCCTCACTAAGAAGAACTTTCATAAGCTCTGGATTCTTATAAGCTTCCTTTAGAATTTTACTAGACGCTTCTACTCCTAAGTTCTGTAGTGCTTTAGTAGCGGCGTTGGAAGCTGTACCAGCCAACACAATAGAAGAAGAACCAAATAATAAATTAACCCCTTTTAAAGCAGCTAACTTAGCAGCTAGAACTAAGGCAGGGCTTGTTTGAGACGCTTCTACTCTTGTATAGCCTCTTTTAGCAGACAAAGACTTACTTATCTTACTAACGTCTCTGAGCAATAATTCCAAACCTTTCTGCTCGGCAGTGTTAAACACAGAAGTCAACGGCTTAAACTCTTTTAAAATCTTTTCAAAACTAACAGGATCAATAATCTCTACGTTGCCTTTACCTGCTACTTGCGAATCAACAATTTTCATTGATTGAGCAACCACACGATTAGCAATCTGCTCTTTAAATACAGAAAGAGCTTCTTTGTTGGTGCTTAAAAGCTTACGAAACCGCGCAGAAACTTGCATAGGACTTGAAGATTTAAGAATAACATCCATAACCTGCTCTGGCGTCATGTTCGTCACTCCATAGAAGTCGTCAAGACGCGCTACTTCTGCTGCTGTTTCAGCATTTTGCACTACTTTTCCTTGAGACCTAGCCTTTTTCTTAGCTGCTTTAATAGCTTCACCTACTGCTGGGAATCTTTCTATCCAAGAAGAATGAGCAGTTTCAAAGGCCTTAAAATCTTCTAGTTTGTTGGGGTTTACCTGAGCCTGAAACTTAGCAAGAAGAAATCCTTCAGCCTGTTTTAAAGCGTTAGACTGAGCAGCTGTGCTGTTAGAAGTTGCTAAATTAAAGACTTCTTCCATCTCTCTAGCAACAATATCCATGTCAGTTTGCTTGGCTGCTTGGCCGCCTAACATTGTCTCTAGTTTTTTCTCTTTAACTGCCTTTTTAGTTTTAGGTACAAAAGTACCTCTAGTAAAAGTATCATGTATTTTTTTAGAGAAAGCAGTAGCCGCTAAATAGTATTCACGAAGTTGAGGATTAACGCTTTCGACACCTAGTGTAATATTGTCTAAAGCAGCTTGTTGAGCTTCTCCTAGAGCTTTCTGATTATACTGAAAAGTAGGGTCTGTGGCTGCGTTTGCACTTCTAGCCATAGAGTTGAGCTTGCTTCTTAAATCTCTAAGAACAAGAGGAGCTTCCATAGTTTGTAGCGGTGCGTCAGGCCATTTAACTTTCACGCCTGCTTTAGCTAACCTCTTCTTGTTATCAGGAGTAACTTCAAACGTCTTCCAGCCTTTACCTGTACGGGCAACACCTTTTCCTAGAATGTTGGAAAACTCCTCAGCAGGTAAGACTGCTTGTGAGCTAGAGTTAGCAACAATTGTTTCAACAGCATCTACTAAAGGTTTAGTTGGTATCTTTACAGAGTCGTTTATAGGCTGCCATAGGTTGCTTTCTTGTTGTTTAATATCTGCGTATATTTTATTAAAAGATTCCTCAAACTCTTTTGACATTTTAGTAACATCGCCATCATAAATCTTTAAAAGCTTAGCAAGCTTTTCTGTCTCAATCATAACTCTATCGTCTACCTGAGCTACCAAGTCGTTTTGTATCTTAGGCAAGAATTCTTTTAAAGCTGTCCAATCTAAATAACCGCCTTCTGTCTTCATTAAAGTTTCTAATTCTCGCGCTAATGAATACTGAGCTTGGTCAACTTGATCGTCTACAAAACCTGCAAAAATACTGTCTTCAGCGGCTAACGCTCTTTCTAAAGTAAGAATTCCTGAGTCATCTGTTTTTTGAGCTATAGATAAAACAGAAGCATCGTCAGCAGCTTCTAAAGCTAGTTTAGCTTCTAACGGGCTATCACTCTCTCCTCTAATTCGTTGACGAGCTAAAGTTACCGCGTCTTCTCCAAACTTAGCATCAAAAGCGTCTATTATTTTCTTACCTACTACCTCAACACCTGTGTCTGCGTACTTCATAATTCCAGTAGCAGCTTCTAAATAAGTAGCGGGTTTACGGGCAGCTACAAAACCGCCAGCAATTTCAGCAGGTAGAGCTACAAGAGCACTTTCTGAGCCAGTAGCCGCTGTAGCCACTTCTCCAGCCACAGCCATAGCTAACGCTATTTTAGCTTCAGTAGGCAGCGAAGACTCTGCTAGAGACCTTGTAATGCCTGTACGCGCTCCTTCTACTCCTACAAAAGGCTGACCAGTTTTAGGGTTTAACGCAACTCCTCTTTTACCGTAGTTGATAAAACCAGTGCCTAACATGTTTATTGAAGCACGAGCAGCATTGGTAATGCCAAGACCAAGAGAAGCATAAAAACCTCCTTTGTCTAAGAATTGTTCAGTCTCGGGATCGTTAACAAAACTCTTGTTCCTAAATAAATCAGGAACGCCTATGTCGTAGCCGCCTTCCCACTCCATGTCTACGGTTACGTCAGAAGATTCGGATAAGTTTTTTAAGTTCTTAGCTCCCATAGTAGCTAGATAAACAGGCACACGCACAGCCATATCATATCCAAAACTATAAATAGGCGTTACCATTGCGTCTACTACTTCCATTACAGGGTTTACAACAGGCGCTGTACGGTAGCGTAGTTCTTCCCCTGCTTGTTGTAATAAACTTTTCTCTGGCCTCGGAGTAACGTCAGTGCCTTGTTCAGAAAGAACAGGAACTTCGGGAAAAAACGTAGGAGGCGTTGCTCCTCCTTGTAACTCTTCTATTCTTTTTTCGCCAGCTAGTCTTGCAATTACTTCGTTAGGAAATTCAATACCTGTATCAAAAACAACGCCATTGCCCGAAGTTTCTTCATTGAAGACTACATTCGAAGTGTCGATTATTGCCATTAGTAAATGCCTTTTACAATTAAACTTTGGTTTTCGTAAGCTGCTAAAAATTCCCTAACACTTATATTTTTAGCTGCGGCAGTCTTAGTAATATCAGCCCAAGTCACATCTTGCTTTCCTTTTCCAGTGACTAAAGTAAATCCTTTAGGCTTATCTTTTACCCAGTATTGAGAAAGATTAGCACTGTCTTGTATAACTTCCATTTTTTTGTATTTAAGGCCGTTTCTTTCTGCTAAAACTGTTTTACTTCTTGGAAGTTTAGTTAAGTAATCGTCCCACAAAGTAGTATGGTCTAATGGAGTTACTTCAGATAAATAAGATCGTTGAGTAGCAAAAGTATTTTCTTCAATTTGATTAACAGCTGTGTGCAATTTAATTGTTGCTGCCGCTTCGTTGTACTGCCAAGGCTGAGTGTAGCCAGGGAGTACGTTTTGTTGATTTTTTAAATCTACATCTGTAAATCCTCTACCTTGCGCCTCCATCATTGGTATAATAGCTTCGTTCTGTAAAATCTTTAAAATAGCTTGATCTCCAATTTTCTTAGACAAAGATTCTGGATAAGCCACTCCTGCTAGTTGAAAAACACCTTGTAAAATTTTAGATTGGTTAGCTACAAAATCAGCAATCCCGCCTGTGTCGAAACCTTTTCCTACTTCCGTCAATATAGCGTTTGCTGCTTTCTTATCCGTGACAGCCGTTGCAGCCACAGGTGCAGTTATATCAACATAGTTTGCTTGACGTATTAAATTGTTTTCTTCAACTTTTTGCTGTGGAGTTTGTACAGTGCTAACTAAAGGAGCAGATGGCTTCACATAAGTTGTAGATATTGCTTTTCCTTCTAGCTCTTGAGGAGTTAAACGAGTATTAGTTCCTTGGTTATAAGGTATACCGTTTCTTAACTCAACGCCTGCGACAGTTGTATTGGTTGCTGTATCAACAAGAAATGCCTGTTCAATTTTAGGAGCATCTGGAATCTCTCCGAGTATTTGGACACCAGCCTGTAGTGCTCCCTGAACTTGAGCTCGAATAGCGTCTGCTAACTTACTATACTGAGGAGGAAGAGCATCAGCTACAGCAGTTGCGTCAGATGTTGATTTAGTTTGATCTTGTATTTTTTTCTGCAACTCCGCAGCCTTAGCAGGATCAGCAATGCCCAACAACTTAATAAACTTCTGTTGATATTCTGGATCGTTCCTATCAAGTTTAACCAACTCAGTCTTAGCCATGTCTACAGGGTTTTGCTGTGACGGCATACCAAACAAACCTTCACCAGCACGTTGCATTCCTTGCACCTGCTGTGCTCCAAAAGCCATTCGCTGCTGTGCTGCCGTAGGCAACGAGAAAGGGTCTATTTGTTGGTTCTGTCCACTGATGCCTGTGAGCAAACCTGCGTAATCAATATTAGCCATTATTAAGCTCCTGTAGGAGTAGGTGTTGGAGTTGCGGTAGACTCTTCTTTTTTCTCGCCTAGCCAGCTATTCAAAATGCTGCCCAATAAACCACCAGAAGCTGAAGGATTGTCTTTACCAATAGCTGCATAAATCTGAGCAATCTTAGCTTGATCAAGAGGACTTGTTTGTTGACCTAATAATAAATTCATTAGTCCTTGTTGCTGTTGTAGCTGCAGACGGTTGCCTAAGTCTTGTCCTTGAATATATCCTTCAATACCTCTACCAGACATTTGAGCACCAAGCTCTGCGCCAGTACGCTGTCCAGCGGCTGTGTAGCCAGCAGGGATTTGACTTGCTTCCAGTAGCGACAGTGCTTGCTGCTGTGGTTGATAACCAGCGCCTAATAAGCCTGTAGCGCCTGCTAGAGCCTGCTGTTGTTCCGCTAGTGCCTGCTGACGAGCACCTAGACTAGCACTCGCCATAGCCTCTTGACGTGCCTTCTCATACGCAAACTGCTCTGGTGAGCCACCGTACTGAGCAGTCTGTAGACCACCACGACCACTAGCAAACAAGTTCTCCTGCATTGCCAAACGCTGACGTTCTTCCTCTGGCATCTGCGTAGCTCTGATCTGCTCATAGATAGCTGCTTGTTGTGCGGCAGGGTCTTGACCAACTTGACCAAACAAGTTCTGAGCCTGTCCCATCAATTGATTCTGAAACGCTTGCTGCTGAGGAGAAAGATTAACACCAAAGCCACCTTCAGCAGTAGTGCCTACGTTAGCTAAACCACTTGTAACAGTGTATGGTTTAAATGTAGAGTAATCTCTGGCTTGCTGCCCCGCTTGCTCAGACAGCATTCTGGCTTGTTCTCCAGAGGCTTGAGCACCCTTAATGTTTTCTTGACTTAAATAATAACTACCAAGACCACCGAGAGCACCTGTAATAGTATCTTGATTGCCTGTTAAAAAATCCATTATCTCATTCGCCATTAGAATGTACCTCCAGTAATAGTGCCAGCCGTTAGCGTACCTGACACATTGACGGTGACGGCTGTCATTGTTCCTGTAAAGGTAGGATCAGCTTTATTAGATTTAGAATTGACAGCAGTAGCAATGTTGTCAAACTCAGTGTTGATTTCAGTACCCTTAACAATCTTAGCGGGATCGCCAGAACTGAGGGAGTCCTTAGTTGCAAAGTTAGTTGTCTTAGTATAATTAGACATTAGATAAGTCTCCCTAGTAGAGCGTGTATGTCGATCTTTTGAATTGAGAAAGCAGAGTTGTTAATCTGAGCTTCGATACCTACTGTTACAACAGAGCCGTTACCACTAGCGTTTACTTTTGGTGTGTTAATAACAACAGCAGCAGAATACTCAGCAGTTGTGTTATACTCGCTAATGCCATACTCAGCTAAATTAGTAGAACCAAAAATAAAAGGTTGCTTTGTATAATCAGATGTGTAATCATAGCCCCAGTTGAGCGTTGTAGGCGTAGACTGTCCACCAATAATGGTTAAGTTAAACTTCTTCAAAAACTTCAAGTTAGCTGGGCTTTGGAAGTCAAGTGGGTTACTGAAATAACGTAGCTGATACTGTTCTGTATCGTCTAAGTAACCACTATATTCTACAATGCCGTCAGACACTCCCATGTGAATAGTACCATCGTCACAACGAACAAAGACGTTAATACCCATCCCAGACCATGTTGTAACCCTATGTGAATCATTCTCCAGCGGGACACGCATGTCAAAACAATATATTATACCACTATCTGGAAAAGAAAGCAAGTAAAAAGCTTCTTCTTGACTGTATAAAGATTTGATAGGATTGTTCTGCTGTTGAATCAAACTAACCAAGTCATTACGAACATTCTTGCTGATGTCTCTCATTGGCAAAGACTTCTCTTGAATAGTCCTTCCCAGCGTACGCACACCTGTGTTAGATAAAAATATAAGGTCTGTCCCAGTGTGCTGTACAGAATCACGAGAAACACAACCAACGCCTGCTACGGTGTCTGCAAGCGTCATAGTGCTTGGAGACTTAGCACCGCTATAGGTAAGTATAGACTTCTTACCAAAGATGATTAGAAAGCCATTGTGAGCCGCTAGTGCCACTATCTCGTCAAAGCCTTCTGGCCATACGTTAGTTAAGTCTAAGCTGCCTGAAGAGCCTCCTGTCCAATGTGCACCGTCTAGTAAATCACTCCAGTAAACAGTGTGCTTGTTACCTACTACATCAGCTACCCACAAGCGTCCAAAAGCGGCTAGAGCTTCGTTGCCTTGCGGCATAGTGCCTGTGCTATGCGAGTGTGTGCTTATACGCTCTAGTGTAAACGGAGCAGCTTCATTAGTGCCTATCAACGGCTCGTGTCCACTCTGTACCATATATACATGGTTAGCTAGTGTGACGCACTTCCAATTGTTTGCTGTTGCTATATAACCTGCTGGCGTGTAATCAACCAACGTAGTATCACCAACAAATACTTTTAAATTACCTGCTGATAGCAACCTTCTATCGCCACTATAGTCAATAAACTGATGCAGCGTCTCTATTCCTCTGCTGCTGCCCAGCAAAGAAGCTCCGTTGGTTGTTGAGTACTGATAGCCCTTCCTAGCTCCGATACGTCCTAGCTGATCAATAACACAGTTGTCAGCTACAGCGGCAAACGAAGGGTCTAAGCCAATAGGAGAGTCTTGGGTGTTTAAACCAAAAAATCCTGGGGCTGAGATTGTAATGTTCTGTAATTGTTGAGCCATTATACAGTCGTCCAGATAGTCTCTTCAGGATGTCTAGCAGCGTCTAGTGCAATAGCGTCTGACAAGGTACGATCAGCTAAAGCAAACAACTCTGCTGCGCTTGTTCCACCAGTCTCACCACGTTCTCTAGCGCCTAACGCTGTTGCTATCTGAATCACTGGTGACGAAGGTATTGACATTGTGTCAGTGTTTTCTGTCATGTCTGCTGTACGCAGCACCACGTTAAAGCGTAGCTGATAAGCACCGTCAGGGGCTGGGTAGAGGTCTACACCGCTATCGCCATTACTATCAATACCGTTCCAGCTGTAGTACTTAGGAGCTGCGTAGGGTATGTTAGCTTGGACGAGGAAGGCATTGTTCATCCACGTTGATGGACGATACTCCATAAACCAGTTAGAAGAGTCGTTAATAACGTCTAACACCTTAATACGATCTTGTGAGTCAACTAGCGTGTAGTTATAAACATTAGCTACTGTAGACACTGTTAGCGTTGTACGCAGTGCTGTCCAGTCCCAAGCATCTTCTACGGTTCGTTTAGCATCGTTGACAAACTCCCCAATAAGTTTTGAATAGTTGTTTTGATTAACAGAGTCTACTTCGTTCTCACGGAGTCTGCGTAGAACACTATTTACTAACTGTAGATATGTCATTATGAGTAGAACCTCTTTGTTGTGTCTTGATTTGTCAACATACCTTGAGAATAAGGATTGTTTATTGATGGCTGTTGTAGTTGAACATAGGGTGCTATTTCTTGGTTGCTTCCTATCTTGACATTAGATTTAAACAAATCAGCAAATAACAAGTCTGTTGTGCGTGTAGGAGATAGCATACCGTCTACGCCTGCAATACCTGTACCTGTGCCTGTGTCTTCTCCTTCACCAGTTCCTTCACCAGTGCCTTCACCAGTTCCTGTGCCTCCACCAGTCCCTTCACCAGTGCCAGTGCCTGTACCAGTTCCTGCGCCTGCTCCTGCGCCTGTACCATCACCTGTTCCAGTTCCTCCCGTCTCGCTTGTACCTGTGTCCAGAGAAGAACCACCTGTGCCGTCAACACCGCCGCCACCTGTAGCGCCTGTGTCTCCTTCGGCAGTCCCTGTACCTGCAGTTCCTTCACCCGTTCCAGTGCCTGTGCCTGTCCCACCCCCAACAACTGTTTCTTGGTAGTTTTTAAGTTCATCAGCAGACACAAGACCATCAGCGTTTAAGTCAGCGGTTTCAAAGGCTTTGTCTCCAGCTTCTCCACCAAACTCTTCATAGAATCTTAATAAATCCCAATTTAAAGGAGAGGGTTCTTCGGTTGGTTCGCCACTAGCGTCTAACGGGGGACTCGGTTGTGTATCAACAGGTCGTTCAACAGGAGTGCCATAAACAACTTCATAAGGAGTACCTGCGCGTAGCTCTTCAACAAACTTACCGCCCGCTTTAATGTATTCTTCTATAGGAAGCTCATTAGCCAACACAGCTTCATAGATTTGTTTTAGAAGAGTATCGCCGCCTTCGGCTTCACCGCCGCCTTGATCTCCACCAGCATTGCCAGCGTCTCCACCAGCATCAGCACCCCCACCGCCAGCACCACCGCCAGCGTCTGCAGGAGGTTCGTACACAATAGGCTCTTGGTCATAGATAGGCGTTACATCTGGCTGTTCACTAGGAGGCATATCAGGAGTTGTGCCAGTAACTATTGTTTCATCACCTGACGCAGGATCAGTAATAGTTGTGGTTCCTTCTTGAGCTAATCTAGCTTCTTCAGCCAGTCGATCAGCTTCAGCTTGTTCAGCAACTATCTTGTCTTGCTCTGCTTTATTTGCAATTTCTTGTTGACGATCAGCTTCAGCCTGTGCTTCTCTCGCTAGTCTTTCTTGTTCTAGTGCTGTTGCTGCGTCCTTCTCTGCTTTAGCTGCGTCAGCGGCTGCTTTAGCGTCTGCTGCTGCTTTGTCTGCTGCTGCCTGCGCTGCTGCTCTATCTGCCTCTGCTTTCTCTGCTGCCGCCTTGTTAGCCGCTGCTTGCTCTGCCGCTGCTTTAGCTGCTTCTTGTTCTATTCGTTGTGTTTCAGCTTCTTGTTCTGCTTTAGCTTGAGCTTCTGCAGCAGCCTTGGCTTCAGCGTCTGCTTTAGCTTGTGCGTCTGCAGCAGCTTTAGCATCTGCAGCAGCTTTTGCTTGAGCTGCTTTAGCCGCTTCAAGTGTAGCAAGATCAGCCGCTTCTTGTTCTAACTTATCTGCTTTAGCTTTAGCATCTGCAGCGGCTTTAGCTTCTGCAGCAGCTTTCTCTTGTGCAGCTTGAGCATCTGCTGCAGCTTTGTCACGAGCTGCTTGAGCTTCTGCGGCTGCTTTAGCATCTGCAGCAGCCTTAGCATCAGCAGCGGCTTTTGCGTCAGCAGCAGCTTTAGCGTCTGCAGCAGCCTTAGCATCTGCTGCGGCTTTAGCGTCTGCAGCGGCTTTAGCTTGCGCTTCTGCGGCTGCTTTAGCTTCTGCGTCTGCCTTAGCTTTTGCATCTGCAGCGGCTTTAGCATCTGCTGCAGCTTTCTCTTGTGCAGCTTTAGCGGCTGCAGCGGCTTTAGCATTTGCCGCAGCTTTAGCGTCTGCATCAGCTTTAGCTTTAGCGTCTGCTGCGGCTTTAGCATCTGCGGCGGCTTTTGCTTGAGCGTCGGCGGCTGCTTTGGCTTCAGCGGCTGCTTTAGTCTGTGCTTCAACAGCAGCTTTAGCGTCTGCTTCAACTTTAGCAGCAGCTTTAGCTTTGCTATCTTTTACTTCTTTCATTGCGTTAAGAACCGCAGTAGCAGTTTTAACAGCATCGACACCAGACACGCCTGTAACTGCGTCTATTATCTTTTTAGCCTCTGACACTTCAGAGGCGCTTTCTAACAGAGACAACGGCTCTTTCAAACTACCAATAGCTTCTAATTGATCTAAGAGACTAACAGCACCGCTAGAAGCACTAAGAGCATCACCAGAAGCAACAAAGTCGTCCATATTGCGCGGAGCTGTTGGAGCGTTTGCAGTACCTGCAGTAGCTGCTTTTGCTGCTGGTGAGGTAAGTATATCGTAAGTACCTACAGCTAATTGTACAAGCTCTAGTGGACTAACACTTTCCCCTGCAGCAATCTTTGCTACTGTTGTCATAAGAGCAATAGGAAGAAAAACGGGAATCATGCCCATTACTTTTAAAAAGTTATCGTCTAATACAGACGTAGGCTTTACATAGACAGTACTATAAGTGCCAACTGGACCCATAGCGGCATACTCACCTTCTCCTTTATATTCTTTCCCCATTGTTTTAGAAAGAACATCCTCACCTAAACCAGTAGTTAAATAATAAGTTTGCCCGTTAATTTCTTTAGACAGTGGTACATTATTTTTAGTAATGTAGTCTGTAACAATATCAGTGCCAGCAGCTTTTCCTACAACATCTTTTCCTGCTGTAAAACCAGCTCTTACAAACTCACTAGGATCATAGTTAGTTAAACTGTATTCTTTATTTGTTTCGTCCATCTGTGACTGGACACCAGAAAAGAAATTAAGATAATTATTTAAAGCTTCTTCAGCACTTGTTAATTGCTGTGCTTCTCCGTATGACTGACGCTCTACGCCTTTATACGGTTCAACAGTTGGTGCTGCAGCAGCAGCTCGTCTAGCGTCCACAACTGCTTGATCTTCTGGGGACAGTTGCGAGTAAGGCAGCGCACCGCCATATTGATTAGTAGCTATTACCTTGTTTATGTCTACAGCAGGAGTATTAGTTGTCTTTACTTGCAGAGGAATATCTACAATAGGATCGTCAAAAACACTAGCAAAAGGATTTTCGTCTAAAGAGCTGACTAACAAGTTTGTTAAATCTTCAGGAGGTGCAGCCGTTGGCGCAGGTGCAGGTACAGGCGTTGGTCTTGGACGTGACGGAGCGCCGTCTTCTTTGTTTCTAGGAGCTGCCATAAGTTACTTCCTCATTTCCATAATCTTACTAGCGCCTCTAATACCAAAGCTAGAACTGATAGCTATGAATAATAAATATTGATACCACTCTGGCAACTTCTCTAATGCTACAAACCCTTCAGCAACTCTGTGTATTACAGTTACGTCATTGGCAGCAATAGCATAACCAACCATAAACACTGGTATAGCTAACACAAGAGTCCAGAACTCATCTTTCCAGCTATCACCAGACGCTTCAGCCATCTTGGTTTCCCAATCAGCATCGTTCTGTATAACTGACATTGTAGCTTCGTGTTTTGCTTTAGCTTGATCAGCTTTGTTAGACAAGTAACCTTTAGCTAAATCAGCAACTGGGCCAAGCAGAGCGGTGAAGATAGACATTATTTTTTACCTACAAGATTCTGAATGGTGTCTGATTCATATATCCTTATGCCTAGCCAGATAATAGTGAACAAAGAAGCCACAGGCGGTAGCCAAGCTGCTAAGGTCATAACGGCTGTAGACGCTGCTGCAATGTCTACTACTTCTTTACCTGATTCTATGGCCATATTACATCTTCCCTAAAATAAGTGTTGTTAGTTGATACAGCACACCTGACATTATAACTACCGCTGCCATGCCTGCTACGTTCCAAATGAATGCTTTACGCTTACGTGCTTGTGCGTACAGAGTCTTCTCTCGCTGCTCTCGTATCTTCCTACGCATACCCAATAACTCTTTGTAAGCGTCAGGGCCGTAGGTGTACATCAGCAGCTCTCGTAACTCTTTCTCTTGTTGCTTTATTCGCTTATCGTGCGCGTACATCTCTAGCGCTTCTTGCTCGACTGACTTAGACGCTACCAGCCTGCGAAAGATAGGTGGATTCTCTGCTTGTCTCTTAGCTTCGTTAAAGTCGCTAACAGCGCCATACCACTTACCCACTTGGCCTAGAGTATCTTCAATCTCCCTACCCATTGAGACCATTTTCTGTACAGTCTTGAAAGCACTTGTAGCCATTGCAACAGCAGTTATAGGATCAATCATAAATAACTACCTCTGCTGGGTCTACATACACTGGCTTGCAATAAGCGTGTACAGGTGTGTGATAGCGTCTTATAGTTCCCTGTATTGTTAACTCTTCAGCGAACCATCTACATCTTGTTATGTCGTGCCAGTAGCTAGTGGCCTCTGCGTCAACAGTACCGTCGATCAGGACTATCAACGCAAAGACCAGCTTCATTACTCGGTTACTTCCTCAGCAGGCGCAGGTTCAGGTTCAGCTTCGACCACTGGAGCCCAAGGCATAGCCGATTCAACAATCGGAGTTACCTTTTCGTCAATCTGCTTCTGGATTTGGCCATTCACATGTTCTTCATAGCCGCCGACAACGATAGCCTGAATCCAGCCGAGTACGATTTCTTCAGTCAGCGTATCAAACTGCTTGAAGTTTTCTTCGGTCAAGTTGGCAGCAGAGAAAGGAGTAGCGCCAGAGAATGTTCCCTCGTTGCCGTTCTCGTCTGTGCCGATCTTTTTCCAGTAGGTCTGGCAGACTGCATTGGGTAATACAACGCCATCGCCAAGGGTTTCGTTTTTAGTTTTGAGGGAAGTGATTTCCCAAGTGTAAGTTATTGCCATTTCAATGCTCCTTCTGAGCGTTATGCGTTTTCCAACGCGGATATTCGAGCTTCAAGCTCTTGGATTGTTTTCACTAGCAGGGGTACTAGTTTAGCTTGGTCTAGCGCCTGCAAGCTACTAACAGTTTTGGTAATTCCTTCTTCGTCCGTGATTTCTTCCGTTGCATCTTTCTCTCCTACTACAGCGTCTGGAACAACCTCCTTAACTTCGTGCGCTAAGAATCCGTCTGTACGTTGCTCGCTACCAATCCACTTGAAATTAATTGGCTTGAGCTGGAGCAGTCTTGAGGTTGCGTTTTCCATCTCTTGCAAATCTTCTTTAACTCTATAATCCGAAGTAGTGGCATAGGTTGTTGAGAAGTTGTTTGAGGTGATTCTTCCGTGAACCGTGCCACTAGAGTTAGTAAAGTTAATGTGGTACTGCGTAACACCATTAGTGCTACTTTGCGCTTTCGACGTTATGTTAGGGTCTGTTCCGGTCTCAGTAGTTCCGCCAGCAATTATTAAACGTCTATTGAAAACCGCGTTCTGAGTCGAGAAAAACGCAAGCTGCGTCGCTCCAGCGTAGAAGAAAACCGAGCTTCCAAAGTTAATCCCCATATTTACATTACTGTATGGGCCGTCTCCGATGAAGTTAGTAGTAGTTCCGCCAGTGTATACGCGGCCCCCAGCGATTATGTCACCAGCAACATTAACACTTGTTCCTGTGGTGTTAGGGTCTACATAGTACGCAGTGTTATTGGAGTCGTAGAAGACTGGGGCGCGGAATGAGCCTGACGCAGTGACGTTACTAGATCTATCAATCAATAGAGCGGTTGTTCCCCAGCCACCGTTTCTATGTCCGTGATCCATGTTGATTCGGAAGTTATCATCGGAGTAACCGTATCCAACACTCCATGTATTAGTGTTATATGCAGAAGAAAACAGGATTGACGGACGGTCATACC
>ENA-ORCY01000455-ORCY01000455.1-marine-metagenome-genome-assembly--contig:-NODE-455-length-24661-cov-3.382240_pt1 | contig 24661 bp, 10 predicted proteins | sample MGYA00248634_ERZ508507 | MGnify/ENA primary metagenome ERZ508507 (study PRJEB26178, sample SAMN06266269) | marine metagenome | isolation source: Columbia River Estuary | place: USA:Columbia River Estuary... | reverse complement strand
ATTCCTTCTTTGGTTTTAACGACTTTGATGAACTCGCCTGTGGTTTGGTCATAGATTGCCATGAATCCCTCAGGTAAGTTTTTCTTATGTCGTCTTAGTAACTCTGCTCCACTTGGAGGAGAGTATTTTTCATCTTTGATTATTTCTGACAAGTAAAAATGGGGAAGATTAATCCCTACTGAGTAACCCAGTAAGAACTAACCAATCGGCAATCATGCCACAGCCACATTCATCCTCGATGCAACTGCATTCTTTGATGTATTCGAAATGATTCAATATAAGATGTAGAAAACTAGTTAAGAAAAAAGAAGGCTTACGCCTTGATGGATGCAACTTCACCTTTTGTGGTGTTGATTGTTGCTTGTTTCTTAGAGTACTCTATTTGTGCAATAACGCCACTAACAATTATAGATGTTAGTTCTGGACGGAACTGGCACATTTTAACGAGTGCTATAAGTGAGTTCATATCAGTTTTAGCATTTTCATGCAATTCAACTGTTAGTACTTTAGAAGTCATTAATTGTAATGAGAAAAGAAAAAAAATGTAGTCATTCCTAGAGACACCTTTTCTTCTTCTGGGTAGATTTATTTAGGCATTGAAAGACGTTTGGATTTTCTTCTTCGGGGTCGATTAATTAAAGTCTATACCATGAAGGCATTCTATAAGATGACTGTCTTGTCATCATGTCTATGTTTCCTGTTTCAGGATTGATGCCAAAGTCACCACCCAACTGTCCTATATCTGCGAATGAAGTAACTTTATCTGGCTTAGGCTTAGGCTTACGGCCTCTGTTTGATACTGCTCTTCTTGGCTTTGATATGCGCTTCTTTACTGCCGTGGTACCCTGTATACGTGCTAGTTCACGTACACGGTTAATATCAAATGCTACTAAACTCTCATCCTTTTCTACTATGGTTTTAGGCTGGTTTTTGTTACGTATTCTGGTTGATTTTCCTACGCTTTGAGTTATTCTGTTTCTGTTTACCATAGGTATCTCTCTGACCAGATTCTGTACTGGAAGCATATCTCCCTTTCTACCAACTGAACCTGCAGCCTCAAAGTTAGGTCTTGTCCATACAGATTCTTCCCAATCTGGTCCTGTCCATGTGCTTTCTGGAACATCTCCCCTAACAAACTGTTTTGCCTGTGCTTCATCCTTGAACTTTCCTCCTGTTTTGATACTTAGACCAGTATAACCACTTTCATCCATACCCTTAATTTCCAAATAATCTACCCATCTGGAAGGTAGTTTCTGAGAAGGTTTTTTACCTCCTTGGAACACAAGTGATCCCTCATTCCATTTTGTACTGAAAACATTATAAAATGACTCGTTCTTTTTTGCCTGTGCAACTCTTTCTGCTTCCTTTAATATAGCCTCTTCATTGTTACCCACAAACCTTTTAACTGTTGGATTCGGCTGTGTTTTCACAAGCCAGTCATCTACACTCATCATGTCAGTTGCTACTCCAGAAACCTGCTTGTCGTCAGCGCTTGGCAAACCGTAATCCTTTGTGGTACTGCCTCCTTTTATTTTTTGTTCTACCCAATACTGAGCCCTTCCTGTTTTTGCCTTGCTTCCTCCACGTCCAAGTATCTTTCCTGTTGCAACCAGTTTTGAAAGACCAAGTTCAGTAAATCCTGTTTCCTTGAAGGTATTTTGTGTTATTGATGAAACATAAACTGACGAAACTTTATTGTTTGAATCGAACCCGTAAAGTGAAGTCTCTGATCCAAGTGCTGTATTTTCTGGTATAATAAATCCCTTCTTTGTATTTGTTTTAATTATTTCTGGATTTCCCTGTATACCAAATTTATTCATTATTTCCTCAAAATTTTTCTTTACTACAGCAGGTGTTTTTCCTTCTGCAATATTCATTCTTAGTGTTGCTTCAGCCTCTCGTTTTGCTGCTGACTTGTCAACTGGGAACGAACTTATCTGTGTTCTTATTGTGTCTTCATTACGAACATCAATTGTCTCATTGACAAGTTTGCCAAGTTCATCTGACTCTCTTATGTTTGGGTTTTCATCTATTCTTTTATTATACTTGTCAACCCCCTGAGTGACTAAATCTTCATCAACCTTGTCAGTTGTCTGTTTGGCTGGTATTGTGTTTAATATTTCATCCTGTTTCACTTTAAAGAAATCAGGCTTTGACACATTCTGACCTCTTGCGTTTCTGCCCAAACTGCCACGTCCCAGTTGTACAGGGTCATACATTGAGCCAATGAATGCTGGGTCTACGTCATCACCAAGTTTTATAGGATAACTCATATCAAGGTTTACAGTATCTTTTGTGAATCCACCGCCCATACCGCTTGTACTTGTACCTCCACCTGTTGGAGGAGAAGAATCCCATCCTCTTATCTCAATAGCCAAATCATCCATTATTCTTTGTTTTGTTGTGAAAGGTAATTTCTCATCAACCTCATCAACTAACTTGTTTGTCCTAATAATATCATCACCTGTGATTGCACCCTTACCAGAAGCACCGATGATCATCGGACTTCCCAATGTGGTAGGTCTTCCTATCTTATTACCAAATCGTTCTCCACCCTTGGCACCAAATCTTTCCATCCTGTCAAGTATGTTTGTCTTCTTGGTTTTGGTTGTAACCTTTCCCTTTCGGTTTGTTTTTATTATGGTAGTAGTCTTATCGCCAACAAATTTTTGTTCCTGTCCCTTTCTTATCAATCCTGTCTTGCGTGTCCATCCAGTTGAACCCTGTGCCTTTGTTGCTCCACGAACAGACTTTATACCTGTCATTCCAACCTTTGCTCCCTTTGCAACCGCACCAAAGCCCATGGTACCTGCAAGTATGGCTGCCTCTGCTGCAACCTCACCCACAACCCTTCCAGGCTGTTCCTGAACCCTTCTGCTTGCCTCTGCAAACGAGCCTTCCAAATTGCCTTCAAACAGACCTCTGCCGAACACCGTTGCAAGTGTCTCGTCCCTGTATGAACGTTGTTCCTGTTCCCTGCCTGTTGCTATTGAATGTGCGGTATCTGCTATGTCAGTAGTATAACTTCTTCCTACGTCATATCCTCCCCTGCCTACGTTATGAACAAACTGCGTTGCCCTTGCCCACGGATCAAACTGGGTTGACTGTGTACGTGCCTGTGGAGACTGATTCTGTGTAGGGTTTGATGACTGTGCATATGCCTGTGGTAGTATTCCTCCTCCTGTATTACCACTGGTTCGAGCAGTCTGTACCTGTTCATTTGAACGCTTGTTGTATACGGAACCGCGTGAGGAACGTCTAGCCATAACTACTCCTGATATTACTAGTATATATCATTTAAAACCACTTGCTCCTTACACCGAATGGGGAATCGTTTACGCCAATGCCAAAGAATCTCTTCTCGTACTTTCTAACCTTGCCAGGTTCCTTTCCTGTGAACGTGACATACCCTGCACCCATCTGATCCTTTCCTCCCCAGTAGTATGGCTCGTACCAGTTCTCTGGAGTCTGCCACCATGTCTTTTTGGTCTTTTTCTTTCTTATCTTTGATCTTCTCTGCTTTGCGGCCTCTACAGGATCAAACATTGGGAATAATGGGACTATAGGCATTACTCTTTGTGGTACAGGTTTTGGTGTAACATAACTTGGGGTGGTTACCAATTGTTTGTCTGCTATAGTACCTTGCATAAAAGTATTAATAGGTTTTGCTTTTTGTTTAATTGCTTGACCTATAGTTGCATCAAACACATTATCTATCTGTGGTATTACAACTGTCTCATATTTTTCCTGTGAATCCAATCTTAATCCTTCCAACAAATTTGGAACTTGATTCTGTGATTGTCTACTTGATGTGTCAAATATGTTTAAATTCTGTGACATTTCATATGTCCTAACACCGACACCGTCTGATCCCTTGCCTATGTTTTTGTTTCCTTCTATCACACCCGACATTGTTTTTTGTATGTCGCCAATAGTCTGATCAATTATATTTTTAGGCTGTGGAGGAACAATGAATGGCTCTGCATTTGCTTCAGGTAACAAATTAAAACTAATTGGCTCAGACTGTGTATCCTGTGGCTGTAGTACTGTTGTTCTTGTTCCTATGTTTGTACCAGTTGACGATGTTGTTTTTGCACCAGTTGCCAACTGCTGTCTAAACCCAATTGATGATTCTTGTTTTTCAGGTTTAAACAATGTCTCTGCTGAAAATCCAAACACTCTTCCAGTATCGGTTCTCTGTGCAGTCCTGTCACTGACACCGCTCATTGATTTTGTAGCCTGTTGTTGCTGTGAAATGTTTGGCTTTAATCCTGGTGATTCCAAGAGTGCCTGTCCTTCCTTTGTTTCCTCTAAAAATTGTTTAATGTTTTTCAACGGGTCACCTTTCTTGCCAACTATACCGCCTGCCTTTGCCTTGCTATATCCAACGTCAATCTTTGTAAGTATTGCCTTTGTATTTGCACTTCTTGACAAACTTGTTGAAAAGTCTATTGGTAGACCTGCTGCCTTGTATAGTATGCCTTCAAGTGCTGCAGTTGTTATTTCTGCTGTCGGTCTTATTGTGCTTATGTTTCTAAGTTCTGTTCCTCCGCTTGTTGTCTCTTTTACCTCTGCTATTCTTCCCCTTAGTTCAACCTCGATGTCTTTACCAATGTATGTGCCAGTTGCTTCATCTATAATAGGCATCACACCGTCACCGTCTGCTTTTTTCAATTCCCTGAATGCCCTGCCAGACAAAACAACCTTTTCCTTCATAGTATTGAACTCGCTCACTCTTGGTGTAAAGTATACCTCCTTGCCAAATTTATCAAGTGCAGTTCCGTCTTCTAGAACCTTAAAAACACCTGGCGTATACTTTGAGGCATGCTGCGTTACGGTCTCAACCCATCCGCCTGGATTTTCTTCAGTTTTTATCATTGACTCCAATGCACGTCTTTGAGCAGTCGGTGCTGCACCCTGTGCGTATTCCAATGATTTGGCAAACCTCTTACCCTCTCTGGTTTTTAGGAATCCACTAAACTCTGGTCTTTCCATGATGGATCTGAATGCCTCTGGCTGAAAGTCAAGTTGAAACTCTGTAGGTTTTTTTAACTTGTCCTTTCTGTCAAGTTTTCTTGAAGCAGTACGAAATATCCTATTGATAAAGTTTGGTCCAGGCAATTGCTTCCCCATAAACGTTACAGGTGCAGTATCTGGAACAACCTTTCCCATTGATTCTGGTGCAGAATACATGGCTTGGCCTTTTAGAGATCTAAAAGGTCTCTTAATTGGGCTTAGTTTATCAACAACCTTATACTCTGGAAAATTAAAAGATGGATCTATAACTTGAAGTTTGTCCTTCTTTTTTTGATTCTTGCCCTTTAGTATTGTTGCCTCTCCCTTTTTCAAAGGTCTCAAGTACTTGTTGTTAACCGTGTCCAGCCTGTCAGCAACCAATTGATTGTATAATGTGTCATTGTCCACTATTGCGTTTAGTTCCTTATCAGAATATTTTGGCTGTTTATCTATGTTTGTTCTTACCAACTGTGTCATCTTTCTTTTAAGTCCGTCCAATTCATTTCTTTCTGGACGTGATGCCTCTCTTACCAGTCTTGAATAAATGGTATCCTTGTTTGCCTGCATTCCCTTTCCAGGCACATCCGATGTTTTGTCTATTACTACGTGTGCAGTACTCATCTGATCATATATTGGGTTCACCTTAACGCCTGATGGTATTATACCCTGAGTCAATGCAGGGTCATCTCCGACACCGAAAAGTGCCCTGATTGGAGTGTCATATCCTACGTTTCTTTCACTTGTTCCCTTTATTAAATTACCGATAATTGTTTCACTCCTGTTTGCAAATGTCATGGAGTCTGGCGTAAAGTTTTCAGTGCTCACTGGACTGAATCTTTCTCCAAGTAATATTTTACCCAGCCTTGTCTTGGCATCGGCAGTTGTCTGGGTTGCCCTAACCTTAACCTTACCCTTTACTACTCTTATATTCTCGTCCACCAACTGTGTCTTTGTTTTCTTTGCAAGAACAGTAAGACCAGAATATGGATCCCTCCATTGAATCTTTGGTGTTGATTGATCTATTGATGCGAGTTCTCCTTTCTGCTTAGAAAGCAGTGAACCAAGATTGCTTCCTGACTTTAACTGGTCAATCTGTTTTGGTGTCAATTCTTCCAGTTTACCCCTTAACTCAGTTCTGTTTTTTGAAATAAATATGGTATCGGAATTTAAAGCATCCTTAAATTCGTTATATTTGGCAATCGAACCTGTAGGAATTAAATTAGTGCCTTCACTGTACCAGTTTGATTCTCCTGTCTTTGGGTCCTTGTTTACAAAGCCCTTGTATTCCGTTGACTGTACAACCCTGTCTGCCGTTGAAACTTTTTGTGGATTGAAATTATCATCCGTAACCTTGAATACCCTTTTACCTGATTTATAATACAGTTGTTTTGTTCTGTTGTCAATAAACATATCTGACTCGTTCATACGTCCAAGCAATTCACTTTCTTTTTTTAACTTCTCCAAAGGCATGGATATTATCTCTCCTCTTGGATTTGACTGCTCCATAATTCCTAGCTTTTTTTGAAGTGAAGATACCTTGGAAGGATTGTTCCATTTTCTTAACTGAACCTTTCTTAGATCCAATTCTCTTATTGATGATGTGAGTTCCTGTGCAGCATCCATTTTCTTTCTGTTGCCCCATGATGTGTTTTTATGTACTGGCTGTATGTAATCGGCTGAATAATTCTTTCTCATCTGATCCTGTTGCATATCTATAAGTTCAATTTCTCTTTTTGCAAACATCTTTGCATCATCAGGTCTCTTTTCTGCTATGGATCTTGCTTTCAAAATATCACTGACATACTGTTGGTTTGGTGCTTTCAAACTTCCTTCTTGATTTACATTAACCTTAATATTTACTTTGTAATCCCTTGTACCCTCAATAACTGTTGCTATGTCCTCCTGTTTTATACGTCTGTATCTGAACAACTGTCTTTCTGGCATTGTCTTTGCTAGAACTGAAGTTGGATCAACCTTTTCCAAGTACAATGACGACATGAACTGTTTTACCTCTTCTTCTGGTGCATCCTTTCCTATTGAAATTATGTTGTCAACACCTGATTTTTTTCCACTGGTAGTACGTAATGAATCGTCTGCCTTGTAAAAATATATGACTTCCTCCTTTCCCTCATATCTTTTTGGTATTGTTGTTCTGACTCTTCCTACCTTTCTTAGACCTAAATTTCTTACCCAGTTTTTCTTTTTACTTATGTTCCATTCACCAAACTCGGATATTGCCTCGCTTCGTGGCATCTTCTGAATCCAGAATGTCATGCTTGTTTTTGGAGTGTCACCAACCTGTCCCATGACAACACCGTTAACTTTTCTTATGCTTACGGATGGCTGTGCACCTACATTTATTTTTTGGTTTGCTATCACATCCTTTAATTCTGGAAATGATTCAATTATCTTGCTAAAGTTAAACGTATAGTCAGTTGTTTGTTCCTTGTACTTACCCTTGCCATCCACATTCTTTCCAATGCTTGGAGTATAGTCCAATGGTGAAAACACTGTTCTTTTGTCAGATCTTAATTTTTTTATCTGTTCATTGTTTTTTGCAATCTTCATAGATACTTCTGCCTTATCCTTTTTGACATCAGAAACTCGCTTGTATGGGGCTCCACTCAACTCATCAAGTTCTTCATCAATTGATGTTCTCTGTGTCTTCAAAAATGTATTCTCGTCAACCAAGCCTTCGATCTTTTCGTCTATTGCCTTGTCAAGTTTTAAGTAATTGTCAGCGGATATAACACGTATTCCTGGAACTGTTCTTGATACCAATTCTGCATACTTTGTCATCTTGCCTGTTGCCCTGTCTATGCCGAGTGAAGTTGTAACCACATTGCCCCATATGTCCTTGTCCAGCATAACCTTTCCCATAACACCTGCATATTTTCCTTCAGCTTTCCTTCTCATTATTCTCTCCCTGAATATCTGGTCTGCCTGCTTGGTCAATGAGTCTCCCATTGCCCTGCCAGGTCTGTTTAAAAATCGGTCAATTGACTGTGATACGTCTTGTGGTGATCCCTCTATTATGTTTGCAAACCTGTTTGCCTTTGATCCAAGTCCCTCATAAACTGTCTGTGCAACATACTCATCCTTAAAAGTTCTCAACTGTGGCAACAGGTCTGACTGGATCAATGCGTTGAAATCATCAGCCTTTGATTTTCTAACAAGTCCATCTTCCTCTCCACTGATTGCCTTTTTTGCACTTGATCCATATTTTACTGTAAGTTGTTTTGACTCCATTGTTTCTTTTGCAATAAGGTCTTTTGCTTTCTGTATGTTGTCATCAAGTGTCTTGGCTTCTACTTTTGTTAGTTTTTGTGTATTCTTGGTTTCCTCAAATTTTATCAATGCCTTTTTTTGTATGTTTATGTTTATGTCATACCCTTTCTTTAGTGTAGCAACTGCCTTGTCAACTGCCTTTCCAGATGTGGTCGTTGCCTGCGTTAATGCAAGTTTGTTGTCTAGATTTGTTGCTTTCTGTAATTTTGACGTTGCCTGTTCCATCTTGTATGCCTCTGCGACCAACTTAACACCAGCAGTACCCTTTACACTTCCTCTTATAACACCTGCTGTTCCCTTTGCTGCAATAGTTGCTACTGACTTGACTTGACCTACACCTATTAGGAAGTATGGTACCTCACCAACTGCCGTTCCAATATAATACCCAGGTGCTGACATAAATCTTTCTCCTGAAACTGCAAACTCCTCGTCTCTTATTGCACCTGCCAAAGGTGCCTGACTAATTGCACCTATGTTACCGAGGTTTGCACCAATACCTTCTATTAATGAACGTTTTTCAATAGTATCACTTTTCTGCATAAATGGTGGCAATATATTCGAATCTGCCTTCAGTTCCTCTGGCCAATACCATTCCTCTGATATTACTCCCTCTGTCTTCATTCTAGGATCTACATATGGTTTTATAATTGGGTTTATTAACAGATCCAAACCACTTTCCTCAACAACTTGATCTTTTGCATCAACACCATATGCAAGGTTTTTCACAGATCCTACCATCTGTGACGTTGCAACTGGTGTACCAGTTAAAAATCCTTGAGCCTGTTTAATAATATATGATCCTAAATCGTCTTCAGGTTTTGATTGCAGATGTGTTATGTCTTGTCGTCCTTCGTCATCAACTTTTAATTTCTGTCCTATAAGATTTGTTGACACTGGTTTCTTGCCCTGTACTATATCTGCTGCTCCTGGTGCTGCAACAACAAGACCTGCCGAACTTACAGTGTTTGATGCTGGCACTATCTTGTTTGCTGGCTGTGATGATGGCTGTGATGATGGCTGTGATGATGATGCCTTTTTAATATATTTTCTACGATTGATATTACTGGTACCTGCTCGGTTCCTCATATTAATAACCTCCGCTTATCTTTCTGTAATATCTTGCTATCTTTGGATCAACAGTTACGTCTCCAGCATTGAATCGTGGATCCCACAGGGTTCCCATCTTGTTTGAGTTTGTGCCAACCCTTCTTATCGGGCTTAATGCAGGTGCGGATATTGTGTCCCTGTATTCCTTTCTTCCTTCAAACGGACTTGATGCCCTGATACCCTGAAATGATTTCTTTGCACGTCCTACTGGATTGTCTCCCTTTATTGTCTGGTAAGTGTTCTCTGCAAACTGTGATTCCTGTTTAAGATAATTATATTGTTTGACAAGTCTCTTTCTCTGTGATATTAGCGGTGTTGTTGACTGGTCCTGTTGCAACTCAAGTTCGTTCGGGGTCTTGTTATATTTTGCCCTGTACTTTCCAACTGCACGAGAAAGATGCTGGTCAACCTTGTTTATTTTTTGAACTATTTCTGTCATCTTTGTCTTGCGAGGATCTTTTTTTATTCCAGTTCCAAAAGGAGATGTTTCTTTTATTTTCAAATGCTTTGGTATCAAACTATTCCTCCAAGTTCATCTGTATCCTGTCCTCCACGTGTACGTCTGTTTCTATATCTTCGCCTTCTATCACCTCTTGATTTATCCCTTAAACTTGGTCTACCTCGTGAACCTCTACCGCCTCTGCCTGCACTTGGTGCTGGCGCATTTGTTCCCCATGCGTGTGATTTTCTTGCCTTCTCTAATTCCTCTCTCTCTTTTTGTGTTAAAGCAAGTGACTTTTCAAGGTATTCCTGACTTGCTTCACCATATTCCTTGTTTGACTTGTCATTATAAAATTCAACCAATGACTCTGTCTTGTCAAGTTTTATTCCTTCTACCTCTTTAGATTTATCTTCTATTTGTTGTTCAAGTTGTCTCTCATATCTTTTTGTTTTCCTGATAAGTTTTCCAACATCCTGAGAATAATAAGAGTCGCCCCTTACTTCTCCACCATAACTTTGTAACACGTGTCCTACATGTGAGTCGCCTGTTATTGTATCTGAGCCGAATGACTCCTGGGCTATTTTTCCTTGCCAATCATAATCATCAATTTTATCCTTCAATTCAGTTGCATGTGTGTCAAGTGTCTCGTTTGTTTTTTCAAGTGTTGGTATCTTATTTTTGGTTCTATCTTTTTTATCTATTGTAGCTGAATCAAGTTCTAACTGTTTTATTATTTCTTCCTGGTTTGCACGTCTTCCACCAATTGTAGAAAGCAAATTTTGTTTGTAACCCTCATATGATTCAAATGCATCATCTGATATTCCGTAGTAATTATAAACTTCAACATCTGGATCAACATCATAATATCCTGAATACTTTACTTTTTTCTCTCTGCTCTTGTCAATAATCTTTCCGTACAATGCATCCATCTGAATATATTTTGGTCTTGTTGATATCAGTACGTCTTTGTAGGTGGATGTGTTAACTGTTCTATATCCTGTAAGTCTACGTCTACCATTATGTGTCCAGTATGTCGGAACTTGTTTGCTTGATGCAACATCTACGACCGACACGGTTCTCTTAGGATCAAGTTTTGCATGCTCTGGATTCTGTTCCTTTGCGTATTCAATGACTCCAGTCTTTAGGTAATAATCATTTATTACATCGATAGGTTCTGCTGTGTACTTTGTTGTGTATCTGCTTCCGTAGCCTATGCGTTGGTTGTATGTTGAGATTGGTGCCTTTTCTATTTCTGCCAAAAGACTGTTTGCAAACACAACGTTTGGATTTGTTTTAAGACTTGCCTTCATTGTCTGTTCTCTGGCTGCACGTCTCATTCTGTTTCTTTTCTTTACACCACCATATGTGACTGATATACCTCTCTTATTAACAGCAGGTGCTCCAATCAAGCCACCTGTCAGTTCAGAAAGTGTTTTTTGTTTATACGTTGGATCGTTAGGATTATACCCAAACTTTTTAATACTTATGCCAAGGGATTCGTTTATCTTGTCTGTTTTTTCCTTTTTTTTCTCATAAGCATAAAAGTCTGGGTTTGCATAATTGTTACCCCTTACAACATTGCCAAACTGGTCAACCTGCTTGCTCATACCAAGTATGGTATTTGCACCTTTGTCCAAAGTTACCTTGTCTATCCAGCCAGTAGTTGTCTGAACTCCTGTAGTATTTTCAATCTGTTTGAAGGTATGCTTCTTTCCGCTTGGGGTAGTTATAACTTGCTTAATTTCAGTTTTTGGTTTTCTTCGTATCTTAAAACCTGTATCATCATTCTTCCATTTGCCATCAGCCCTCCATCTACCTGTAATTTCAAATTTAGGAAGTTCTGGATTGCTACCTGACATTGGTTTTATCTTAGATTTCTTACTTAATGTAATGTCACCAAACGAATTACTGCCTGAATTACCAACATAATACATATCCCATTCACTGACCATAGACATTATAAATACGTCTATTATTTAAAATTAAAAATTCAGTTCAGAGAGGTCTTATTTATACTTTTTTGCCGTCTCTTCACTGGCGAATTTGTAGACTAGGCCTGATTTAGCTTTACCAATTAGTTGGAATCTGCCATTTACCTTTTTGACCTTGATATCTTTTGCATCCACTTTCACTTTTTTACGAGTGCGGACGTCATAGAATGTTTCTGTTCCCATGTCTAGGTTCAGATTAACCGTGTATATAAACTTTTAATTTATCCTCTGACCGTTGTTATGTGGTCTAAAATGATCTCCATAATCTCTTTTTTGTTGGGATGTTCAACCCATAATGTAAGATCTTTCAGCGGTATGTGATAACGTCTGCCCTTAAACTCGGTCTCAACCCATACTGTTTCTCTGTACGGTATGATTCTGTACTCGTCCATGACCTTTTCATGTAGGAGTACTGCATGTTCTAGAACTTGTTTTGTGTGTCTGTGATGTACCTTGTGCTGTACCCTCTTGCGACAGCATATGCAAAATGTCTTGTTTGTAAATACCCATGCACCGCATGTTTCGCACCATCCTTTTACGTATGGTGTTCCTTCGGTTCTTGTTCTTTCTGATATGTGAGCGTGTTTGCAATAACCGTTTGATTCTATCGGTCTGCTTTGTTCTGTGTTACTATCCAAATGGTCCGCCACCACCACCGTCTCCACCTCCGAATCCACCACCCTTCTTTGCCATCTTGGCTTCTGTAGTGTGTTTGATTCTTGTTTCTGTGAGTACGTTCAACATTCTTCCGTCTATAGAAGTTGTTGCAATTAATGTGTTACGATGTAATTTGTGGAATTTCTCCAAAGTTCTACGTCTAACGTCATTGACAACATCAAACAATATTGTAAAATGTTCTAACTGATAAACAACATGCGGAAGTGACTTGTTTCCAAACAATGTTCTGTAAAGAAAATCATCATGATCCCTTGCCTCACTGATAAGTTGAATTGTTCTATCTGGACTAACAGGTCTGCCACTTTGTTCATCGTAGGACATGATCTATTTCAAAAACACTGCTATATAAAATTAATATTATTGCGGACCTGACAGTACACGTGCCACAATCATCTGATAGAATGCTATTCCGAATGATATCACAAGCAATATTACGCCTACAATTCTTGCCATCTCAAACTCAGGCGTAGGACTTGCTCCCTGTGTCTCAAGATATGAAAGATAGCTTGCAACCATTGCAATACCTACTATTCCTACCAGTTGTGGAGACTCTGTTCTTAGCCAAAGTAGACCTACAACCATTGCCCAGAATATAACTAGGGCAAGACCGCCAAAGACTGCATCAAACGGCTTGAGCATTGTTCCCAAAGGATCAGATGTAAACTTGCATGATCCCTGTTCCCAACAATAACATTCCCTGCCCATCTTGTCTGCACATTCTGAATCGCTTATCATTGATCCTTCCAAGTGGTCGGCAAATGCTGTATTAACAAAAGGTAAGACTGATAAAATCATTAAAGTTAAAAGTATGTTTTTCATGTTTTTTATGATTATACCATCCATTTAAAATTTATTTATGGAAGTGATTGACCTGGCATTGGCTGTATCTTTGGAATTATGCTTACTGGTTCCACTCCTTCACGCACATTGATAGTGATTGTAAAGTTTACAGTGCCTACGTTACCTGCAACATCTGTTGCTGAACACTGGATGTCATGTGTTCCTATCTCGAACACTGCGTTTCTGCCAGGCACACACTCTGCAATCAGTCCCTCGTCAACGTTGTCAGTTACAAGTACAGACAGTTTTGGCTTCATGCCGTTAGTATTGTCTGCTTCATATATTAATATTTCTGGTGCTGTCAATTCTGGTGCAACAGTGTCAATGACAGGTATTATTTCATCTGGTGTCACTGCTGGCTCTATCTCTACACCGAGATATGTCTGGACCTTGGATTCAACCTCTTTGTTGTCACCCTGTGACACGCCAAGGAATGTCTCCTCCTCAAACTGAGGTGCTGTTCCGCCTGCATCAAGATAGTCCTGATACTCGTCAATGCTTAAGCCTGCAACATACCTTCTGTCTTTTTCATCCCTCAGACCATTATCGATCTCCCACTGCTCGTATTCCTCTGGAGTCATGACAAACACGTCTGGTTTTCCAGATATTCTGTCAGCGACTGCATCTATAACAGGAGGTGCATTTGACATTATAACTGCAATTGCCATAATACCACCAAATATTAGAATGACTGGAATTGCTTTCTTTAATGGATCTGATAATTGTTTAGCTACTGCTTCCTTTGTCAGATGAAGTTCCTTCATCGTCGTGTAACATACGCTCGGAGAATCCGCTTGAAATTGAACTAATTTTTTTTCCGAAGAGATTGAAACGCTTCTTGGAATTGGTTGTTTTTTTTTGAGGTGTTCCTTTGTATTCTTGCCATTGGCAGGTATCGGTTTGATGAAACTGTCTATCTTGTCCCATCTTTTTTTCTTGATCATTGTCTTCATAACTTTATATGGTTCTTTTTTCATTGGCGGTCTTATCTCGTCACGTTCGTTTGAAACTATAAAGAAACATAGCATCTGTTTTTTTAGAAAATATACGTTGTCCTTGTCTATCTCGAATACACCGTACTGTGTGTATGCCTTGGCATCATTGACATACATAGGCACAATGTCAATTCTCTGGTATGCTATCTGAACAAACGCAAATCCTGTCCTGTTCATTCCCATTCCAATAAGATGCGGACTGTATTTTGGTATTGGTTTTGACTGGGTATGCACGTTGATCATCATGTCTGTCTTGGAAGTTTCATCGTCAGTTGCGTGATCCTGTAAGAATCTTTTTGTTGCTGGTGTCATGTCCTTTGATATGTCTTTTGGTATGTTCAGTTTTTCAACATCAATGCTTGGATCATTGCCAACTGTTGACATAAATCTTTCCTTGTTGAACAGTTCAGATTCTCCAACGTCCTTCATTACCTCGTCTATCTCGCTTATTGATGAAAGGCTTAGAGGTTTGGAATTTGAAAAGTTATAAAAATATACGCCTGTCTTCTTGTAACGGTACTCGTACTCGTCATCAAGTTCATAGGTCTGACCGTCCTTTGTTGTAAAATACTTTGAATTGTACTTGTTTATTTTTACAAAACTGACGTTACGGTCACCCATTTTGATTACAGCAATGGGTTTCTTTGACAGTTTAATTTCAAATAAAGGAACAACCATACGATAAATTTCAGTAAACGAGGGTATATAAAATTAAAATATTTTCTAAGACCAGCGTTTGCCCAGGAATATACCAAGTATTGCTGCAATTATAAGCAGTGACCATGTTGCTGCATTCATCATATCGTTTCCAAAGTCAAGATATCCTAGGAATGACATGATTCCAAGTGTTACAACTATGAAGATGACTCCCATTGGTGCACTTCTTCCTGTGAATATGCCTGCCAATGCTATGACAAATATGAATACCATATTGACTCCAAATAGATTGCCCATTGGTTCTATACCGAGTTGTCTTGTTGATTCTGGAGACTTGAATGACTTGAAGGTTTTCTCTGATGGAACTCCCTTTGGTACGTCATTCTGTATGCCTGCTGTGTTTGGATCAGTATCTTCATTCTCACACATTATGTCGTTTGGATCACAAATTACAGTAATTGTCTGGTCTGCATTAACTGTATATTCAAACTGTGGATTGACTATGATTGATCCGTAGTAGTCAGTTTCAGGATCAACATCCATTGTCTCGGTTATTGCCGAACTGGTTGCTGTAAATGCCTTTACAATTGCTGGCTCATTTAGGTTCTGTGGTTGGTAAGATATAATCACATCTGCACCTACTGGCTGAACTGTAAACTCTAGTACTGATTCACTGTATGAAATGTCACATACAAATGCTGCATTGGACAATGGGTTTGTTGGTGCTGCCCAAGTACCGCCTGCTGCATTACATGCTGCTGCATCACTGTATACAGTTCGGTCCTCACTGAATGATATGTCTCCAGTGAACGGTGCCGATGGTGTCAATGTCTCGGCATTGCTTTGAATTACATATCCTGTGTCAAGTACAAGTGTCATTACAAATGAACTTGTCTGTGTCGGATAGTCAATCATTGATGGAACTGTTGCACCGTTTGTTAGAGGTATGTTGAGTGATTTTAGATCTACCCTTACGTTATCCCTGTAAAGTGCCTGCTGTACAATGGTTGCACTTGATGCGCCAGACGTAGATACAGCAGGTGTTACAGACACACTGTTACCTCCTGTCGGTGTTCCAGTGATTGTTAAAGTTACAAGTATTGGATTGACTGTTGCAGTGTTACTTGGAACACCTTCGCCAACTGCTGTGATTGCTGACACGCGGTATACGTAACTGGAACCTGCACTAAGTCCTGTGTTTGTATATACAAGTCCTGAGTTGCCAGTGTCAATTACCAAGTCTGTCCAACCGTTTCCGTCAATGTTGGTTTCAATATGATAACCGATTATGGCATATCCAGATGTGCTGGATGGTGCAACCCAGTTGAGTACTGCAGCGTTGTTGTTTGCTCCAGTCAAGGCAGCAGTCAAACTTCCAGGTGCAGTTGGCAGTGTTGGTGTTAGATAGCTTACAGTATTGCTGTTTCCACTTACGCCTGCTGCTGTGACTGAGTTGACTCTCCAGTAATACTGCTGTCCTAATGTTAGATTGTTGTCATCGATTGTTGTTGTGGTTGATGGAAGATATGATATCCAGTTTGAGTTGTCTTCACTTCTTTGCAAGGTGTAAGTTACTGAAGGTGCTCCGCCAAAGTCAGCAGGTGCAGTCCATGTAAATCTTGCAGTTGTAGGTGTCGGGTTTGTAATTGTTAGACCAGTTGGTGTTCCTGGCAATGACCATGTTGTTGCTGTGGCTGAGGCACTCTGTACACTTTCGCCTGCTGCGTTGGTTACTGTTACTTTGTAGTATACGGTCTGTCCCAATGATAGACCTGTTGCCTGGTAGGTTGTTGCACTGATGCCAGACTGTAATAGTGTGAATGTAACGTCATTTGCAGAACTGTAGACTGAGTATGTTGTGGAGCCTGAAACTGCTGGCCAAGTTAGGTCAATTGTTGTTCCACTGCTTGCAGTTGCTGTTAAGACTGGTGGGTTTGCAAATGTTGTGATTGCCTGTGCTGTGGATGTGACAGAACCGTATGGGTTTGTTGCAACAATTCTGTACTGGTATTCTGTGTTTGTTTGAAGATTGTTATGTGTATTGGTCAAGCCACCAGTTGTTGTTAATGTTAGCCATTGTCCGTTACCAACACCATTAACAAGGTTTAGAATTTCAACCCTGTATGATGTTATACTGGAACCGTGATCATAAGGTGCAGACCAGTTGACAGTTGCACTTGTTATGGTTGATGAGGTTGTTATGGTTGTAAAAGGATCAGGTGCACCGAATGTATGGGCAGATGCAACTGGACCAAGTGCTCCAAGACCAAGTGCGTTAATTCCAGTGACTTTGAAATAGTAATCAGTTGAATCGGTTAGACCAGTCACGGTATATGACACTGCCGTACTTTGTGTGTTGAGAGTAACGTCAGTGAATGCAACACCGTCAAGTGACTGTTCAACCTTGTAACCAGTCACGGCATAACCGTTTGCTGTTGCTGGTGTCCATGTTAACTGTACACTTGTGTCGGACTGTGTAATTGCTGTTAGTGCGCCAAGTGCTCCTGGTGTGTCACCTGCTATGATGGAGACAGCAGAACTGAATACAGAATTGCCAACTTGATTTACTGCCGTTACCTTGTAATAGTATGTTGAGCCGTTTGTCAAGCCAGTGTCCTGATATGTATTTGCATTGATTGATGTTAGCGGACTCCAGTTTGTACCGTCAGTTGATTTCTCAACTGCATATGTGGTGATTGCAAATCCGTTGTCTGATGGAACAGTCCAGTCAAGTTGAATTGTACTGTTTGGCAGTGCTGTTAGTGTAAGTACTGGAGATCCTGGAACGTCACCAGCATTGGATGCAACTATTGAAGAAGCAAGTCCAGTGCCTACAACATTGATTGCGGATACACGGTACTCATACACAGTACTTGCTGATAGATTTATGTCAGCATAAGTTGTTGCTACAGATGTGGTGTCAGGAACAATGGTGACCCAGCCTGCACCAGCAATGTTTCTTTCGATTGTGTAACCGCTGACTGCATATCCGTTACCGTTTGGTGTTGTCCATACAAGGTCTATGGTGTAGTTGATGGTTGGCGTTGCAGTAAGCCCTGTAACCTGTGACGGAACATCAGATGCTATTGCACTTGCCTCTGTTCCTGGGTTACCGACTCCGTATATATTATAAGCTGAAACTCTGTAATGATATTCCTGTGTTGTTGTAAGACCAGTGTCTGAATATGTTATGTTTAGGTTACCAGTGTTTACAACAAGTGGTCCCCATGTTACTCCGCCATCGGTTGATCTCTCAATCTTGTATTCAGTTACTGGTGCACCGTTTGTATTTGTTGGTGCTACCCAGTCAAGTTGTATCTGTGAGCCAGGAAGTGCTGTTGCTGTCAGGCCAGTTGGAACATCAGGTACACCAAATGTTGTTGCAGTTGCAACTGAACTTGGAACACTGTTACCTGCCTGGTTGACTGTTGATATTCTGAACTGATAGTCAGTTAATGGTGTTAGGTTTATTACACTGTATGCAAGGTTCTGGTTTGTTGTGGTTGTTACTGTAGTCCAAGTGCTGCCAGCATCAATGCTTTGTTCAATCAAGAATCCACTGTGTGCTGTTCCTATTGGATTGTTCCATGCTAGGTCAACCTGTGTGTCTGACTGAACAGTTGGTGTTACTGTTGCTGGAGGTGTCGGAAGAGTGTAAGTCAATTCAGGATTTCCAGCAACACTTGTACCGTATGAGTTCTGTGTGTATATTCTGTAATGGTATTCTGTATTTTCATTTGTGTTAAGTGTGTCTTGGTAAGTTGTATTGGTTGTTGTTGCATGGTTCTGCCATACTACACCATCAAAGCTTCTTTCGATTGTGTAGTCGACAAATGCAAATCCGTTAAGACTTGGCTGTGACCAGGTCAGATCTATCTGGCTTGTTGAAATGGTTGTCAATGCCAATGTGGTAATTGGACTTGGCACACCAAATGTCTGTCCGTTGGCAGAGTTTGATGCAGCGCTTGTTCCCAGTCCGTTGATTGCTGATACCTTGTAGTAGTATGCAGTTGATGTTGTCAATCCTGTATCTGGATAAACATTGCTTTGGAAGTTAGGATCTATTACAGTGAAAGTTATGTTGTCAGTACTGCGTTCAACCTTGTATCCTGTTAGGGTATAACCGTTGTCGTTTGGCACACCCCAAGCGAATGTCAACTCAGTTGCAGATATTGGAGTTACAGAAAGACCTGTTGGTATTGCTGGAACATCGCCTGCCTTACCAGATACACCAGCAGTATATGCTGATGTACCTAGCGTGTTCGTTGCGGAGATTTTGTACTGATAAGTCTGACCGTTAACTAGACTGGTTTGAGTTAAGGTTAATGCAGTTAGTCCAGTGTGAGTTGTCTCGTCCCATGTTGCACCACCGTCAGTGCTGATTGCCACTGTGTAAGTTACAGCATAACCGTTTGGTGAACTTGCACCCCATGCAACGTCAATCTGACTTGGTACCACTGGCGTTACTGTTAGACCAGTTGGAACTCCTGGAATGTCGCCTGCTGTAGTACTTGGCTGGTTGGATATTGGTGAAGTGCCTAGGCTGTTGGTTGCATAAACTGAATAGGTATAGGTTGAGCCAGAGTTAAGACTTTGGTGTAGGAATGTTGTCTGTGCCTGTGGCACTGTTCCTACACTGACAGCAGTTGCACCGTTCTCTGATGCAAATACTTCATAACCACTTATTGCGTAAAAGTTCTCGTTTGCTGGTGTCCAGTTAAGATTGATTTCATAGTTGACCAACGCATCTGCCGTTACGTTTGTAACTGCACTTGGTGCATCTCCAGTAAGACCAGAGCCTACGTTGCTAGGTGCTGCTGGGCCCTGTGAGTTTAGTGCAAGCACTCTGTAAAAGTATGTGTCACCCAATGTCAAGGCTCCTGTATTGTCAGTCCAAGTTAGAACGTTGCCTACCTGTTGTACAGTTGTCCAAGTTCCAGCATTGCCAGATGGAGAACGTTCGACTTCATAACCGCTTACTGCAAAGCCACCGTTATTACTTGGTGCTACCCAGTCAATTATGTGCTGTGCACCTGCCTGTGGTGTAACAGTAAGACCAGTTGCTGGGTCAGGAACCGTTCCTATTACAGTGGTTGCTGGTGTTGACTGCGGAGAGTCGCCTGCCTCATTGACTGTTACGATCTTGTATCCGTATGTGTTACCTGGTGTTACTACCGTGTCAGTGTATGTTGTTCTAGTTCCTGATGGCTGTGCTAGCAGGGTGTATGTTCCACCGTTAGTATTCTTGTAAATCTTGTAAGCCAAAGTAGAACCACCACCAAGGTCAGTACTGGCATTCCATGAAACGTTTGCCTGTGTTACTCCGTTGGTTGCTGTAACACCTGCTGGTGCGTTGGCTGGATTGACTGTCTGTGCCCCGTCAACGTTTGATGCAGCGGTTGAGATGCCCTCAGATGTTACGGAATAGACTTTGTAATAATATTCATTTCCAGCGACAACTGTTCCGTCATTGAAACTTGTTGAACTTGTAGTTACAGGGGATTCGGTTTCACCTCGTCTGTCAATGTCTGCGATTTCACTTGCAGTTAGTACGTCAGAATTGATGAAATATTCGTCAACCATTCCTGAGATGTTTGTTGTGTAATATGATGTTGATGGGAATGTTCCCTCAAAAACTTCATAGAGGTAAATATATTCTGACTTCTCACAAAATCCAGCGTAAGGCGAACAATGGTCAGCATCATAATTTAGTTTCACATACCTCTCACTTGTAGTGAAAGTCTTTTCGTAAATTGTTTCAGGTGGTGCTTCTAAATGAGCAAATGATACAGATGGCACAAGTGTCCAAGCACCAGTTCCAGTATTACTTGTGTAAACATCTAAGTCGATTGTTTCTCTTGAATCAGTACCACCAACATTTAACATACCTACTTTAAATGATATTGTTTTTGAGTTTGTATTTACAAAGTCATATACTTGTGAACCATACCATGTTGATGATTGTCCTAAGTGATGTGCACAAGTAGTAAATGTTGCCAAATCCCCATCTACTGGATCAGTTGTATTTGGTGTTCCCCAAATGCACCCACTCGTAGCAGTCACAGTTGGCGAATCATCAATTCCACCAGTTGTGCCACCAGCACCCAATGATGTAGAATCCGTTGCAGTTGCTTCACTCACACCGTTCTGATAAATTTCCCAGTCGTTGCCATCCCTAGTGAAAGTGTAATGTTGTGGACTTGAAGTGTTATCGTCTAATCCTGTGGCTGAGATGATATTATTGGAAGATATTACATTTGCACCTGTTGCAGTTTGTGTCGCACCGTTATTTGTTCCGTCATAACTGTTTGATGTTTGGTCTAACAAATTCCCAGTGGTTTGTTCAAAGTTATAATGAAATATCATTCCATTTGTGTCAGGTGTTGCTGTACCTGAGCCACCATTGTATAATGCAGAAACTTCTGTTGAAGTTAATATTTTATCATAAAATACAAGTTCATCTATTTCCCCATCAAATGTATAATCATTTTGTGCTCTGTTACCAATGTAAATATCACTACTTACACCTGTTGGACTACCATTGGGTGTTGATGATTCTGTTGCTGTTTTTGAAACACCATTAACAAAAAATGTTGCATCTGGACTTGCACCTGAACTTGTATAACAGGTTACAACATGATTCCATGTGTTTAAGGTAATATCATTACCTGTTGTTTTCCATTTACCATCAGCATTTGTAAATCCATGAAGATATTCTATATCATCAGTATCAATCATTCTAAACGCCCAGTCAGTACCTTTTTGAATTATTGCACCATTATTAGATTCACCGTCTGAATTAGGATTAATCCATGCAGAAATACAAGCACCATTATCAAATTGGTCAGCAGGGAATGTGGCTTGAACATAATCATTACTTCCGTCAAAGCTCCATGCGTTACTTGCTGATGTGGAAGTTTCAACTACACTTACAGAATCAGTTCCGACATTGAATGTTACGTCATTGAGTCCGAGAAGTTTGGTGTTAGGTGTAAATGAACTACCTGTGTCCAAAGTATATTGTGAAACATAGTCAGGTGTAAATCCAACTAACCACATTTTATCCCCTGCTGAATTTAATGTAATATCCATTCCATTAGCAGTTCCCGAAGTATTGACAGAAGCAGTTTCAGTAAAAGTACAAGTTGAAACATCAAATGGTGTGGCACAAGTATATTTGTCAACATTATCTGCATCCCAATCCATTAAGAACATAAATTCACCGTCAGTTGAAAAGTCTATTCCTGAACCACCTGTTGTATTTGTTGAGGTTGATGTTGCATCAACAAAAGTACAGGTTGAAACATCATCAGCACTTGAACAAGTATATTCGTGAACTTCATCATCAGTATAACCCATCACATACATTCTATCGTGGTCATCATCAAATGCTAAACCGTATGCTGTGTTTACTTGGGAAACAGATACATTATCAGTATATGAACAAGTTGAAACATCAAATGCAGTACAAGAACCATACTCGTCAACTTCAACATTGTTAACATCTAAAATGAATATTTTAGTACCGTCAAGTGACCATCTCAAACTTTGTGGGTCATTACCTGTGTTTGTTAGTGTCAAGTAATCTGTATGTGTACAGCTTGATGTATCGTATGCTGTGCTACAAGCGTATTCATGTGCATGACCTGATATTGTTCCTGTAATGTATGCTTTAGTACCGTCATTGTTCCAGTCAAACCCTGCTGGATTGCCCTCTTGTGCGTTTGTGTTTAATCCATTACTATCAAAAGTCAATGATGTAAGGTCACCACCATAGTTTTCGTATGGTGCTTCAAGTTTTACCCATGAACCAATACTGAAATCATCAGTTGAATCAGGCAAGTTTGAGTCAGTGAAAACCAATACAGGTGATACACCTGTGCCAATTACACCGTCAGTTACAGAAGTTGAAGATGAGGTTTCAACAAAGTTTCCACTTGTTCCAGCACTCATTGAATATTCGTTAATATCAGCACCAATATCACCATAAACAAATAATTTAGTTCCTGTGGGATTAACATACATTCCAGTCGGGGTTGTATCTTGACTACTTACACTAAATGTTGTGCCAGAACTACATGAAGTTACGTCCCATGCAGTAGTACAGGTTTGGTGTTCAACATGGTCATTCAAATTTCCATGAAAATACAAAACAAATAAGGACTCACCATTATTTACAAATTGCCAATCAGCAGAATAATTTGCTTGACCTATATTTTGTGAAGTTGATGGACTACAAGTTGATATATCATAATTGACAGTACAAGCATATTCGTGTAATGTTGTGGTTCCATCATTATTAAAATAAAGTTTACTTCCATTATCATTCCATTGTAATCCTTTTGCGTGGTTAGTTGAAGCAGAAACATCAAGTGAATTGGTGTTTAGAGATATTGTACTAATGTCATAAGGTGTTGATAATGTATTTTCGTAAATATAATTACCTGTTGAATCCATGTACCAAATCTTTGAACCGTCATTAGCCACAGTAATTCCGTATGTATTGCTACCTGTAAGTCCAGAGGATTGAGCAACATAAGCACAACTACTCATATCGTAAGCAGTTCCACAGTCAAATTCAAATATTGGACCCCATGCTTGACCTAAAACATAAAGATTTGTTCCACTATTTGCAAACTCAAAATGTGCTTGACCATTTTCATAACTGGAAATACTTGTGCTGTCAATAAAACTTGCAGTTGATATGTCACCACCAAAGTATGCACCGACACCTGTAATGGCTATACTGTTAGTTGATCTATCTGCGAGTGAAGATGTTCCACTAACAGTTGTTACAGTTCCACCAGTTGCAGTTATTTGACTAGCATCATATTTTATAATTACAACTCCAGAACCTCCTGTACCAGCGTATCCTGTAGTACAACTATTGTTGGATTGACCTCCACCACCACCACCAAGTCCACCTGAACTTGCATGAGAACTAGCAAAAATACCTCCACCACCACCACCAGCATAATATGTTGGGGTTCCAGTTATTGAGGATTCTAAACCATCTCCACCGTTACCTGAGGTTCCACCTGAACCAGCACCACCAGCTTGACCAGCTCCACCTCCTCCACCAGCAGGGTAATTACCACCAATGCCACCACCAGAACCACCAGCATTTCCTTGACCTGATGTTGCAGAGCCACCTGAACCAGCTCCACCACCACCACCTCCAGAACCTCCTGATTGACCATTGTTACTAGCTCCACCTGAATAACCTCCACCACCACCACCTATGGCTGTGATTGTATCAAAAACTGAATTACCACCATTATCCCCTGTTGTCGGGTGTGCTGTTGTTGACCCTGCACCACCGTCACCTACTGTAATTGCATAAGATTGTGATGTAACTCCATGACCTGTTCCAGTTAAGAAACCACCAGCTCCTCCACCACCACCTTCATCTCTAGCTCCACCACCACCACCAGCAACAACGAGATATTCTACGTTACCACTTCCAGAAGTTACTTGGAATGTGTCGTCACTTGTGAATGTGTGAATTTTGTATGTTGGTACTTCAAATCCATGCAACAAAAACTCGTTTCCAGTAAAGTCAATTTCCTCGCCTGTGCTACCCGATTCATTTACTGAATTGTTTGGCAAGTCAGTTTGTGACAACACATAGTCGTTTGGATTTGAAA
>ENA-ORCY01000446-ORCY01000446.1-marine-metagenome-genome-assembly--contig:-NODE-446-length-24849-cov-4.233368_pt1 | contig 24849 bp, 22 predicted proteins | sample MGYA00248634_ERZ508507 | MGnify/ENA primary metagenome ERZ508507 (study PRJEB26178, sample SAMN06266269) | marine metagenome | isolation source: Columbia River Estuary | place: USA:Columbia River Estuary... | reverse complement strand
CAGAAGCTATCGAAAACAATCCAAAAGAAAACCAAACTGTTGCATCACCAAAATAATTTGGATGTCTTGTATAACGCCATAATCCAGTCTTTAGTATTGCACCCTTATTTGTGGGGTTCTTTTTAAATTTTGTCAATTGATAATCTCCAACAGACTCAAATAAAAATCCAATACACCAACATAATAAGGCTATATAGTCTATGCTATTAAGTTCGTTGCTAGTAGTTTCTCCATGAATACCAAACAATGGTAAAGAGACAATCATTATTAAGCTTCCTTGTAAAATAAAAACTTGAAAAAAACTGAACCACCAATATCTATCTTCTCCATAATGTCGTCTAAATTCTTGGTACCTGAAATCTTCTGGCTTTCCATAATTTCTTTTGAATAAGTATGCAGATAAACGGATACCCCAAATACTAACTAATATTAGCACAATTATATTACGAGTGAAGACAATTGGCTCTAGCATAAAGTAGGTTACATTAACAACCACAAATCCCATGCCCCAAAAAGCATCAACAATACTTACATTTTTTATTGGAATACTAATGAGCCATAAAATGAACATCAAAAAAAAGACTACCGTTAAGGCTAAAATAAAATTCATAAATAGATTTAAAGTATAAAATTAATGAAAAAATTTATTCAACTAATAACATAATTATTAGTCCAAATATAACACCTTTAATAAAGCATATCCAATATAATTGGTAGTGTGAAATTCTCCATTTAGTTCTTATTTGTTCAACAAGATTTTTATGCCAATTTAACATATTTATAAAAATTATAGTTATTCAACTTCTTCAAATGAGGCGAAAAAACCTCCAAAATCAAAATAATCTCCACCTGCAGCTATTTTACCATCAATAAAATCAAAAGTATGATAAGAATGTAAGCTAAAAGGTTTTCCGGTTTCTACATGTGTACCAGTCCAAGTTCCATAAGTTCTTACACTTCCATCTAATTCTCCAGTTTCAGCTAAAACACCAGGTAGCCAATTGTCTGGAGTGTAAAGGATATTATCAAATAGAGTTTGGTACATCTTTAAAGCTTCAATATGTTCTGATTTACCATATTGTTTAGCTCCGTAAATAGGAGGTTGCCAAAGTAAATCATCATGAATCATTGCTGTTTGAGCACCAATATCTTCAGTTCCATGAGCAGCCATAAAACTTTTAGCAACCTCTAAATTGGCTGAATATTTAGGATTGTTTTCTTTTTCAGAGGTACATGAGATTACAAAAAACAGTAATGTGATTATGGATAATTTGAATAATGATTTCATAATTTTATTTTTATATTTAGTATTAAGTGTCATAAATATAGGCAATTAACTTTGTTTTTAAATTATAAATACATAAATTACTTTCTTTTAACAACTAAATTAATCAAATTATGAAATTATTATTTAAAGGAATTTTTTTGCTAATGACCTCAGTTTTATTTGTTAACTGTACTTCGAATGGTGGAAAAAATTTAGTCCCTGGAGACAACTATGGTAAAACCTATAGTATTGGAGATGATGCAATGTCTGAGAAACTTCAGATGTTATCTGAGGCTTACAGCATGCAAAATACAGATGAGTTAGTAAAACATTATGATGCAGATTTTCTTGGAGAAAATGGAGTTGAGACTACACGCAAATGGTTAGAATCTATGGATTCAATAAGTATGAAACCCTATGTAATTATTCCAGTAAAGCTTCAAGGAGATCCAGATACAAAAGTATTAGCATGGTCTAAAGAAGAACGTCATTACAAAAATGGATCTTATGAAAAATTAGATCTTATGGAATTTTTCAATTTTAATCAAGAAGGTAAAGTTGATGCATTTAGACAGTGGAAATCTATTGACTCTTCAAACTTTGGAAAATCTTATGGAGGTAAATTCATTGGAAAAGATGATAACGAGTATTCTGGAAGACCACTGGTTTTCTCTGATAGAAATGAAGTTGAAATCATAGAGAAATTAATAAAAGATTATAACGATATGAATGTTGAAGAGTTTTCAAAACCTTTTGCAGATGTTTCAATTTTAAATAATTACAAAGGAGAAGTTGAAAAAATTAAAAAAGAAGATATGGCAGGTTTGTTCAAGGACTACAAGTCTGTAAATTGGGTTCCTTATGCTATAGTACCTTTAAAGATATACAATACAGATGCTGCTTCTGGGGTTCAAGTGATGTCTAAAGAGACTCGAGTTTTTAAAAATGGAAAAGTTTGGGAGAAAGAATTATTTGAGATTTTCTATTTTGATTTAGAAGGAAAAATAACTTCTATGACTCAATATGCAAGAGATTTTTAATCCTACATATTTAAACATAATAAGAGCTGCTAATTATTTAACAGCTCTTTTTTTGTTATAATTTTTTATATTTATTGAATGAAGTTATTATCTCTTTTTTGTGTACTTGTGTTTGTGGGAGTTATTAATGGGCAAGAGTATGAAAAAAGGCGTTACATTACCCAAAACGATACACTACCCTACAGATTGTTACTTCCTGATAATTATAACCCAAAAAAATCATACCCGTTGCTAGTTTTTCTTCATGGAGCTGGAGAAAGAGGGAATGATAACGAAAAACAATTGTTGCATGGTAGTGATTTATATACTTCAGATATTTTTAGAAAAAACTATCCAGCTATTGTAGTATTTCCTCAATGCCCTAAGAATTCTTATTGGGCAAGTGTTCAAAAAAATAAGAGCAAAAAACTAGAAAAGAGATTTAATTTTGAGAAAAATCTAAAGGTTTTTCATACACAAGAAGTATTAGAATTATTTATGTATGATTTGGAGAAGTCTTTCAATATAGATAGTTCATCAAGATATCTTGGAGGGCTTTCTATGGGAGGAATGGGTACTTTTGAATTGGTTACTAGAATGCCAAATTATTTTGCAGCTGCATTTGCAATTTGTGGAGGTGGAAACCCCGCATGGTCAAAAACGTTAAGTAAAACTCCTTTTTGGATTTTTCATGGAGATAAAGATAATGTAGTGTCCTATCATTTTTCTAAACGAATGTTTCGTAAAATGAAACGGTTTAATAAGGCGACTAAATTTACCTCTTTCAAAGGGGTAAATCATGAAAGCTGGAATTATGCCTTCCAGGAGTCGCAATTATTCCCATGGATTTTTTCTTTTAAAAAATCTATGTAAAATAGGTTGCATTTAAAGGTATTAAGCAAAATAAATATAGATTCCAATTACTATAACACAGATTGCTATTCCAGCCTGTTTTGTGTATTTCCAAGGAGTAATATCCACTTGTTTTGTATGCTCTTGAACAAATTCCTCTTTTCTAGGATATAATTTACCAATGAGTAACATGATCCCTAAATTTAGAATAAACAACAAAGCCATTATATCTAAAAAGTGAGGGTATGCTTGCGCTTCAATTAGTGCAAGAGCAGCCTCATCTGTGATACCGTTATCTTTTGCTAATTTCAATGCATTGGACACAAAGTATGGCTGCATAAAAAATTGACTAGCGATGTATAATAAACAACCAGAAGCTAGTCCAATTTTAGCCGCAATAGCTGGTACACGTTTAGTTAAATAACCTACTACAATAATGGTTAAAATAGGAATACTGTAAATTCCGTTAATCTCTTGGAGATAGTCAAATAAACTTCCAGCATTAGCGATTAGCGGAGCAATAAACATAGCAGCAATCGCTAAAACAACACCAAAGATTTTTCCATATTTTACAATTGTTTTCTCATCTGCCTCTTTATTGATGTGTTGTTTGTAAACATCAATTCCAAATAAGGTAACAGAGCTGTTTAATACACTATTAAAAGAACTTAAAATAGCTCCAAATAATACTGCAGCAAAGAAACCTACCCATGCAGTAGGGAGTACTTTTTTAACTAACATAGGATAGGCAGAATCTGCACTTTCTAAATTTCCTTGAAATAGATGAAAGGCAATAATACCCGGTAATACTACAATAATAGGGCCTAGTATTTTTATAAATGAAGCTAGTAATAACCCTTTTTGGCCTTCCTTTAGATCTTTAGCTCCTAGAGCTCTTTGAATAATTTGTTGATTGGTCCCCCAATAAAATAATTGTACCAACATCATTCCTGTAAATATGGTATAAAATGGGACAGGATCAGTAGGGCCACCCATAGATTTAAACTTCTCTGGATTTTCTGTTGTTAAAACAGAAAGACCTTCTAAAAGACTCCCATCACCAATCATTAATAAGCCAAAAACTGGGATGAGCAGTCCACCTATTAATAATCCAATTGCATTGATAGAATCTGATATTGCAACAGCTTTTAAACCACCAAATACAGCATATATAGAACCAATAATTCCGATACCCCATACACAAATCCAAATAGATTGGGTATGTGTTACTCCTAGTAATTCAGGGATGTCAAACATTCCGCTAATTGCTAATGATCCTGAATATAAAATCACAGGAAGTAATACCACTACATAACCAGATAAAAATAAAATAGAGGTTAAGGTTTTTGTTGAAACATCAAAACGTTTTGCTAAAAATCCAGGAACAGTTGTTAATCCACCTTTTAAATATCTTGGTAATAAAAATATTGCTGTCACTACCATTGCAATAGCGGCTAGAGTTTCCCATACCATCACAGATAATCCACTTTGGTATGCAGATCCGTTAAGACCAACTATTTGTTCGGTAGATAGATTGGTAAGTAAAAGAGACCCTGCTATTACTCCTGCAGTTAAGCTCCTTCCTCCAAGAAAGTATCCATCTGAAGAAGTTTCCTTAATATTTCTAGTTTTTAAATAGGAAATGATAGCCACTAAAGCTGTAAATCCAAAAAATGATAAGAATAGCATCATAGGTTATAAGTTGTAAATAGTGATAAATAGGCTTTGAAGATAAATTTTTTATATTGAAAAGTAGATACAATTTTAAAAAAATAACCTCATCTATAGATGAGGTTATAAGTTATTAAAAATAAGGTTGATGTTTATTCATTAGCTTTTGCTCTCTCATATACATAAATCATCTTTATTTTTCCATTTACAAATAGAGCATCATGAACATGATGAACAGTAACTTCTTCACCATCTACCGTGTCGGTTAGATCCTGGCCAGAAGTTACCCATTGATTTAACACACCTTTGTTATCTGTAAATTCGTTAGCAATCATATATTTAGTTCTCCACATCGGACTACTATTGTTAAACCATTCCTCTAAAAATCCAATATGAGCTTTAGAACCATCAATTACATCCCCATTTGGTGGATACCCTTTAAAAGCATCATCATTTATACTTTCAATTGTTTTTAGGTCTTTTTCATTGTGTGCTTTAATATAGGTTTCCCAAAGTTTTGTAGTGTTCATATCTCCTCCGTAAAGAGATATTCTTGTACTGTCATTAGGAATTTCAACTCCAATTGGATTGGAAGTGTTTTGTGTTTCTGATTCATTACTATTAGTACAAGAAATTGAAACAGTTGCCATTAAGATTAATACTATAAATTTTTTCATTTTATTTTAGTTTTATTGTTGAACTGCCATTACTTGTTCCCATATTACGCGAAGTCTAAATCCGTCTGGATCATATTCAGTCATTTTTGATTTTGATGGCGGTGTAAAATCTGACACATCTAAAGCTTTCATTGCATCAACAAGAGTTTTATAACCGTCCCAAGTCATTACTGTACTTTCATCTTGGCCCATTGGATAAATTTTAGCTCCAATACCCCAATTTGTTAATCCAGTTTTATCTTCTTTAATTGTTTTTTCCATCATTGGCTTCCATAAGTCTTGATTTTCACTCACAAAACCTTTCATGTTTTTTGGGCGAGCATAATTCCAAACAGAATATTTTCCTCCTTGTCCAGGAATTTGATCTAAAATCTTATAATTGTGAATTTCATATACAGTATATGGAGACATCGCATCTTGTACATCAAAACCTAATGATTCTGCATTCCATGAAGTACTTGTCATAGCTTCCAGGGATGGATAGCCATTAACAAAGGCATAATTAACGTCATTATTGCCAGCGGTACCTACTTTACGTGCGAGTAACCAAAGATTTTGTTCTCCTCTATCTATGGCGGCCTTCTTTACTTTTGACCAATACGTTGTTTCTTTTCGCTCAAACTCTGCAATATCATCTGAATCTACAGATACATAAGTTATAGAATAATACTGAGCTGTCATTGAAAGAGATGCAAATAATACAACTCCTAAAAGTAGTTTTTTCATAATTTTAGTTTAATTAAAAAATAGATTAGTTAATAATTTTTTTGAAAAACTAAAATAATAAATTAATTGTTAATTACAATTAATTTATAGTTCTTTTAAATACAAATCCATTTCTTTCAATAGGGTTTTTGAGCTTTGGATATGATTTTCGTATAAACCTGTAAGAAGAGAAGTATTTGAACCACCTCTAAAAAGAAGTCTCATTATAATTTTATGTCCATCGTGAGATTTTAATGATTTGGTGTACCAAGATATTTGAGTAAATAAATTTTTATGAACTTTCTTTCCTATTTGTGTCCATTCATAGATAAATCCATTTTTGTCTAACTCCAATTCAAGTGCATTAGCCCAATCTCTTTGATCTATCTCAAACATTTCTATTTCATTAACTTGATCATAATAACTGTATAATAATTTTTCAAGACTTTTTTTATGAAGATGTCTTAAAAAACCGGAACTTTTAAGAGATTCAAATGCAGATCTATTATAATTTAATTGTTTTTCAATAATCATATCAAAAATAGATTGCTGTATTTTCAATTGATTTGAAAAATCGTTTTCAATGAGCATTTGAGAAACTTCGTTGCAAGCATGGGCATGATCAGTTCTGAATTTCAAAAGTTTTTTAGATTCTATCATATCTAATTGAACATTTGATTTTATTTTTTCAAAATAGTTTTTCAACGCTTTTTTCTCTAATCGAGATTGGTTCATATTATTCACTTGTAAAGCAATCAATATGCCCAGAGCAACAAGTATAATTTCACCAATAGCATATTTCAAATATCCAGAAGAGTTTTTTGAGTTTAACCTAGCTCTTTTTAAGAGTTTAAATGACATACTTTTAAAGTTATTTTAATGGAATTACTATAATTTTTAGACTATTTATAAATATATATAATTTTTTTATTAAATTAGTTTTATATTAAAACTAGAGATAATTATTTAAAAAAACATCAATGAAAAGTATATATTTTTTTTTATTAATAACGTTAAGTATGAATGCACAACAAGATCAATTACCATTTCATGAAATAGGAGAGTATCCATCAGAATATTCATCAACAAGTGTTGTATCAAGAATGATTGAAGGATTAGGATATCGATTTTATTGGTCAACAGAATCTTTAAAAGAAGAAGATTTAAATTATAAACCAAGCCAAGACAGTAGATCTACTTTTGAAGTAATAGAACACATCTATGGATTAACTCTTGCAATGGTTCTTACCATAGATGGTAAAGAATTTGATTTTTCACAAGATAAATTAAATTATCAGGGTTTAAGAGAAAAAACTCTGAAAAACCTTCAATATGTTTACAATAGTCTTGAAGAAATCGAAGATTTGTCAACCTTAACAATCACTCTAAATCAAGGAGGTAATAAAATGTCATTTCCTTTTTGGAATATGATTAATGGTCCAATTTCAGATGCGATATGGCATTGTGGTCAAGTAGTTATGAATAGACGAGCTAGTGGAAATCCTATTAATTCAAAAGTGAATGTTTTTGTAGGAAAAACAATGCAATAATCACATTTTTTAGAGACCTGTTATTTAAGTTTTAATAACTTATTATTCATAAAATCTTTGGCAAATGCCAAAGATTTTTTTCTAGCATCTAAGTTACCACCAACATTTACTCCTTTATCAACACAGAAGAGAAAACCAATCTTTTGCAACATAGGACTAGACATTGGTAACCTCAAATAATTCATCAAAACGTCTCCTTCCGCAGTTAAATCAAATAAACAATCTTTAAAACTATATCCTTTTTCGTTCCAAACAACAGGTTCTTCACTGTCAAACCCATGATGTGCACCTGGGTATGTAGTGATTTTTATATTGGTCTTATCAGATAGCTTTTTAACGAGATTTTCACAAGGTTTGGCAGGGGTCCAGTTATCTGCTTCACCTATTAAAATATGAATAGGAGCTTTTGTAAAGGATAAATTATCTGGATTTATAAAACACGGTGGATAAAAAGCCAAATGTGCAGCAAAACTCACTTGATCTGTAATGGCTTCTTTTAAAGGCATCCACCCAGCGAATAATGTTACTCCACCACCTAAACTCCAACCAGTTAATGCAACTTTATCCTTATTAATTTTAGGATGCTTAGCAAGTTTTTCTAATGCTCTATATGCATCAAGAATAACAGCAGCAATGGTAACTTCATCTTGTGATCCTACTGTTGAGGTAATTCCTCTACTTTTAAAACTATTGAGTTGAAATGTAGCAAACCCTTGTTTTTGATACATTTTAAGGTAATCTAAATGATGTTTTCTCCATCCCATACTTCCAGCAACTCCAATTATTAAAGGGTATTTTTTGTCAGGATTCAAGCTGTCGACAGGAGTTATGAGTTGTCCAAAAACTTGTTGTTTTTCTTGACTTTCCAAATCTGTAATAATATCACTTAATGAAAAAGGGTTAGCACTTTCAAAATAAATGATTTCTTTTTTATTTTGAGCATTTATACAAAGGCTCATAAAAAGTAGCACTATACTAAGTCTGTTGGTTATTATAGTCATTTTGGTATATTTTTATTTTTTTGGTTAATGAAAAATAATATGAAGTGCAAATAAACTTATTGCTAAAGCAATTCCCCAATTTCTAATTCTTATGCTGGAGGGTTGAAAAAGAGAAGTTAGATTGTGAATTCTTCCTTTGTTTCCAAGTAATGCAAAACCTAAACTCGATGCTATAACCCAAAAGGCTCTTAAAAAATAATTCATTTCAGGAAATAATAATTGAAGCGCAATATTAATTGGTAGTGAGGCAATAAAAGCCATTAAAACAATTTTTCTATTAGGTTTTATTAATAAAACTGCCGCACAAATTAATACCACTATCCCACAATTAATATAATAACGAAGATTATTTAGGGTGTGAGTAAATGCTGAATCAGGGTTATCAAATTTTAAATACAATAAAATGAAACCCATAATTAATGCTGTTCCAAGACTAAATAGAATGGTTTTACGACCAGCATTAATTTTTTCACGATCGGTTGCCTTCTTATTTATATAAGTTGCATAAACATCTGTAGACCAAAGTGTAGCTAATGAATTAAAAGTAGAGTCTACGGTACTCATTAATGATGCAAATAATCCACAGAGAATGATTCCCTTTACTCCATTTGGCAGGTATGTTTTTACTAGGTAAGGAAAAGCTAAGTCTGGTTCAGAAAGACTATCGCCAAGAATTCCATATAAGGCAATTCCTGGAACTATAATTATAACAGCCATGAAATACTTAAGTAAGCCACCAACCATTAAACCTGTTTGTGCATGAGCCACACTTTTTGCAGCTAAGGCTCTTTGAATAACAGTTTGATTGGCACACCAATAATTTATATTTAAAAAGAATAAACCAAACAAATGCGTCCAGGGTAATGTAGAATGATCGCTAGGTAAATGAAGATGCATTTTTTCAGGAACTTTTATATATAATTGTTCCCAACCTCCCAAATGATAAACAGCAGTTAAACAAACTACAATACCTCCAAGAAGTAATGTTCCAAATTGAATGATATCTGTTTTTACAACAGCACTTAGACCTCCAAAATAGGTGTATATTGCTGAAAACACTCCAAGTATAACTATTAATATGGCTATACGAATCATTCTATTTTCACTCAGAAAAGACAACTGTTCACTAAAGACCATATCTGCTGCATAGGCCCCCCAAAAAAGAGCAGCCCCAAGAGTTACAGTTGCAAAAAGAGCCATGTTGGTTAGTGAGTAAAAAAGAGCAATACGTTTTCCTAATTTTTTGGAAATAAACTGTGTAATGGTGGTTATTTTTTCTTTTAAAAAAAGAGGAACAAAAACAAAAGCACCTAATAAAATTCCTTGAACGGCATTAATTTCAAGATTGGCTTGAGCTAAACCAAAAAGATAAGCAGACCCCATCATTCCTAAGAATTGATACCCTTGTATATTTGTAGCTATGGTAGATAGTGCAATAGAGTACCAAGGTAAATTCCTTGAACTTAAGAAGTACTCATCCGCAGAACTGTCTGCACTAATTTTACCTCGAAGTGCAACTAGTAATATAATAGTAAAATAAGCGATTACAATTATAAAGTCTATCATATTTATTTTCTTAGTCCATATCCTAGAGGACTATTTGGCTCTGAATTCGGCACCCGTCCAAATGCTTCTGGAAGAGATATAGTTTTTAATCTTGGGAGTACTAATTTAGCAAAGATTTCACACTCTTTTTCATGAGGGTATCCGGAAAAGATAAATGAATTAATACCCATTTCAATATAGCGTTCAATTTTAGCTACAACCTGATCTGGACTTCCGACAATAGCTGCTCCACAACCAGAGCGTGCTAAACCAATCCCTGTCCATAAGTTAGGTTCTACATAATATTTTCCATCAGATTCTTCCCTTAATTTTGATTGTCTAGATACACCAAGAGAAGCCGCATCCTGGGCTCTATTTCTAATATCAGTTCCTTTTTCTAAATCTAATTTAGAAATTAATTGATCTGCATAATCACGAGCTTCTTGTTCAGTTTCTCGAACAATCACATGAACTCGAAGTCCAAATTTAACAGTTCTATTATAGTTAGACGCTTTAAGAGTCATGGTATCCATTAAGCCTTTTAATTTTGATTCTGTTTCAGGCCACATCAGATATACATCGCAAAACTCTGCGCAAAGATCTACACCATCTGGAGAATACCCTCCAAAATAAAGAAGTGGTCCACCATTTTGTTGGTATGGCTTTACAGGTCTTGAGGTTAAATCTAATTGGTAATATTTTCCTTTAAATTTTATTTGATCTTGTGACCAAGATTGTTTTAAAATTTGAATGACTTCTCTAGAACGGGCATATCGTTCTTTTGAAGATAAATCCATTCCAGGTAAGTTAGATGAAATAATATTAATTGTTAACCTCCCTTTAAGCATATGATCCAGAGAAGCAATTGTTCTAGCTAACATGGGCGGATGTAATTCTCCACAACGTATGGCTACTAAAAAATTAATGTTTTCTGTTAGACTTGCCATTCCTGCCACAAATGATAAAGGGTCCTGACCTACTTGATAAGAAGAAGGGCATAATACATTTTTAAAGCCTAATTTATCTGCAGTTTTTACAATAGAAGAGGTATTCTCCCAAGAGCTTTTATAAAGAGGATTTCTATTTCCTAAAAAATCATCGTCTCCATCACATAATGGAGCAAACCATGAAATTTCTGCACCATCAATATTGGATAACTTATTCTTATTTATCATTCTAGAGTAGTTGAATTTTGATGTCTTTAAAAAGACTATTATTTTATTCAAAAAACAAAAATATGGTATTATGAACGGATTCTCATTTCTCTAAAAATAATGATAAAGAACGATTAATTATAGATCAAATAAAATTATTTTTTTAAAGTCCAATGAGGTATTGAAACTTAAAGAAGAATTGTGTTTGATTAAATTGCAACAATTGAAAGTGAGCACCCTCAATTTCTTCGATGGTATTTTGGTTTCCACCAAGATAGAAAATTGTTGACGGGTTGGGATTCCATTGAACTAATGGTTGAATAAAGAATTGATTAGTAAATGTATTTTTTTGAGAAACAAGCCTCACATTAAATTCATTACTAAACTGATATCTAAGGTTTAAACGAGCAATACTCCCCTCAAAATAATTACCTAATCCATTTGTTTTTTCTAGTCTTGAGTATCTAATTGATGGGTTTATAGTTAGGTTGTCATTCACTTGAAAATTTAGGGTCAGGAAAGATGAGGTAAGGTCTCCAATTTCAGGGATATCTTCGTTAACAGAGAGGTCTTTTCCACTGTTTAGATTTACTCTAAAATTAAAAGATTCACTGGGAGATCCGTTTACAGAAAATGAATGCGTTGGTAAGTTGTTGAAGCGAATTCCTAAAAAGGTTTTTACGGCATCATAATCTAATGTATATGATAGTTCCGTCTGTCCGTAAGTTTTTATGGAAGCAAACAAGTCTACACTAAAGTTTTTGTATAAATCTTCAAAAGTATATACCACATCTATCTTAGTCCCAAAGCCAAAAGATTGAACTGCAGGTTTATTAATAATATTGATATATTCATGAAAAAGAGTTCCCCATTTACGATTATTTTTAACTACAAAACCAACGTCAGATCTGTATTGAGGAGAAATATTTCTGTAGTATACATAGCTTTGCCAGTGCTCGGTTTTTCTGTAAAGTTGAATGTAAAGAGCATCTCCATCAATTTTATCACCATCTAAAGCTATTGTTTTTCCATTAATGGTCGCATCTGTATCAATCCAATCACTTACGGGTTCTTCATTAAAGTTTTTAAAAACTTCAAAACTTAAACGCAGATTTTGATTTAGCAGAAAAAGTCCATCAATTCCAAAAAGATGACCAAAGCCACCACCTTTATAGAAACGATTCATCATTACTCCACCAAATCGAGATTTAGGGCTTAATAAATGTTGGTAGCGAAGTACATTTACCAAACTTTTACCTCCTTGACCTGTGTAGGATCTATCCTCACCACCAACGAGATAAACAGAGTTTTGATCTAGTGCATTCAGTAAAAATAAACGAGATTTCTTTCCTTGACTCAATAATTTTGTTGCTATAGAAGGATTAACAATTGAACGTGAGTAAAATGCACCATCGGTAAAATTTACAAGATCTGTTCCCCTATTAAAAAATGGTCGCCTCTCAGGATATTGTAAAGAAAAGGAGGAATTTACGTCAATTTGAGTAACATCAGCCTCTACTTGAGAAAAATCAGGATTGAGTGTTAATTCAAAACTTGTATTCTTATTAATGTCTAAATTAAGCCCTAAACCTACTTTCCCTTTTACAGATCCATAAGAAATTTTTTCATTAGGGCTATTTCTAGACCCCTGGATATTACTTGAAACATAGGGTAAAATTTCCAACCGTTTATCAATAACAATATTTTTTAAAACAAGATTATCTGTAGTTTGACAAACCACACAATTATTGTTTCTGTCTCTTGGCTGGCTACTAACTTCAATTTCGTTTCCATTTTCAAAGTATCGTCTGTAAAAGTTGATATGCCATTCTTGATCTGTACCATTCGGGAATGGAATTTCAGAAAAAGGTATTTTCATTTCTACAGTATAACCATTATCTATTATAGCAGCTTTAGATTCAAAATTCATATTAAATGTACTGTCATATCGATCTTCGTCAGATAAGGCATTTACCTGCTTCACATCGAATTGACTCCCCAAAGCATTTACTGCCAAACCCAAATTGTTTCTTGCGTCGGCAAAAGGATCTAAACGAACTAGTATAAGATCATCATTCCAAATATTAAAATCATCTCTTGGCCGAATAGAGGCACGAATATTTTTTGGATCATCTTCTGCATGAACTGCAATAAATAAAAAAGTGTCAGAGTAAGATATGTATGCAGTAGTTTTTTTATTAGCTTGTAAATTATTGGCAGGACTAAATTCGATATCTAAAGGTATTTTTGTAGCATCTTTCCAAATTTTTTCAGATAATAGTCCGTCTAAAGTAACTTCGTTTTCATTTATTTTTGTTGGGATATAAGTTTCTTGCGCAATAAGAATTTGCCATAAAAAGAAGAAAAAAAAGAAAATTAAAAATCTCATATAAAAAAAATAACCTTCAAAAATAATTTTTTTAGACTTATAAATAACGTTTAAAGATAAAATTGGCTTTCTTTTAAGATTTAGGATAGTATTGTCAAGTATGTTATAAACTTATCTTTAAGATTTGACTAATATTTCTTGATGACCCTCCTACTTTGATATTGTACTCCCCTTTCTCTAATGACCAGTCATTTACTGTTTCATTCCAATAACTCAGTTCTATAATTGGAATTTTAACAGAAACATTAATAGATTCATTATTTTCTAAGCGCTTTGTTTTAGCGAAAGATTTTAATTCTTGAGAAGGTCTTTTTATTATTGAATTTAGTTTTTCTGTATAAAATTGAACTACTTCTTTTCCAGGGAAAGCACCAATATTCTTAATATTTAATGAAATATTTATGGTGTCATTTTCAATTTCTAATTTCATAGGACTATATTTAAAATCAGTATAACTAAGCCCAAAACCAAAAGGAAACGATACAGATAAATTTTTTGAATCAAAATGTCTGTACCCCACAAAAACATCTTCATGATAAAAGGTATAATCCTCATCTTTTACTTTATGTGCTTTTGGAGTTTCATTTGGAGGAAATATTAAATTTTTCACAAGCCCTTCAATAGTTATCATTTTTGGGTTTTTAGGGAAATTTTTATGTGACTTATGGTCAGATAACTTCACAGGGAATGTCATGGGTAATTTCCCACTTGGGTTTATTCTTCCTGATAGAATATCCACTACTGAATTACCACCTTCTTGCCCACCTTGCCAAGCCAAAAGAATGGCATCAGGAAGATCCTTCCATGATGCGGTTTCAATAACTCCACCAATATTTAGTACCACGACTACTTTTTTATTTTTTTTGTGAAAAGCATCCGTGAATTTAACTATCATTTCCTGCTCAGTCTTTGTTAATAGAAAATCATTTTTTTCTGAACGATCCCCTCCTTCACCTGAGTTTCTCCCTAGGGTTAAAACTCCAATATCCGATGTTGCTACAATATCATTAATTTGATCTGTTGTATAGATGATTTCTGGGGGTGAGAAAGGAGAAAATATAGCGTCTAGTCCCTCAGGTTTTATGAAACTATTAGAATTAACTTTTCGATGTAAATCAACAATTTTTTTGGCAGTTTTATTAATTTTAAATCCAGCATTTTTAAACCCTTCTTCTAAAGAAATTGTGTAGGCTTCATTAACATCTCCCGATCCAGTTCCTCCAGCAATAAATTCATATGAAGTTATTCCAAGTAAAGCAATATTTTTTTCATTGGTAAACGGTAAAGAATTTTCATTTTTCAATAAAACCATTCCTTCAGCAGCTGAATTTCTTGTAATTGCTGCGTGTTTTTTTAAATCTGGTGTATTGTTAAACCTGTAATTTTGCATTTTTTTAGTTTTGAAAATCAGGGTTAAAATCCTTTTTGCAGCTATGTCTATAGCATCCATTGATAATTCTCCATTTTTTACTGCCTTAGCCAAAGCTTTCCATTGTCTGTTGGTTCCTGGCTCTAATAAGTCATTTCCCGCAGATATTTGAGACGAGGGGCTTTTACCCCCAAACCAATCGGTCATTACTAAGCCTTTAAACCCCCATTTATTTCTCAAAATATTGGTGAGTAGCCATTCGCTTTCCGAGGTATAGACTCCATTAATTTTATTGTAAGAAGACATAATTGTCCAGGGTTGCGAGCGTTTCACAATATGCTCAAATCCTTTTAAATAGATTTCATGCATAGCTCTATCTGAAACAATTACATCATTTAATACTCTATTAGTTTCTTGATTATTAGCTACAAAATGTTTTACTGAAGTACCAATACCATTACTTTGAATTCCATTTACAATAGAAGCACCTATGAATCCAGAAAGTAGGGGGTCTTCAGAAAAATACTCAAAATTTCTACCACATAAAGGGTGTCTATGAATATTAGCTGCAGGACCTAAAATAACATCTATCCCGTATGCTTTGGCTTCTCTACCCATTGCGTTACCTACCTCATAAACTAAGGTTTCATTCCAAGAGGAAGCTAATAATGTAGCAATAGGAAATGCTGTACAATAATAAGTTTTATCATCATTCTCTCTGCTAGGTTCTATTCTTAACCCTGCTGGTCCATCAGATAGATGAACAGTTGGAATTCCTAGTCTTGGTGTAGGAACAATTGCGCCAACTGCTCCAGGAATACCACCAGGCTTTGTCATACCAATGGTTGATGCCATACCTGCTCCTTTGAGTAGGTGAATTTTTTCTTGAAGAGTCATTTGAGATAGTACATCAAGAACTCGGTCAGCTATCGCTTCTCGGTCATCCTCATAAACATCTAATGTGCTATTGCTATTTCTATCTAAGAAAGTATAGCCATCAATTGTTAATTCAAGAATATCAGTTCGATTATCATATCCGTCTTCAAAACTTATAAATGTTTTATTGACATACCAAAAAGAGCATATTGAAGCGACAAAAATCAATACTATAAAAGCACCGGTAATTTTAAAAAAAAATAATTTTTTTTTCTTCATAAGGTAGCTTGTAATTCAATTATGCTACTTTTAATGAACGTTCAGGAGGTGATTGATACATCCAACATGTTGTTAAAAGAGATGTTGAGAAATAGATGCTTAAAAATATAGTAAAGGGGAAATTAATTTTTAGTAAAAAAAATTCAGAAGGATATACTAAAAATAATAATCCTAAAATACCTCTTGAAATTTCAAACAAAAAAGCCCATTTATGCCCATCCAATGATGAGGTAAAACCAAAAATAGTTGTAGAGATAAGTAGTCCTAAACTCAGCTGTGCATTTAGGCTAAGAGCTCCAAAATTGGTAAGTAAAACATAAATAAAGATATTGATACAAACAAATTGAAAAATAGCGTAAAATTTATGTAATGTTGTGTATTTGGGCGCATATTTTTCTTGTATATAGACGTTTTCAACAATAGATATAGGAAAACGCTCTGCAACATCTTTTGGTCTCCAGCCTGTTGGCATAAACCACAGTTTAAATTTGTCTAACCAGTTCTTAGCGTGCCATGCGTCTTTTGCTAACCCCCAATTGTGTTGAAAATTAATTATAATAGGATTCCATGTCTGAACAGGCTTTAATGTTCCAAATACACAGGGCTTCTCATCTAATTCTTCTTGAAATGTTCCAAACATTCGATCCCAGATACAGAAAATTGCAGAAAGATTTTTATCTACATACTCTGGGTTTATAGCATGATGAACTCTGTGTTGGGAGGGAGTTACAAGGAAATACTCTAACCATCCAAGTTTGCCTATGTGGCGTGTGTGGTACCAAAATTGACCAAATAAATGTAAAGGAGCTAAAATAATTATTATTTTTTGTGGAACTCCAAAAAGCGCTGCTGGAATTAAAAAAAGTGCTCCAAAACCAATAAGGTTTTTTGAAATACTTTGGCGAAGCCCACAGGCTAAATTGAATTCCTCACTGCTGTGATGCACAACGTGCCTGTTCCAAAAAACATTAATTGAATGATTTAGTCTATGATTCCAATAACTTGCAAAATCCATACAGATAAGAGCTATAATATATAGGGCTATACTTTCTTCAAGTTTTATCAAGGCAATGTTTTCTAATATGTAAGGATATGTAATAATTATAAAACCAATTCCTAAAAGATCTTTAATCATATTAGTTGTTCCAGAACTTAAACTAGAAATTGTATCCATTAGATTGTAGGTGAGATCTTTTTTCCAAATTCCGTAAATAATTTCAATTAAAATCAATACCAAAAAACTTGGTAAAGCAATCAGTAATACATTAGCGTAAGTTTCCATCTTAAAAAAGAATTATTGCACAAGTTACAAATTAATTTTTTTTAAGACTATTTCAATTTTCAGCTATTCCAACTTATTTTAATTTATATTAGTATTGAATTGTCTTCTATATCTAATTTTTTGTTTTTGGTCGAAAAACTTAATACATTAATACAGAAAACAATAAATTTCTCTTCCTATTTAATTCAAGAATTAAAAAAGATATTTTTTTGATTCTGAAAAATTAATAATCATGTATATTGTAATTTGTTTACAAAACAAACTAAATAAACAATAAATGAAAATAAGCGATCAAAATAGCTATTGGAAAACAAACTTAAAATACTTAGCAATTTTATTAACCATATGGTTTGTTGTTTCTTACGGCTTTGGAATTATCTTAGTTGATGAATTAAATACCATTAGAATGGGTGGCTTTAAACTTGGGTTTTGGTTTGCCCAACAAGGGTCAATTTATGTATTTACTATTTTAATTTTTGTATATATCAGGTTGATGAATAAATTAGATAAAAAATACAATCTAGATAGCTAATTATGGATTTACAAACTTGGACATGGATTTTAGTTGGAATCACATTCACTTTATATATTGGTATCGCAATTTGGTCTAGAGCAGGTTCTACCAAAGAATTTTATGTTGCTGGAGGAGGAGTTTCACCACTTGCAAACGGATTAGCGACAGCCGCAGACTGGATGTCTGCCGCATCATTTATATCAATGGCTGGAATTATTTCATTTAATGGGTATGACGGGTCTGTTTATTTGATGGGCTGGACAGGAGGATACGTTTTATTAGCACTTTTATTAGCACCTTATCTTCGAAAATTTGGAAAATTTACAGTGCCAGACTTTATTGGAGATCGTTATTATTCTAATGTAGCCAGAACTGTTGCAGTATTTTGTGCGCTCATTGTATCTTTTACCTACGTAGCAGGGCAAATGCGTGGTGTTGGCTTGGTATTTTCTAGATTTTTAGAAGTAGATATCAACACAGGTGTTGTTATAGGTATGATTATCGTTTTATTTTATGCGGTTTTGGGAGGTATGAAAGGAATCACTTATACGCAAGTTGCTCAATATTGTGTGCTAATTTTTGCATTTATGGTTCCTGCAATTTTTATTTCTGTTCAAATGACAGGGAATCCAATTCCACAAATAGGATTTGGCGGACAAGATGCAAATGGGGTTTATTTATTAGATAAGTTAGACGGCTTACATAGAGATTTGGGCTTTGCTGAATATACTTCAGGAAGTAAATCAAAATTAGATGTATTTTTTATTACAGCAGCCTTAATGGTAGGAACTGCTGGTTTACCTCATGTAATCGTTCGTTTTTTTACGGTAAAAAAAGTTTCTGATGCACGTAAATCTGCCGGTTGGGCATTATTATTTATCATGATTTTATATACAACGGCACCAGCAATTGCTGTTTTTTCGAGAACTAATATGATAGAAACAGTAAACAACCAAGAATATAAGAATATGCCAGATTGGTTTACTACCTGGGAAGAAACGGGCTTATTGTCTTTTAATGATAAAAATAATGATGGTAAAATACAGTACCTCGCAGACACTTCTAAAAATGAATTAATAGTAGATAAAGACATTATGGTATTGGCCAATCCTGAAATTGCAGGATTACCAAATTGGGTTATTGCATTAGTGGCAGCAGGAGCATTAGCTGCTGCATTGTCTACAGCAGCAGGTTTATTATTGGTTATTTCTGCATCAGTATCTCATGATTTAATTAAGAAAATGATTAAACCAGATATTTCAGAAAAAGGCGAATTAGTAGCCGCTCGCTTATCTGCAGTTGTTGCTGTTTGTGTTGCAGGGTATTTTGGTATCAACCCGCCAGATTTTGTCGCCGCTACAGTTGCTTTGGCATTTGGTTTGGCGGCAGCCTCTTTTTTTCCAGCAATTATTTTAGGAATTTTTACTAAAAAAATGAACAAAGAAGGAGCCATCTCAGGAATGGTAGTTGGTATTTTGGTGATGCTATTTTATATGTTGAAATTTAAATTTGATTGGTTTGGTGGAGGCACAAAAGAAGATTGGTGGTTTGGAATATCACCAGAGGGTTTTGGTACTGTAGCAATGATTATTAATTTTACGGTATCAATTATCATTTCTAAATTTACCCCAGAACCACCAAAAGAAGTACAAGAGATAGTTGCCAATATTAGGATTCCAAGTGGTGCTGGAAATGCAACACATTAATATTTACCTTGAAAAACATTGATTAGTAGTAAGAAATTACACTAGTATAAATTAAAAAACACAATGAGTAATTATCATATAAAACATCTCGAAGAATATTATCAAGTGTATAGAAAGTCTATTCGTGAGCCAGAAAGTTTTTGGGAAGAAATAGCTGAAGAACATTTTTTATGGAGAAAAAAGTGGGATTCTGTTCTAGATTGGGATTTTTCAACACCAGAAATTTCATGGTTTAAAGGAGCGAAATTAAATATTACCGAGAATTGTATTGATAGACACTTAACTACTCGTGGAGATAAAACAGCCATTTTATTTGAACCTAACAATCCAGATGAGGGAGCACAACATATATCCTACAATGAGCTTCATAAAAGAGTTAATAAATTTGCAAACGTTTTAAAAGAACAAGGAATTAAAAAAGGAGATAGAGTCTGTATTTACTTGCCAATGATTCCAGAATTAGCCATTTCTGTATTAGCCTGTGCTAGAATAGGAGCCATACATTCTGTGGTATTTGCCGGATTTTCATCAACTGCTTTGGCTACTAGAATTAATGATTCAGATTGTAAAATGGTCATCACTTCAGATGGTTCTTATAGAGGTGCAAAAACCATCGATTTAAAAGGAATTGTAGATGAAGCACTAGAAAGTTGTTCTTGTGTAGAAACAGTGTTAGTTGCAAAAAGAATACAAACAGATATACATATGAACATGGGGCGCGATAAATGGTTAGCACCATTATTAGAAAAAGCTTCTGATGATTGTGCTCCAGAAATAATGGATGCAGAAGACCCTTTATTTATTTTGTATACTTCGGGTTCTACAGGAATGCCTAAAGGAATGGTTCATACCACAGCCGGATACATGGTGTATACTGCCTATACGTTTAAAAATGCATTTCAATACACAGAAAATGATGTGTACTGGTGTACTGCAGACATTGGTTGGATTACAGGACACAGTTATATTGTTTATGGACCACTAGCAAATGGCGCAACTACGGTTATGTTTGAAGGTGTACCAAGCTACCCAGATTATGGTCGTTTTTGGGACATTGTTCAAAAGCATAAAGTTAGTCAGTTTTATACAGCTCCTACCGCCATTAGAGCTTTGGCAAAACAAGGCACTGATTTCATAGAAAACTATGATCTTTCTTCCTTAAAAGTTTTAGGTTCTGTTGGAGAGCCTATAAACGAAGAAGCTTGGCATTGGTATAATGAAAACATAGGAAAAAGGAAGAGTCCTATTATAGACTCTTGGTGGCAAACAGAAACCGGTGGAATTATGATTTCTCCAATTCCATATGTAACTCCCACCAAACCAACCTATGCAACTTTGCCATTTATTGGAGTTCAACCAGCAATCATGGATGAGAATGGAAATGAGTTAAAAGGAAATCAAGTGGAAGGTCGTTTGTGTATAAAATTTCCTTGGCCAAGTATTGCAAGAACTATTTGGGGAAATCATCAACGCTATAAAGAAACTTATTTCTCTGCATTTGATAACAAGTATTTTACTGGAGATGGGGCACTAAGAGACGAAGTTGGGTATTATAGAATAACAGGTAGGGTTGATGATGTGATTATTGTTTCTGGTCATAACCTTGGGACTGCACCTATAGAGGATGCTATTAATGAACATCCAGCAGTTGCAGAGTCTGCTATTGTTGGCTTTCCACACGATATTAAAGGAAGCGCTTTGTATGGATATATTACATTAAAAGACACTGGAGAATCTAGAAATCATGACAATTTAAGAATTGAGATCAATCAATTAATCACAGATAGAATAGGACCCATTGCTAAGCTTGATAAAATTCAATTCACTAATGGTTTACCAAAAACACGTTCGGGTAAAATTATGCGAAGAATTTTAAGAAAAATTGCCTGTAATGAATCCGATAGCTTAGGTGATACAAGTACACTATTAAACCAAGAAGTGGTTCAAGAAATTATAGATAATGTAATTTAAACTAAAAATATTCTTTTTCATGTCTACTTGGCTAATGCCTTTTTAATAGCTATTTCAGCTAACTTTTCCATCACTAAATACCCCTTTTTATTAGGGTGAACAAGATCATTAGCTGTTGTATATTCTGGCACTTTTAAGCCCCCTTTGTCATCTACCATAGCAGCATAATAATCTAAATAAATAAAATTATTTTCCTCAGAAAATGCCTTTAAGGCTTTGTTAATTATAATAATTTTAGATGCAGGATCTAGCCCTGTTTTCCATGGATAGTCTATAGCTGGTAAAATTGAAGAGATGATTACTTTTATTCCATTGGCATTTGCAATTTCAGACATAGACTTAATATTATCTATAATAGATTCAAGAGAGATGTATCCACTATTACCAGCAATATCATTTGTGCCCGCTAAAATGATTACAACTGATGGGTTTAAATTAATCACATCTTCTCTAAATCGTAAAAGCATTTGAGGTGTAGTTTGACCACCTATACCTCTGTTGATATAATCTCTATTGTTAAAAAATTCTGGCCGCATTTGAATCCATCCTTCGGTAATTGAATTGCCCATAAAAACAACTCTATTATTAGCTGTTGTGTGTAGTTTAAGTTCTAGATTAGCTTTGTCATACCGGCTTGTATTTGCAAATTCATTCCAGTCTTGAGAATTTATTTTTTGGGAACATGCTAGTGGTAATAATAAAGCTATTAAAAGAGGTTTTAAATTCATAATTAATGTTTTTTATTAATAGTTTTGATACTCTTATATACCTATCCTACAAAAGTTTTATGAATATGGGTTAAACTTTTAATACTATATGAATAACTTCGATAAACAACTAAATCAAACGGGTAAACAACACAATTTAGTTAAAAATTTAATAACAAGATACTGGTATTCATTTTTAGTAATAAAAGGGCTACTGTTTGGTCAATTTATGTTCTGAAACATTGTTTTTAACCTTCCAGGCAATACCTACAAGCAAAAATTGGAGAGGCAACCTTATAAGAGCAGCGTTTCGGCTTCCTATGGCAGGCGTCTCAGAGAATACATCCCAAACATGAATTGGTAAAAATAAAAGCATTAAAATTAAAACACCCCAGGCACCAATAATTTCCAGTTTTTTAAAAAACAATGCAAGACCAAATAAAATTTCAAACAAGCCAGATACATATATAAGAGCTATAGTAAATGGTAAAAAAGAAGGAACAAATGCAATGTAATTATTAGGGCTTATAAAATGCTGTATACCACCAAAGATTAAAAAGAGTGCTAAAATAACTTTCAATAAAAACCATATTTTTTTCATTCTATAAATTTAAACATTAAAAGTTCAATAAATTTCAGAGTGTAACTAAAATTTAGTTATTAGTGATGCTTCAAGAACAATAAGAGCCAATAAAAAAGCCTCACATTTCTGTAAGACTTTTTGCTTTGTATAACTTTTAGTTTTACTAAAAATATTTGTTATTAACGACAAAAACTTATTCCATTAAACCAAGTTGTTTCATAAATACGTTATTGTCAAAGTAATCCTGTTCTTGAAAAATCTTTCCGTCTTTCATAACTACCAGGGTTACACCATAAAGATCTACTTTATTGTTTGTTGCAGGAATACCAAATAAATCTCCGTCATGAGTTCCTTGAAAGCGCCAATGCTTTGTAATTAAATCTCCTTGACCGTACACATCAATCATTGAAAATTTAGCATCAGAAAACCCTGTTAGATAGTTGTTATAGTATGCTTTAAAACCATCTATACCAGTAATTGGTCCTGTTGCAGTAATTACGGTAACCTCAGAATCAAAGCTATCTGTATTAATTAAATTAATATCTCTATCATTCATGACTTTATCCCAAACATTAGAATACATAGAAATATTGGCGTCTAATTTTACCTTAGATTGTTGAAGATTTTGATATTCTTGATTAGGAGTTTCATTGCAACTAAACATGGTTATTGCAATTAAAATTACATAGAGTTTGTTCATAATAATAGTTTTAAAATTGATTACTTTTGTTTTGATAGTAAATATAGTAATTACTATTAAAATAAAAGTAATAATTAATATCAATGTTTTATGATTAGTGAAGATTTTCGTTGCAATTGCCCTGTAACCTCTGCGTTAGATTTATTGGGAGATAAGTGGAGCTTGGTTATCATTAAACAGATGTTATTACAAGAATGTAGAACCTTTAAGGATTTTTCTGAAAGCACTGAGGCTATTGCACCAAACATATTATCGGCTAGGTTAAAAAAATTAGAAAAATTTAAATTTATTGAAAAGAGAAAAATTCCTCAAAATAAAAAAATAAATATTTATCTTTTAACGCATAAAGGGCTTTCATTAACTCCTATAATTGTAGAGTTGGCATTATGGAGTGATCATAATTTAAGATCAATACATCAAAAAATAGATCTTCATCCAATATTAGATGCCATGAATCATGATAAAAATAACGCTATTAAGAAATTACAGAAGGAGTATAAAATAAAATCAGCTGTACTTTAGAAGTATGTTTATGTAATTGTAATTTTTTAGTGTACCTCAATTAATTCACAAGCCATCAAAAAAGGCCTACATTTCTGAAAACCTTATAGCTCCCCTTATTATTCAAAGTTGCAGCAGAGCTAATTTTTTTCTTAAATTAAATCACCTCACACCACTATAAATACCCCAAATCTCAAAGAATTACAAAATATTTGCAGTAATTTAGGTTTCTGAAAATTATTTACATTTGAATAAAGCAAGGTTTTATCTAGTTAGGCTTCCCATTATATCAATTACAATATTCTTTTTTTGTTGTGTTACTGCTGCATTAATTCACCCTGGATCTCACAAAGAAATTATTGGATACCAATCAGATTACTACTCTTTCACCCATAATTTCCTGAGTGAATTAGGAAGTTTACAAACAAATACAGACGAGACAAACCCAGCTATTATTCAAAAAGATAACACCCCGTCTATGCTTTTATTTAATGGGAGTTTGATTTTAATTGGGGCAACACTAATGCTATT
>ENA-ORCY01000436-ORCY01000436.1-marine-metagenome-genome-assembly--contig:-NODE-436-length-25092-cov-12.961223_pt1 | contig 25092 bp, 50 predicted proteins | sample MGYA00248634_ERZ508507 | MGnify/ENA primary metagenome ERZ508507 (study PRJEB26178, sample SAMN06266269) | marine metagenome | isolation source: Columbia River Estuary | place: USA:Columbia River... | reverse complement strand
AGCTCAGTTGGTTAGAGCATTCGCCTGATACGCGAAGGGTCACTGGTTCGAGTCCAGTCAGGACTACATATTACCCCATCGTCTAACGGCAGGACAAGTGGTTTTGGTCCACTTAATGGTAGTTCGAATCTATCTGGGGTAACAATTTTGCATGCCATGCAAGAATCCAGTAGCTCAGTGGTAGAGCAAGCTAGCTAACACTAGCCGTGACGTATGGTTCGATTCCAACCTGGATTTATATTCTTCCTTAGCTCAGTTGGTTAGAGCATCTGACTGTTAATCAGAGGGTCCTTGGTTCGAGTCCAAGAGGAAGAGCAACTATTTTATACACCACTAAATTAAAAATTATTTAGATGGACTTTTTATTGGGTCTTGCCTCGATTCTACCGATGGCACTTTTTAACAAATCAGTTATTAAGCTGGTACCAAAGATCAATCCTGACTTAACACTGGGTGTTGTCATGATCATGCTTTTTGGTACTGCTGTAATTACTATTTTCTGGGCAGTTGCCTTACAAGTTGAAGTTGATAATAGCAATTCATTTTTGTTAGGGTTAGCAGCAGCATTATCCATGAATATGGGTGGCAAGATTCTATATCTCTTACAAAATCCAATCGAAGATTAAATAATGGATGTATTTGTAGCACCGGCACGCGGTGAATGGGAACGTAAAGCATATGAAGATTGGTTGATTGAAAATGGATTTAATCCTATTACACTTGAACCAAAACCTCAACATATTAATAAACCCCTTATTCTTTGTGGCGGTGCCGATATCGGTAAGAATCTAGTAAGAGACAGTCTTGAATTTGCATGGATTGAAAGCGCGTTGATTCATAAACAACCAATCGTCGGTGTTTGTCGAGGTATGCAAATCTTGAATGTTTGGTTTGGTGGCAAAGTTGAAAACTTACCAGAACCCCTAGTTGAAATACACAGATTAGATGAATTTGAAGATGATGCAGATCATACTGAAAGAGTTTCACAGTTTCATCTTGTAAAAAACAGTGTGGGCGGTTTGCTAAATGTAAATTCAAGGCACCATCAATATTGTAGCGAAGTTGCTGACAATTTTAATGTCATATACAGAAGTCTAGAGAATGGGCTCCCAGAAGCTATTATGGATATCAAGCGTCAGATTTATGCCGTTCAATGGCACCCAGAACGCGGTGAATCAGATAATAATGAATTTCCTTTAAACTTTTTGAAAAAAAGTTAGCCCCTGATTTTTTTATGTCAAATCTTTTTGCTATATTTACATTATAAATTATGAGTAGTATGAAAAAGCAAACAGTAATATTTGACTTGGATGGTACACTTGCTATCATTGACAAGCGAAGGGCTAAGGCAACCATGCCAAATGGTAAAATGGACTGGAAAGAGTTCTTTGCACCGGAGAACATTCAATTAGATGAGCCAAACTGGCCAGTGATTGAAAGTTTCAAAGCAATGAAAGCTGCGGGTTTTATTGTTGGCATCTTTAGTGGACGAGACGACATTAGTCGTCAAGAAACCATGGATTGGTTGATGCAACATGGTATTGACCCTCAATTCTTACGAATGCGTCGCAATGGTAGCTTTGTCCCAGATGATAAGTTGAAGAAGCTTTGGTTGGACGAGTGGTTGCAAAATGACGTTGAGGTCCTATGTGTTTTTGATGACCGAGACAAGGTTGTCAAAATGTGGCGAGAAAATGGTATTAACTGTTTTCAGGTCGCTCCTGGAGACTTTTAAAATTAACAATGAAAAAGATTGCATTATTTGCATTATTAATTGCACCTACAATTGCATTAGCGCAAGACCATTGCCCAAGTTTTAAAATTACTAAACAAAAAAGTGGCATGCATTATGGACTTAAAAGGTACAAGGTTAAAAAACTACCACGCGAAGGTACAATTGTTTTTGCAGGTGGTTATGTAAGACCGCAATTAAATGGTTACGGTACGAGTTGTAGAATCCAAATGATAGATTTTGGTTTTTCTGGAGGATGGGATATGAGGAATACAGATCCTTATATGTTAAAGAAAGCACCTGAAGATCTTGCACAATATACTTATACTAATGTATTTGGTGCAACAATTGGAAAGTATTATATGCTTGGGCGTGAAAACCGCGGATTAATTGACTTTGGTATTGGTTATGGTCGGTCTGCAAGTAACGGTGAACAAAACAAATTACCTTTCTTTGGTTATGGTTTAGCATCTGTCAGAATGTATCGTGATATTTGGTTTAGTGGTTCTGTTCATGTAATGGACTTTAAATCTATTCCAATGGTTAGTTTTGGATTTGCAACTTTAGTTTGGTAAAATATTTTTAAAAAGTTTCAAAAACATTTTTTTATGTCAAATCTTTTTTGTATATTTATGTATAAATGATTAAATCTATGGAAAACAAGAATCAAACAATCGACTTCACAATCCATCTGAAAGGTGGAGGCACGTACCAATACCAGGGTACGATGGAATCATTAACGCGCCACTTGGCAGCAAACAAAGGAACTGCTGAAAGTTGGTCAGCAAATCTTAAAGACCTAGGTGGTTTAGAATAGAGACCTATGAAAATGTTTAAGAAAGACGGTAAGACCGCAGTTTTAGTAAGCCCAGGATTTGGTGCAGGATTCTCTACATGGAACTCCTCAGAAATGGCAGTCGACTTCGATTTAGTTGAAGCATTCTTAAAGGGTGATATGACCCGCTTTGAATACATCGTTAATGAGAAGTACGGTGAGAATCTACCATACTTAGGTGGTGTAGATAGTCTTGAAGTTGAATGGGTCGATGAAGGTAATAAATTTCGAGTTGAAGAATACGATGGATATGAAAGTCTTGAAGTGTTTGACGAAAAAGGATGGTTTACAGCATGACAGAGTTTGTAGGATATGTAGCAACGGGTTTAGTTATGCTTTCATTTACAATGAAAGATATGACCAAACTTCGTATTATTAATGCACTTGGGTGCATGGCTTGGATTGCTTATGGCGTCATGTTGAACAGCTATCCGGTTATTATCACCAATGTAGGTATTCTTTTAATTAATTTAATACAACTATTTAAAAATGTACGCAGTTATTTTAAACTTTGAGACAGCATCTATTGATGTTGTTGATTTGAATGAAATGGGTCATCATGAAGATCCAGCTGAATTCATTGAATCTGAATTGGATTACAGTTTGTCTAATGCAGAATGGATGATTGTTAATGAGTATCCTCGATTGTATAGAGTAAATTAATTTAAAAAGTTGGCTTAAAGTTTTTTTATGTCAACTTTTTTTCGTATATTTACTGTATAATCAATAAGAACAAGAACATGAAAGAATTAATCAATGTCATTGGAATCAACGAGGTAAACTATTTAAGTAAGTATGTCTCTGGTAAATTCAGATTTGTTTCAAAGTCTCGCGCCGGATTCATGATTTGTAACGATGCACAAGATTTTGAAAATGCTAAGTACATGAAGAACCCAGGGCATTTGCTCGGTGCTTTTCAACGTGGCACTTTACAAAGTATTCAATTCAAACCTGAAGGTTCTGATTTTTGGTTGACGGTATTTGCCCGCACGGGTAAGAAGATTAACTTTATTGATACAGCAATCCTAACTAACCTAACGGTTGGTACCATTAATCAATACTTTGACAATACTGACCTCATGAATCACTTTCAATACGATGCAGTAAATGCAAAATCATGGGCTTCACGTGCATTTGTAATGAATACTCCAGTTGAAGAGGTTGCTTGCTAAAATATTTTGAAAAAAGTTGGCTTAAAGTTTTTTTATGTCAACTTTTTTTCGTATATTTACTATGTAATCAATGAGAAACAAGAACATGAAAAAAGCAACACTGAATTTCTACTCAACGCCTAGCCACGGTTACCTTCAAGTCCACAGAAACTTGATGCGTGATATCAACGTTAAAGCTATTAACTCACCTTATAGTTATTACAATGCTAAGTCAGGCCTCTTCTATTTCGAAGAAGATTGTGATGCCCCTGAAGTAGCAACGGCTTTGGCTAATGCGGGTTATGAGATTGACTATGTTAATCATTATGACGAGAGTGAGGTTATGAAGTCTTATCGTCGACTGGGTTAAGTAAAAATAACCTGAAACAATTTGGATACTTTTAAATATAAAGGTATCCATTTTTTTATATATGAAAGAAAAAGCTAAACAATTAATTGACGACTATAAGAACGCAAGCCCACAAGAGGTGTGGATTGACGGTGTTCTTTATAATTTTATCTATGGACTACTTGGTGCACTTGTAGTTGTAACCATTACAGCCCGCTTGGATATTGCAGTCCTTTTGGCTTATCTTACATATTATTTCTTTTTGGGCAAGGTTGTGAATCGTCCTAAATACGTGACTGACCTTGGTAAATTTATTGTATTTCCAATCCCCACTGCAATTGGTGCATTCATTGGGTATAAAATTGCACCGTTCTTAATTAATCTTTTAACGTAATCAAAAAAACATGGCAACATTTAAAGTAACTAAGGAAGCTTACATTCAGTATTCATTGACTACTTGGCAAGGTGAAATTGAATTTGAAGGTGAAAAGATCGCATACCGTTTTTCGGAAGACGAAAATGGTCAAACTCTTTACATCCTTGATGGATATAATTGGGTAGAAGCCGATGGTTCAAAACAGGCATATGCTGCAATTTTTGCGGCATGCAATGAATGGGGCAATCCTGAAGAATTGGGATCGGCTGGCGAAGAAGTTGAAATTGATGATGAACTTATTGAAGATTATATCTAATTATGGCACAGTTTACAATTACACAAGAAGCTTCAAGTCATGGCGCAGATCTTTGGCAAGGTGAAGTAGAGTACAAAGGCGAAAAGATTCGATACCGTTATTACGACGGTCACGATGGTCAAGAAGTCTATATTCTAACCGAAATGGGTTGGATGTTAGGTACTGAACTTGGAAATATTATCTTTGCAGCTTGCCAAGAATGGGGTGGGGTCGATGAATTTGGTCCGAGCGGTGAAATTTGTGAGATTGATGATGAACTTGTAGAAGAATATAAATAATGAGTAATTGGGACCGAAATCAATGGCAAGGTCGTTCGCAGCAGAATGTTGAGGGCACCTATAAGATAAATGCTATAATCATTACAGCTTTTATCATTACCTTAATTGGATTATTTTTAATCGGATGATACATTCTATAAAGACTTTTTATAAGAAGTGTAAACGCTTTATTGAATTTGCACCTGAGATTTGGAATGGTAATGATTATGATTATCAATCAGCTGTTGATTTATTCAGTTATCAACTGGAGCGACTTGCCGATGAATTAGAATCAAAGAATCCACATGTTGATACAAAGCATCAAGTTGCAAGAATTCATGCAACTGTCGAAATGATACAGAAGGTTTATGGCGAAGAATACTTAGAACGCCCGCTTCATATCATGGAACGTATGTATGGTGAATGCTCATTTTCATTCAAACCATTTGAAGATACCGACAGCTTTGAAGTTGAATTGGTATGGGACCGTGCAGTTGATGAAGAACACAATAAAGAAATTAATGAAACTTATAACGCCATGATGCAACATGCATACAAGGACCACAAGCGCGCCCATGCCACGCTTTGGAAATACGTTGAACATAATATCCGCAATTGGTGGTATTAAACTTTAACTTAATTAAATATGAATAACGTAAATATTGCACTAATCAAAATGCTTCATGCTTCAGCACAAGCACAAAAGGCAAAAGCACTCCTAACACTTGAATTGTTGGGTAACCATCCTGCAGGTATTGGTGACCACTCAACTGGTGATTTTTATAATAATGCAGAAGAAGCTCTACAAATGTTGGTAGATGCTGATGATAAGATCGAGACGTTGAATCGCTATTTCCCACTCAATGAAAAAATCTAAGAAGTTCTTATACGACTATTTGAATGCCTATGCACCAGTTGCACAGGAAACCGAAGGTCAAAACATTTGGATTGATTATATCACACCGCTTGTAGACGAAGTGCACAAAGATGCATACGGTACAGCATACGGTATTGTCTATAAATCAGATGGCCGGGTGGATCCACGCCGTGTTGTGATTGAAGCACACTGCGATGAGATTGCTTGGATCATTACACACATCGAAGAATCAGGCATGATCCGCGTAAAGCGACATGGTGGTTCTGATAACATGATTGCACCTTCAAAAACTGTTATGATTCATACACATGAGGGTAAGAAACTACGCGGTCTTTTTGGTTGGCCTGCAATCCATACCCGTGATAAATACACATCAATGGGTTATGACCAGCATGAGCTTTGGATTGACATGGGTCTTGAGGACAAAGCAGCAGTAGTGAAAGCCGGTGTTGAGGTGGGTAACCTGGTAACCTTTGATACACAACTTGAAGAGTTTGGTGATTATTATGTAGGTCGTTCTTTGGACAATAAGATTGGTGGATACATCATCGCTGAAGCTCTTCGTAAGATTGTTGAAGAAGGCATCAAACTGCCATATGACTTGTATGTTGTAAATTCAGTTCAAGAAGAGGTTGGTTTGTATGGTGCAAAGAAGATTGCCAAAGAGCTACAAGCTGATATTGCACTCGTACATGATGTTTGCCACAATACAAACACACCCAGGATTGATAAGGCAAAAGATGGCGACAACAAAGGCGGCGAAGGTCCTTGCTTGGAATACACGGCGCAAAACCACAGAGGCATTAACAAGATGCTACGTGAAGTTGCAGCTGAAAACAAGATTCCTCTTCAATTGACAGTAGGTTCATATGGTAATGATACCATGGCATTTTTCCTTGAGAATACACCCACTGCAATTATGGCAACCCCGCTTAAGTATATGCATACAACTGTTGAAATGGCACACAAAGATGACGTCAAGAATTGTATCAAACTTTTTGTTGAAGCGCTTAAGCGAATTGACGTTAAATTTTTAGCAGAAATTAATAACAAATAATATGCTCGCATTTTTATCTATATTGGTCGGTGTTGTTGCAATGATTTTTATTGCAAGAACAACAAGCACACCACAAAAGCTATACAGATTTACATCAACAAAGTACAATGATAACCAATCAATTGTTATGGAAATCTCGGGCGCTAATTACCAACAAACTAAGAAGAAAGCTAATAAGTTTTTAAGTTTATATGCTGGTAAAATGCATAAGAATATTCAGTGGGAATTAGTTGAAGAAATTAGCGAAGATACACGTGAAGCTATTGAAATTGTTTATACCTCTAAAAAAGAAACTGTAAATGAGCAATAAAACATATATTGAAATTGAAGGTGAAGTTATTGGCTATATTGAAAATGGCGAACTTCATGAGGCAACTACGCCTGAAAATGTGCGTCCATGGGGTGAATACCATATTTTACACGAGGATGAAAACTGTAAAGTAAAAAAGATTATTGTTAATCCAGGTGGTAAACTTTCATACCAATACCATTACAAACGTAATGAAGTATGGACTATCACAGAAGGAACAGGTATCTTCACACTTGATGGTGTAAACACAATTTGTGTCCCCGGCGACACACTTGTCATCCCAACCTTAGCAAAGCACATGATCGAAAATACAGGTACAAAACCTTTGGTATTTATTGAAGTACAACGTGGCTCTTATTTTGGCGAAGATGATATTGTCCGCCTAAATGACGCTTATGGTAGAAAGTAATATATAATATGTACAATTGTAAAAACATTTAACATTTATCAAAATGCAAGTAAGTAGTATTTGTGTCGATGACTTCTATAATGATGTCGATGCTGTAAGAGAAATGGCGCTCAACATGGAATTTGGTGTGCGCGGTAATTACCCTGGACAACGTACAGTTCCAGTTTTTAATCAGGGTGTTAAAGATATTATTGGAAATATTGTCCGCCCGTATTCAGGTGAAATTACAAGATGGGGTACTGAATATACAGGTGCTTTCCAGTATACAACACAACGTGACCGTTCTTGGGTTCATGCTGATCAAACAACCACTTGGGCTGGTGTTATTTATTTGACGCCTGATGCACCCTTGACTGGTGGTACAGGTTTATTCAGACACAAGGCAACGGGTCTTGAAATGGCTCCGAGAAACGCAGATGGAACTTATAATGATGCTATTATGAAAGAAATCTACAAGGATTCACAGGATATGACCAAGTGGGAACAAACAACATTTATTGGTAATAAATACAACAGACTTATTCTTTACCGCGGCGACTTTTTCCATACATCACTAGACTATTTTGGCCGTGATATGTATGATGGTCGTCTATTCCAAACATTCTTCTTTGATACTGAAATGTAATGGGCTTAAAACCAAATGTGGGTAAAACACCCATGATTAAACTAGAAGAAAGTGGTTTTACGGTTTGGGGCAAAGCTGAGTTCATGAATCCAGGTGGATCTGTTAAAGATCGTCCTGTTATGCATATTATTGAACAGGCAGAGGCCGCAGGTTTATTAAAGCCCGGAGACACTATTTGTGAAGCAACTTCGGGTAACACTGGAATTGCATTCGCAATGTTTGCAGCACATCTTGGTTACAAATGTGTTATTGTGATGCCAAGTAATATGAGTGATGAACGCAAAAAAATGTTCAGCGTTTATGGTGCTAAATTAATTGAAGTTGAAGCTGGTAATTTTGATCTGGCCATCCAAACACGTAACGAACTTTGTGAAAAGAATGGTTGGTTTAATGGTAACCAATTTCACTCTGAGTGGAATATCGAAGCCCACTATAAAACAACTGGTCTTGAAATTGTAGATCAATGCTTTGAGAACGGTATTGAACCGGATGTATTTATCCTAGGAACTGGGACAGGTGGTACTCTTATGGGCGCTGGTAAAAGAATCAAAGAACAGTTTCCAAAAGCAAAGATTGTAGCTATCGAACCAGCAGAATCTCCAGTAATGTCAGGCGGTCAACCTGGGCTTCATGGTATTCAAGGCATTGGTGATGGTTCAAAGTTCTTGGTAGATCTAAGCTTTGTCGATGAAGTAATTACTATTGAAACACAATGTGCTATTGAGTTTGCTAAATATATGGCTAAGAAATACGGTTTGTTTTTAGGTATTTCCGCAGGAGCCAATGTTAAAGGTGCATTTCAATGGTTGAGAGATAACGATTGTAAAAATGCCGTCACAATTCTTTGTGACCGTGGTGAAAGATATTTCAGTAATTTCATCGATTAAACTAAACATTTTGTGGTCATAGTATATAAAATAAAAACTGATTGCAATGTATAATGAACGAATCGATGTCAGGTCTGGTGCAGCACCATGGGTGCTTAAAATTGAACAATACGGTGGTCAAATTATAGCTCTTAGATACCAAAAGTTTGAAGACGCTCTAGACTTTATGAATGCTATTGATGATTATTTTGGTTCAGAAGTTAGATTGTGTTTAATGTCTAATACTGAATTTACTACTCAAGCGTTTGAAAGAGGACATGAAGAATGGTTAGATATGGTAGAAGATGTTGAAAACGAAGATTAAACAATCTTGCTTTTTTACATATAATACTTAAATATTTTATAGATGATTAAGGTAGGTTTACCGACAGCACTTATTTACGATAAAAACAGAATGCTTGGATCTTCAAAGATTCAATCTAATCTTTATCATGAAGAGGGTTTACATGAATATGTAAACATTCATGTATATAATGATGATACTGAGTTTGAAGCACATTTTGCTAAATGGCGTCCAGACCTTATTATCACAGTAGATGGCACAAGAGGCGATTGGAAAGGTGTAGCTTCTTTTATTGATCATATTTATATTTCTACAAAGTGGATTCATTACTCACAACAATATGATGATGTGACAATGGCAAATGATATTGCCCGTGAATCTACAAACTGGGCTTGTGCCGCTTATAATAAAGTATTTGACAATCCAGACTATCCATACTTTTCAGTATTTACAGGAGCTTATAAGACCGAAGATCGTCTTTACCGCGCATACGAAGGTATGAAGAACCAGACTTATAAAAACTGGGAATGGGTTGTTATTGATGATTCACCGGCAGACCATACAAGAACTTGGGAGATTCTTCAAGAATTGGCAAACAAAGATTACCGGGTTCGCCCACACCGTATCACCCATCCGACTGGCGGTAATATTGGTGAAGTCAAGAATCGTGCCGCGTCCCTTTCAAATGGCAGTTGGTTGATTGAAATGGATCACGATGATTATTTGCTACCAACACTGATGCAAGAATCAGTAGGCGCTATCAAGCAATTCCCAGATGCTGGTTTCTTATACACGGACGTGGCAGAACCATACGAAGACGGTGAAATGCGTATGTATACAAAAACCATCGGCCCTCGTGAAACCTGGTATGCAAATCCACAGAATACATTTGTATGGGGCTTTGGCGGGCATGAGTGGGTAAACTGGAATGGCACAGATTATGTTTGTCATCGTTATCCAGAGATTAATCCAAAAACCATTCGCTTCAACATTGGTATGCCAAACCACGCTCGTATCTGGAAACAAGAGGTTTACAATAAGATTGGCAAACACAACCGTAATATTTCAGTTGCTGATGATTATGAATTAATCGTTAGAACTTTCTTAAATACACGCATGGTTCACATACGCAAAATGCTTTACTTGCAGTATAATAACCGTAATTCAACAGTTGATAACAATGCATATGATATCAACAGAAAAGCAAGACTTATTAAAGATTATTATGACAGCGCCATCCACGCAAGAATCCAAGAACTTGGTCACAAAGACTGGGAATGGGTACCTGAAGTAGGACGTGCTAATTTATTTCAATTTGACTGTGATCGTTTAAAATACTTTGAAAACGAAAGCGTCTTAAATTATATTTACGAATGAAAAACATTTGTTTAGGATTTTCAGTTGGCCACAATAGAGGTGCTGCCATAACTGTTGATGGTGAGATTAAAGTTTCAGTCTCAAATGAGCGTATTACTCGCCGTAAGACAGACCATTCAAAAGATATCCCTAAGGAATCTATTGATTACTGTTTGAATGCATTGGGTATTACATATGCTGATGTAGACTTGTGGGTTTATAATATCACTGAAGAAGATGTCGATATTCCCGCACAGTTTGAAGAATTTACAGGTCTATCACGTGAAAAGCTTGAATTTGTACCACACCACATGGCGCATGCTTATTCAACATTCTATGCTTCAAACTTTGAAGAAGCTGTAGTTGTTGTAGTAGATGCTATGGGTTCACTTTACAATGATCAAACACCCATTAAGAAATGGTACCAATTAGATGAGTCTCAGCTTGAACCAGGTCAACAATGGGGTGAAGCTTATTCAATCTACAAATTCACAAAGGATAATGCGCGCCCAGAACCTGTTTACAAGAAATGGACACGTTTCCCATTCCAACCGCCTTATGAAGGTTCAATTGGTTATTTGTATGGTATGGGTTCAAAGCAATTGGTTTACAGCGAAAAGCACAATACATGGCAAGCTGGTAAATTGATGGGATTGGCATCTTATGCTGATAAAGAATGGGTGGACAAACAACCTGAATATTCGATCAGAACCGAATCAGACTTGCAGGTTCCAACCGCACCTATTATGGAGGATGTGGCTAATTACAAATCAGACTTCCAGGCAAAAGCAAATATTGCAGGTCTTTACCAACGTGAACAAGAGCTAAATTCAATGCACTTGGTTGAAATGGCTAAGAAGATGACGGGTATGGATAGTCTTTGTGTTGCTGGTGGTTCTTTCTTGAACTGCAATACAAATGAAATGATTATTAAATCAGGGTTATTTGAAAACAATTACTTCTTGCCACCCGCCGATGATTCAGGCATTCCTATTGGTTGTGCATTCTTTGGTAGTTCTCTTCTTGAAGCAACACGTAAGATTCCTGAAAACTGGATGCCCGCTTATCTAGGTAAGACTTATTCAGATAAAGATGTTGAAGAAGCGGTTAAGGATCGCAATGATGTATTTGCTTATAAATACACTGAAGAAGGCATAATTGAATTGGCAGCACTTGCACTTAGTGAAAACAAGGTAATTGGTTGGTTCAATGGTGGTTCTGAAAACGGTCCACGTGCTCTAGGTAATCGTTCTATCCTTGCAAATCCAAGCAAGAAATGGATGGTTGAATATATAAATAGTGAGATTAAAAAGCGAGAATGGTATAGACCGTTTGCTCCTTCGGTCCTATTCGAGCGCCAAGCTGAAATATTTGACCTAGATGTTTACTCACCTTATATGCTAGTGACTACAACTGTAAAACCAGAATGGCGCGAACGCATTCCAGCCGTAACACATTTTGACCATACGTCAAGATACCAATCTGTTACACCGCAATCAAATGAAAAATACCACAAGCTCATTTCTAGATTTGAAGAGAAAACAGGTATTCCAGTTGTTCTAAACACATCTTTTAATGGTCCTGAGGAACCAATTGTTGAAACACCTACAGATGCAATCAATACAATGTTAAAGCATGACTTGTACGCACTGTTTATTAATAACTATGTAATTATGAAGAAAAAATGAAAAAGCCAGAACATATTAAAATCTGTCTAAACGGAATGGTAGGTAGCGAAGAAGCTACTATCGAAAGAATGCTACATTCAGTAGTTGGATACGTTGATTATTATGTAATTCAATGTAATGGTAAAGATAACACAAAGCAAATCATCGATGATTTCTTTGCAAAACACGGTGTTCCTGGTTTTACATATCATATTGATTGGAACTTCCCGGGTTGGAACCGCGACCATACACTCCAAGAGTGTTTGAAAGCAGACCACGGATGTGATTGGATTCTTCGCATGGATGCCGACGAACAGCTTGCAGTCGATGCAGACTTTGATTGGTCAATCTTTGAAGACACTTCAATTGATTCATTCAACATCATGGCTGATCCAGGTGATTCAAAGTATTTCCGCACCTGGTTGTGGAATGCAAAACGTGAATGGTACTTTACACATGATAAGCGCCATGAAACAATTCACCTACCAATCGTAGATGAGGCATTTACACGAGTTGCCCTACCACAAGGTTTCCGTCATATTATTACAAATGATGGTGAGACTTGGCTTGCACCAATGAAATTCTTGAGTGATGCACTGGAACTTGAAAGAGATAAAGTACCTTCAAACTTGGTACTTGAAGATGACTACCACCTTTGGTACATTGGTAAATCTTATTCAGATTCTTATGGTAATCCAGATGAATTCCCATTTGGAATGGAGCATGCAAAAGAATATGCACGCCGCTCGATCTTTTATTTCAGAATGTATTTAGATCGTTTGCATAATTATTCAAATACTGGAAAAGCAAGAACCGAAGATGATATGGGTTATTTTGCAATGTATTTGATGGCAAATGCTAATCATTTTATGGGTAATACAGATGTGGCTATTCAATTGCTAAAAGAAGCATCACAGTTTAATCCACGTAGAAATGAAAACTACTATAGAATGGCTGAATTACTTGCGGAAACAGGTCGTTACCAAGAAATGCTAGAAGCAACTGAAATGCTTGTAAAAGCAGAGCGTACGAATCCATTCCCAACTTATTCATTCATGATTCACAATTTGGCATACCATGATTCAGGATTCCAACCATATTGGATGCACCTTAAGGCGCTTCGCTTGAATAATGAATCAATGGAAAAGCAGATTGTATACATTAATAAACTAAAGAACCTGTATCCTAATGATGCAGCTTGGGTAATTTCAAACTTAGGTTTAAATACAGAAGTTGAGGAACAACCAATTCAAAATAACATCAACGTTTTATCAGGTGTCTTTGGAATTACAAGATAAGTATGACTATTTAATCATAGGTGCAGGTCTCTACGGATCAATCTGCGCTTATGAATTAAATAAGAAGGGGAAGTCCGTGTTGGTCGTTGAAAAACGCGATCATATCGGAGGGAACTGTTATACAAAACAGGTTGAAGGTATTCACGTTCACGAATACGGTCCGCACATCTTTCATACAAATGACAAGAAGGTGTGGCAATGGGTGAATCAATTCGTGGAGTTTAACAACTACAAGAATACGCCCGTTGCAAATTATAATGGTGAGATATTTTCTTTGCCGTTTTCAATGTGGACCTTTAACCAAATGTGGGGCGTCAAAACACCCGAAGAAGCAAAAGCAAAAATTGAGGCACAACGCTATACTGGAAAAGTTACAAATCTCGAAGAGCAGGCACTTTCATTGGTGGGTAAGGACATCTATGAGAAGCTTATCAAAGGATACACGACTAAACAGTGGAGAAAAGAACCAAAGGATTTGCCTGCTTCCATAATAAAGCGTCTTCCGGTTCGCTTTACTTATGATAATAATTATTTCAACGATAAGTACCAAGGAATTCCTATCGGTGGATACACTCAAATCTTCGAGAAATTATTAGCGGGTGTCGACGTTTCACTAAATACAGATTATTTTGCAGATCGTGAAAAATGGGATGCGATTGCAGACAAAATTATTTACACTGGACCCATCGATCTTTTCTTTGATTACCAGTTTGGTTTGCTTGAATACAAATCAGTTAGATGGGAAAATGAATTGATGGATAAAGACAATCATCAAGGATGTGCAGTTATGAATTACAACAGTATTGAAGTACCATATACAAGAGTAATTGAACACAAATACTTTGATGACCAAGGACAGAAGTCAACTTACGTTAGCCATGAATATCCTCAACCATATGAAAAAGGCGTTGAACCTTTTTATCCGGTTAATGATGATACAAATGGCGAAATCTATAGCAAGTACAAAAAGCTATCAGAAGAACAAGACAAGTTTCACTTTGGTGGCCGACTTGGAACTTACCGGTATTACGATATGCACCAGGTAATTGCCATGGCACTTCATCAACTTGAAACAAATTCATTCTTTGGTGTATAATTAAAGTATGAATGCAACACACAAATTTCGTAGAAACCTTCAGCGCATTGGCTTGAAGGTCCATCGATTGCTCACGATTAAACCATATGACAATGGTAATATCAGCGAGTATGAGAAGGAGACCTTTGGTATTTGTCATCAATTGATTTCAAATCCAAATTCTACACTCTTAATGTCGCCTATTTCTAATAAGCGTTATATCAAGAGTGAAGACGAGCAAATATTCATTGTTATCCATACGGATGCAATCAATATTGTGAATCACACATATAGCTATGATATTAAAGTGGCAAATACACCGCTTTATGATCGAATTGTGCGAGTATTTGATGGCGAACTTGAAGCTCGTCGTACAGAAATGGAGATGAGCATGCAACAAAATGTTAAGCATTCTCTCAAGCAGATTTATCAAAACTTAGCAAATGACAAATAGGTTTAAAAGCTTGCTATGGACGGGTTCTACAGTTTTTGGTGTAGTATTGATTGTTGTTACAATCATTATTTATGGTATTGTTGAATACACTTCTCGACCTGATCAGTATATCTCAGATAGTCGTTCAAATAAAGAAGTAAAAATCATCCACGATACTGTATATAAAGAGATTATTAAAGAGGTTCCAGTTGAATGTAAATTACCACACGTTCAGCCAAAACCACAAGTAAAAGAACAAGAACTGCAACTTGAAGTAAAAAGCGCAGAAATTAAAAAAGATACAACGAATCTTGATATATAATAAACTTTTTCAAGATTTGGGGTATAAATTTAAAATAGTTAATTATGGAATTATTTCAAAATATTGTATCAATCATTGAAGAGGCAGGTCTAGACGCTGAAAAGTTTTATGACAAAGGTAATAAAGCTGCAGGTGTTCGTTTGCGTAAAGCAATGCAGGACTTGAAGAAATTGGCACAAGACGTCCGTTTGGATGTTGCAGCCAAAAATAAAGCTGAGTAATCAGCTTCTGGTGCGGTAGTTCAGCCGGTTAGAATATCGGCCTGTCACGCCGAGGGTCGCGGGTTCGAGTCCCGTCCGCACCGCATGGGTTCGTTGGACACCCTAAGTCCAACGGTTAAAAATAGGACCACCTCTCCCACGATACTAGTGTGGGATAAGGCCGGGTAAATGACGGAAAATGGCTGGAAGTCGACCTCTGCGGAACCCTACCGCATGCCACCGTCCCCCCACCGCAAGCTGTAAAGAGCGGTTAGAGCACAGTAGGTGCCGACGGTGGTCCTTCTTTTTGAAACTTTCTTAGAGTTTAAGGTATAACTTACAGTAACCTTAAATTCGTTCATATGCGAAACTATATTTTAACCCTTCTTGGCTTTTTGGCCTTAAATTTCGGTGGCCTCTGGTTGGGAAACATTGCAACTGGGCCCGGAGTCTTTTCAGAATGGTACACTACGCTTAATCAAGCACCTTGGACTCCACCGGGTTGGGTCTTTGGTCTGGCTTGGACCATTATCGGGGTCACGTTCTCGATCTTTATGACTAATGAATTCACGAACAGAAAGGAGAATCCTATTCCATGGGGTCTTTTTCGCGAAGCTCTACTCTTAAACATCTTCTGGAACTTCATATTCTTTGCCCAGCACGCTTTTGCGGCCGGCATAGTCATTATAACGCTAGCAGCAATAGTCTTCTTAATGGCTCACTATACGCGCCTTGTTAGCGGTTGGAAAAGAGCCTTCTGGATCATGCCTTACTTTCTGTGGTTAATGATCGCAACTTCACTCAACTGGTATATCGTAATAATGAACTAATAATGAAAAAGCTTTTGCTCCTTACCGCTCTATTGAGCACGATTGCTCTTCAAGCATCTCACATTCTTGGCGGTTGGTTGATCATGACCCACAACCCAAACACCCAACCCAATCAACAGTCAGTTGGACTATATTTAATTACGGACCCGCAGGGTGTGATTCCAACCACCCAGACGGTTAAAGTTTACATTGAGAACAATAACTTCTATCAGTTTTCAGAGGATCTTATTGTGACAAAGTCTTATACTGATACGATGTCAGATGGAAACCTATTGACCACATACGTAAGTGCATACAAGTACTTTTATATGAGCAAGTATCGTTTCGTTTACTCACATTGTTGCCGAGGTATGTCAGTCAATGCATCTAATTCATGGAACTCTGATTTCTTGTTAGGTCTTGATGTTGATCGTTACAATGCGGTCAATAACAATACACCGCAACCCACTTATCTTCCAACCGTTAACGTTCTAAAGAACGATACGGTTTCATTCGATCTGTCAAGTTATATCAATGACAATTCATTTGAGAACGATTCAGTTCAATACGAAATGTGGGACGCATTGAACCAACACGCAAACAATACATTTGTTCCATTAGCACCGTTTACACAATTAACAAGTTACGGTACTTATACCGTTGGAGGTGGAGGTCAAGTGAATTGGATTCCAAACACTGTTGGTACGTTCTTGACGGGATATCGTATTCGTGAATGGAGATCGGGCGTTGCAACCCCAATCTCGACCGGTTACATGCAGATGGCATACGTGGTTAACCCTTCAACAATTGGCATTGAAGAGTTTGATGTAGAGAAAGAGGTTCTTGGAGTTTACGACATGATGGGACGTTATATTCAAAAGGATATAAACGGTCTTCCATCTGGGCAATTATATTTAGTTGAATATGACACTGGATTTGAAAAAGTGTTCATTCTGTAAAAAAAGTTGCTCCCGGATTTCCACATGTCAAATTTTTGTTGTATATTAGCCTTATGAAAACTATAATACTAGGAGACACACATGGTCGTTCCAACTGGAAACAGGCCATCGAAGCACACCCCGATTGGGTCCGTGTTATTTTCATGGGCGATTACTTCGACTCGTTTGGTATTTCAGGCGTTGAGCAGTTGTACAACTTTAACGAGATCATTCAATTCAAAGAGTCGACCGATAAAGAAGTTGTGTTGCTGTTGGGCAATCACGATCACCACTATATGGACGTTGGTGAGACCTACAGCGGTTTCAAAGCTGCTATGAAATGGGACATCCAAGATGCCTTAACAAAGAGCATGCATCACTTACAGATTGCCTATAAACTAGATGATCTGTTGTTTACCCACGCCGGCATTAGCCCGATTTGGTTGGACGAACATTTCAAAGACGGTTGGTCACGTACAACTTTGGTCGATCAGTTGAACGAGTTGTACAAGTTTCAACCTATGGCGTTTAACTTTAGTCATTTGGGTTGGGATCCTTACGGTGATTCGATTCAACAGGGCCCGATGTGGATTCGCCCACGCTCGTTAATGACATCGAACAAAGGCGACAACGGCTTGAAAAAGCATTTGATCCAAATCGTAGGGCACACCCAAGTTAAAGACATCTTTAGTAGCTTTGAGGCTTCTGAAAAAGCAATGGGTGAACGTTACTACTTGGTAGATGCAATGGAGAGCGGAGGTTACGTAGTTTACGAAAACGGTCAGTTAAAACCATTAGAGTTAGAGTAATGAATTATCAACAAGCAGTACAAGCAGTAAAGGACTGGCAAGAGACCAACCCAGAGAAATTTCAAGCCTGGGAATGGTTTGGTAAAGGCGTTAATGAAGCTGAGTGTTGGCATCATAATCACAACGGCAATGAAGAAGTAATGCCGTTTCAAAAAGCTGTCGGTGAGTTTAGTCAAGAATACGATTTTTGGCACCGTGAACAAAACCCGGATCAATACAATCAGGACATGCCAGAGTTTTTTCATTTAAGAGAACGAACTGACGATTAACATTTAACACCAAAGAGAAATGAAAACATTCGCAGATTTAGAATTTAAGGTTCGTCGCGACGAAACCAAACAAGCACAGATGGATCTCGGTCGAGGTCTTATAATTAGCGTTATTGCAGGTCAAAGCGCTTATTCAAAACCTCGTGAAAATGGTCTCAACATTGAAGATTACACTTCTTTTGAGTGTGCTCTATTAAAGCGAGATGTTGTAGAAGGGTACTTAAACTTTGCAACACTTGACTGGATTCCAGATGCAGGCGACGATGTATTGGGTTACGTTTCTCGAGAAGAGATCACAAGTTTAATGAAAAGAGTACAGGGGGTATACAATGAAAGCGATTTTAGAATTTAATCTACCAGAAGATAATCAAGAGTTTAAGCTCGCAAGTAAAGCATCAGATTGGTGGAATGTTTGCTGGCAAATGGACCAATGGTTGAGAGCACAATACAAATATATGCCTGATGAAGGGTATAGTAAGGATAAGTATGATGCTTATTACGAGGCTAGAAATAAACTATTTGAGTTCATGAACGAGAATGGTGTAAGTTTAGATGATGTATCATGAAGAACAGTAAATTCTATGTAAAAGACACCCGAACCTTTAGCCAAAAAGCTAAAGACTTTGGACAGAGCCTTCTTTTCTGGAAGGGTCGAGATAAGGGTATGATTCACACTCGTAACCTTGAATGGTCAGACCTGCGCTACATCTTCTTTCCAGCTAAATGGGACAAGTACGGATACTTGAACATCACATTCTATAAGGATAGTGAGTTCAATAAAGTGCTGTTACCGCTTGTGTTGGCAATGGATTACGAAGCTAAACCATGGTGGTGTCCAAGATGGTTCCTCAGATTCCTTCATGTGTTTGGTAACGATAGGTCTTTGGTTCGAGTTCGTAATCGCACTTTGCACAACCTACACCGTCGATTGACCAAAGGTATCCTATTTTGGGATTGGAAGACCAAGTGGACGGATTACGACTTGCGTATCTCAATCTCAGGAACTGAACAGATGCAGAATTTGGCAAGTTGGATCGAGCAGGGATACTACAACGAGGGCTATCGTGCAAAACTAATGCGAGACATCGCAATGTACGAACCAGATCCAGATGCTGAAATTGTCTTAAGCGATATTAAGCACCTTGAAGAGCAATTGGAAAAGTTGCGAAACAAAGAAGAAGATGAAACCTTTAACACCAAAGAGAAATGAGATTAGATTCAATTAAGATTAGGCTCCCTATTGTGGATGCAAGATATTCAGAAAATTACGCACTCATCATAACTGATTCCGCAGGAGTAGAACACTACTTCAATTTTGATGGGTCTTATGATGGATGGTCTCACGCTCCTTGTGTAGACGGAGAGACGGGAACTTGTATGAATTAACCTTTATTGTATATGAAGACAAAAGTAGTACACTCACAAAGTAAGTCCGCTTGGAATGTAGTATGCGCCGAATTGGGGCATAAGTACAAGATTGCAAGAATACCATACATTAAAAGTGAGGACGATGAAGTTACACATCGAGAAATGTATTATGCGTTAGACATCGCTAACCATATATGTGAATCAATGATAACCTTTAACACCAAAGAGAAATGAGACTATTCAAGAGAGAAGAATATATTATAACAGACCCAAGAGGTGTTCGTTATTATATTAAGGCTAAAGATTGGGACAACCTATATAATAAGTTAACACGCAGATTTAATGATTTCCACTATGGGGATTACAAAGTTGAGTTGTTAAATGAACACGAACCTTGTATTAGTAAGGAGCAGTATGATAACGAAACCTTTAACACAAAAGAGAAATGAACTTTGAAGAAGAACTAAAACAATACCTTGAGAACACTCCGATTGAGGAGTTGCGTAAGCAATGGGCTGTGGTTGTTGAGCAAAACAAAAGAGAAGTGAACCAACTACCAGACCTTTCCCAGCAAGTAGGATTTTGGAAACGGCTACAAGCCTTTGTAGCAGATGTAGAGACCAGCGATATGGCTGGGTTTGAAGAGAAGGAGGTAATTCTTTATGTATGTTGTAGAAAGATTGAAGAATTTAATACTAAAGAGAAATGAAAAGACTAATCAGTATGTTCACCATGAAGAGAACGCTTAGAACTTCTTTTATGGACGTTATAACTGGTGAACAAGTTTTCTTCTATAAAGATAAGTATGGTATAGAATGGATGTCTAGTTATCCGTATTATCCGTTTAAGTTTAGAACCAAAACAAAAGCATGATATATATACTATAAAATATATCAGAAGACTATGAAACACGTAAAATTATTTGAACAATTTGTAAATGAAATGGATGCAAAAGTGATAACCCGCCAATATGGTGGTTCCAACGATTCAGAATTTTTGAAAATCGTATGGCACATGGAAATTAAAGACATCCAAGACCTATTAGACCGTTCAGAAAAAGATTTGAAATGGTTAAAGGCAAACTCTAGAGGAGGTGCGGGAATGTTCCGTAGAAAAGATGCTCTTATAGTTGGAGATAGAGTAAAATGGATTAAAGATATTATATCACAGAAGGAACAAAATCCAGATTATGTACCAGATTTATATAAAAAGTAAATTTTGCGAAACTCCAGTAATTAAATATGGTTCTAAAAGTATTTTGAAAAACTTAGAAGTTTGGCGTTCATAGGTTAAACTTTTTTGAAAATAATTGACCCGGCATTTTTTTATGTCGGGTTTTTTTGTTATATTAGTACTGTAATTAAAGCTAAAGACATGAGCGAAACTAAATCACACTATGAAATTTACCGCGAAAGGGTAAAAGAAGGAGCACTTAAACTGGACAAGATGCCAACCGAAGTTGGTCAACACATCTTGTGGTTGAAATCAATGGCTATTGAGCGCATCGAAGAGATCGACAAAGGACTTAGTGATGAGGTTAATACCTTTCGGATATTAGATAAAAAAGAGGTCAGTTTAACTCAAGCGATGAATGCTAAAAAGGAAGGTAAGTCCTATAAGTTTGGATTCACTGAACAGTATGTCAACCTCTTAATGCACTACGCTTACGAAGCTGGTAGAAAGTCCAGAGAAGATGATTTCAAACGGGCTACTGAACGAATGAACAAAGCACTTGAAGACATCACAGACATCGTTGATGAAGCCGGTTACATTGATTATCCTGAATACTGAAAATAATTTGAAAAAAGTTTGACCCGGATTTTACCGGCTCAACTTTTTGTTGTATATTAGCCTTATGAAAACACAAACTGTAATCTTTGACCTTGACGGCACCTTGGCCTTGATCGACAAGCGCCGAGCCAAAGCTGCCAAGGCCGATGGCAAGATCAACTGGAAAGTCTTCTTTGATCCAGCCAACATCCAATTGGACGAGCCCAACTGGCCGGTCATCAGTGCCTTTCAGTCGATGAAGGCTGCAGGTCATCGAGTTGGTATCCTGTCAGGACGTGATGCAATCTCAATTCACGAGACGTGCAAGTGGTTGTATGCAAATGGTATTAACTTTGACTTCTTGAAGATGCGACCTAAGGGTGATCATACACCTGATGATATACTGAAGAAGCAGTGGTTGGATGAACTTAAAGCTGATGGTCACCAGATTCTATGTGTTTTTGATGATCGAGACAAGGTTGTTAAAATGTGGCGTGAGAATGGCATTGCATGCTTTCAAGTCGCTCCAGGTAATTTTTAAGTTATGAAAGAGTTATTTTTACTTCGCGGATTGCCAGGCGCAGGCAAATCAACTTTGGCAAAATCATTAGGCGGAAAGTACTTCGAGGCTGACATGTTCTTTGTCAGAGATGGAGAGTACAAGTTTGACGGAACCAAGATAAAAACAGCGCACGAGTGGTGCCGTTCAAGTGTTGGTGGTTTGATGATCAACGATGAGCCAAGGCTTATAGTGTCTAACACTTTCACTGAAGAGTGGGAGATGGAAGCCTACTACGAGTTGGCAGAAAGGTACGGCTATCGAGTTTATTCGCTGATTGTTGAGAATCGTCATGGCAATGAAAGTGTTCATGATGTTCCAGCTCAAGCAATGGATATTATGGAAAAAAGATTTGAAATAAAGCTCAGATAATTTTTTTATGTCAAATATTTTTCGTATATTAGTATTGTAATTGAGAGGGTAATCAATTAAAAACTAAAATTATGAAAACGTTAACATTTACTATTTACAACAAAGAAGCTAAGACCATCGCTGAAGACAAAGAATTCAACAATGGATACGAAGCTGATAAGTACACTAAAGAAACTTACGGCGAAGGCTGGTCAACTGTGATAGCTGAAAGAGCTTTTGCATTCAGTGATGATTTCGTTGCAATGTTGAAAGACGGAGACAACGAAAGATTCTTAAAGAACCACAACAGCAAATTTGCTGGTATCTTCTCAGAAGACGGCAAGACTTTGTACACTGCTGGTAATATTAAAATCACTGAGTACATCTACTTGTGGAAAGAATTCAACATCGTTGATTTGTCCAGAAAAGAGTTTATCAAAATGTGGAATTCTTTAGCAAAATAATTGCCAAAGAATTTTTATTTGTCGTCAGAATTTGTTATATTTACATATGCAAATAACAAAAGACATATTAGAAAGTTACGTTAAGGAAGATTGGTTGATCTCACAGAGGCATCCAACCCTTCCATTAACTATATACAACTACTCGCAAACTACACAGTACGAACAACACTGGGACGAGGTAACTCTTCAGTGTCGCGGTCTTGTATTTGACGACGAGGGCAATATAGTTTCACACCCGTTTAGAAAGTTCTTTAACATTGAAGAGAACCGACATGAACCAACTGAAGACTTTGAGATCTACGAAAAAGTAGATGGCTCATTAATCACAGTCTTTAACTACAACGGCGAATGGATTGTTTCTTCTCGTGGTTCTTTTACTTCTGAGCAAGCAATTGCAGCGGCTAAGTTATTTAATCAGTTGAATTATGTGAGTAAGATCCATTCAGGAATCAATCCGAATATGACATACTTATTTGAGTTGATTGCACCTTGGAACAGAATTGTTTGTGACTACGGTGAACGTGAAGAGTTAATCTTGTTAGGTGCTCGTGGTGAAAACTTTGAGGCATCTCATGATGAGCTTTCTGAATTGGCTAAAATGTTAGGTTGTAATGTAACTCGTAAGTTTAACTTTGAAGACTACAAAGAGATTCAAAAGTTGAACTGGGAAAACCAAGAAGGTTTCATCGTTCGATTCTCTAATGGAGACCGCTGTAAGATCAAGTTTGAAGACTACGTAAAATTACACCGAGTGATTACTAACTGCTCGTCTTACGATGTTTGGGAGAACTTGAAGACTTTCGGTAAATTGCCTGAAGAATTCTTAAAGGACGTACCAGATGAATTCTTTGATTGGGTCGTTGGGGTTCAGTCTGACCTATGGACAAAGCATGAAATGACTTATGTGATGTACAACTCGTTATTACAAGACACCTTATCTAAATTGGGTGAGAATCCAACTAAGAAAGAGGTTGCACTTGCAATTCAAAGCATCGTCGATGTGGATTACGGATTGTTATTTGCGTTATACAATGGCAAAGATGATAAAGTGGACGAGATCATTTGGAAGATGATTAAACCAGAATACGAGAAACCTTTTTCAAAATAATGGTATAATACTTATGGTAGAAATCATAGGTTACATCGCAACATTCCTTGTAATGCTTTCATTTATGATGAAGAACGTTACAAGATTAAGGATCATCAATGCTATTGGATGTGCTACTTGGATCCTCTATGGATTCATGTTAGATAGCAATCCAATCATTGTCACTAACGTAGGTATCTTGGCCATAAATTCAGGCCACCTACTTAGAAATTATTTGAATAAAAGCGCAAAATAATTGCGCTTTTATTTTTTTATGTCAATCTTTTTTGTTATATTAGTACTGTAATTAAAGATAAAGCTTATGAAGGTTAAAATCAATGTAAACGCTCAGCGTTACGAGAACTATGGATTTCACGAAGGTAATGAATACTGGAAGCCGAAAGGTGGAACCTTGTTCGTTATTGAAGATGTCGATGTTGACGATGTTACATATTCATGGCAAGAGCAAATCGTTGCAGCGATTAAAGAGCAGTTAGAGGCAAACTCTAACGACTTAGAGAAGTTCGAGTATATTGACCACGAAGTTATCTTCAGTGAAGCGAAGATTGCCGGTGTTGACTTCTCAGATTCGTTAAGCAAGTTGATGAATCTGTAATTGAAACAAAGTCAACTATTTAAAGTATAATAGCTATGGGTAAATACTTAAAGCAAGGATTTGTAAGAGCGTTGGAATGGCAACACGCAAGAGAAGAAATCTCCCACTCTAAAATGGTAGAGTTGATGGAAGAAGAATGTATCAAGAATTATAAGAAAGAAACCTTTAACACCAAAGAGAAATGAAAAACAAAATGGCAAAATTTAAGAAAGGCGACCGAGTTCGCTACATTAGAGA